>Ga0153915_10001991_pt1 | contig 18776 bp, 15 predicted proteins | sample Opewatmetagenome_2_FD_107003 | JGI IMG/M metagenome (GOLD analysis project Ga0153915, IMG submission 107003) | Freshwater wetland microbial communities from Ohio, USA - Open water 3 Core 3 Depth 3 metaG | ecosystem: Environmental > Aquatic > Freshwater > Wetlands | place: USA: Ohio, Lake Erie...
CCCCAAAGGGAAGTCCATGACCTACCCATTAGGGTTATGACGCCATCCCCAATTTTGGCTACGACGGATTTGCGCGTTGCGCGCATGCGAGGCGGCGAGGTAACCTTGGCCGCAGGTACTGCTGCAGCCGCGAGCGCAATGCGCTTGCGCGCCGTAGCTTTCCCGCATTCAGCGGAGCGCCAGACATGGACCAGATCACGAAACTCGACCGCTTCAGGGTCCCGCTCGGCGGGCAGGAAATCGAGATGCAGCAGGTGGATTACGAATCCGGCGGCATCAGCCTGTTGCGGATTCGCATCCGCGAACGCAGCAGGTTCACGGTCTTCGAGATCGACGCGGATACCGCCGCCCGCTGGGGACTAGCGCTCATGCAATGGGCACAAAAGCAGTCCCCGGCCGCAATTGCCGGGCAGCCGTAACGGTGCCGCATCATTCACGCCACGGCTGCGCTTGGCTATGACAGTGGACCTGGTTTTCAGCATTCGCGGCAAGCGCATTCCGCGCGATCACGGCTTTGCGCTGTGGCGGGAGTTGCGGACCTACCTGCCTTGCCTCGATACCGAGGCGCATGCCGGAATTCACGCCATTCGCGGCGCGCCGGCGAATGACGACATGCTGCTCCTGGCGCAGCGCGCGAAGCTGGTGCTGCGTTTGCCGGAGGCGCGTGTGGCGGATGCGCAGAGCCTGACCGGACGGCAGATCGACCTGGACGGATGCGTGCTGCAGATCGGCGGCGCAAAGCCGCGTTCGCTGCCGGCGTTCGCGACGCTCTACTCGCACCTGGTTTGCACCGGCAGCGACGACGAACTGGATTTTCTCGGCGATGTCGCGGCGCAATTGCAGCAGATAGGCGTGGCGTGCGAGTTCATTTGCGGCAAGCAGCGCGCGCTGCGTGCGGAGCGAGCCGAGATCCGCGGTTATGGCCTGATGCTGCACGAAGTCAAGCTCGAACAATCCACGCTGCTGCAACAAGTTGGCTTGGGGAACAACCGCAAACTGGGCTGCGGCATCTTTGTTCCGCACAAGTCGATCGCGGCAGTGGCGGCATGAAGTCTGAACCGGCTTAGGAGGCCCTATGGCAACACCAACTCCGGCGGTTACCCTGGATACGAGCGGAATGTCGTGCCCGGCGCCGCTCCTGGGCGCAAAGAAAGTCCTCGACGATCTGCAACTGGGGCAGGTGCTGCTGCTCATCTCGAATTGCCCGGGCACTTCCGACGACCTGTTCGCGTGGGTCAAATATACCGACCACCAGATTGCCTTGACCGTCAGGCTGGGCGATAACAAGACCGGCTATTACATCCAGAAAGGAAAGGCCGCGCCCCATCCGCGACCGAACGCGGTGCTCGACATCAGGGGGGTGTCCTGCCCCGGCCCGATCGTCGAGGCGAAAAAGCTGCTCGATGCGATGCAGCCCGGCGAGGTGCTGCAACTGATTAGCAACTGTCCCGGCGCTCCCGCCGACGTCAACGCCTGGGTCAGGACCAAATCGCTCGAGCTCGCTGGCATGCACGAAAGCGCACGCGGCGAGTATCAGTTCTACATCCGCAAGAACTAACCGCCCGGCGGTTTCTGCTTTCCAACCCGTGCGCATCAAGAGCCGCTGGCATAGGAGCGACAAGCCCAGGAGCATGACGCAGAGCGCCAGCGTCGTGGCCTTCATCATCTGGCGCGTGGCGCAGAATGCGCTGAAGCGCATGCGAACCGAACAATACGACATCGACGCCGGTCCGCAGTATTTCGCATTCCTCGGCGAATTGCTGATATTCCTGATTCAGATCGCCGATCGCATTGCGTACCAGCGCCTCGATGCCGCGCAGCGCAACGCATTCACCACCGCGCTGGCGATCCGCGTCGCCGAAATACTGGACGACAACCAGGGTGAGCTGCTGGGCAGTCCGCAGACGGGCAGCTACAAAGAGTCCTTCATTGCGCTTCTCAACGAACTTGCCTCGGACTACGCCGAATTCAAATACACCGATGCCGGGCCGGATTTCGCCTTTCTGCGCTACCTGGGCAATCGCGTAATGGAGACGATGGCGCAAAAAGACCGTCCCTGGGTGATAGCCCAGATCATGGAGATCGAAGCCCCGCAGGCAGTGGCAACCGTGCAGAAAAGCATGCGCAATCTGCTGGACGTGCCGCAACAGGAATCGGCCGCCGACCGCTGAACGGTGTGCCGGGACAACTGAAGCAGCATTCAGCCTGTTCTTGCAAGTCGAGTTTCAACAATACGACGTATACTCCCCGCATCAATCCGCGGAGAGGCTCATGAATCGCGAACGATCCGGCGAACGCCGGTCAGCGGGCGAAGTCTTCGCCACCTTTCTCAAGCTGGGTCTCACCTCCTTCGGCGGCCCGATCGCGCACCTCGGTTATCTTCGCGAAGAGTTCGTCAACCGCCGCAAATGGCTGGGCGATCAGGCTTACGCTGACCTCGTCGCCCTGTGCCAGTTCACGCCGGGACCCGCGAGCAGCAAAGTCGGCATCGGCATCGGGCTGTCCCGCGCGGGTTTCCCTGGCGCACTCGCTGCCTGGCTCGGCTTCACCCTGCCCTCGGCCCTGGCGATGACGCTGTTCGGTTTCGGAGTGCTCGCGCTGGGAGACCGCATCGACCAGAGCTGGCTGCACGGCCTCAAGGTGGTCGCCGTGGCAGTCGTCGCGCAAGCGGTGTGGGGCATGGCGCGCAATCTGTGTCCCGACCCACCGCGCGTGAGCTTTGCGATGATCGCCGCGATCACAGTGATGATCTGGCCCACGCCGCTGGGCCAGGTTGGGGCGATCGTTGCCGGGGGGCTCGCCGGATGGATCTTCCTGAAGACCCAGGTCGCGCAGCAACCTGTAACCATGGGAATCAAAGTGAGCCGCACCGCGGGCACGCTTGCCCTCGTCTTGTTCTTCGGCTTGCTGTTCGGATTGCCGGCGCTCGAAGTCGTTATTCCGGGCCAGACGTTGGCGTTGATCGACAGCTTCTACCGCGCCGGCTCGCTCGTTTTCGGCGGCGGCCACGTCGTGCTGCCGCTGCTGCAATCTGAGGTGGTACCGCCGGGATGGGTTTCGAACGACGCGTTTCTTGCCGGCTACGGCGCAGCGCAGGCGGTACCCGGGCCGCTTTTCACTTTCTCCGCCTATCTCGGGACCGTGATGGGGCCCGCTCCCAACGGCTGGCTCGGCGCGCTGATCTGTCTGCTCGCGATCTTCGCCTCCTCCTTCCTGCTGGTGATCGGCTGCCTGCCGTTCTGGGAAGATTTGCGGCGCCTGAAACCCATGCAGACCGTGCTCCTCGGGGTAAATGCCGCAGTGGTCGGTCTGCTCCTGGCGGCGCTGTATGACCCGGTGTGGACGAGCGCCATCCAGTCCACAGGTGATTTCGGGCTCGCGCTCGCCGCTTTCACCTCGCTTGTGTTCTGGAAAGTGCCGCCGTGGCTGGTGGTCGTGCTGACCGCCGCCGCAAGCGCCACGATCAGGGTGGTCTTATAGCACCCTTGCCGCAGCGCGAGCATGGCGCCAGGATTAAGGTGCAGGAACTTCTTGGCGAGTTGTTCGAAGGGCGTTGAACCGCCGGCCTGGATCAGGACTTGGGCAAGTATTCCTGAATCACGCGTTCGATCGCGCTCAACTCGGCATCGACCGTCAGCGGCTTGACGCTTTGCGCAATCGCGGTATCGGGGTCCTTGAGGCCATGGCCGGTCAATGTGCAGACGATGGTGCTGCCTTCACCGATCTTCCCGAGTTCAAGATCCTTGAGCACGCCGGCGAGCGATATGGCAGAGGCGGGTTCGCAGAAAACCCCTTCGGTCTGCGCGAGCACCTTCTGCACGTGCAGGATTTCGCCGTCCGCGCACTCGCCAAACCAGCCGCCCGATTCCCGCTGGGCGGCCACGGCCTGCTGCCAGGACACCGGATTGCCGATGCGGATCGCGGTGGCGACGGTCTCTGGGTTTTCGACCGGCCGGCCGCGCAAGATCGGCGCTGCGCCCGAGGCCTGATAGCCAAGCATGATCGGCCGGCGCGTCGCGAGTTTCGCCTTGTGATAACCGCATTTGCCCGTGCAAAACGCGCAGGCACGGGTATTCTCGCACACCGCTTCCGAATAGCCGATCCAGTGCGCGGTAATGTTGCCGGCGTTGCCGACCGGCAGCGCGTGGTAATCGGGCGCGTCGCCCAACGCCTCGATCACTTCGAAGGCGATGGTCTTCTGCCCCTGCAGCCGGTAGGGATTGATCGAGTTGACGATATTGACCGGCATCGTTTTCGCGACCTCCTGCACCAGCCGCATACCGTCATCGAAATTGCCGCGGATCTGGATCACCACCGAGCCGTGCATCATCGCCTGCGAGAGTTTGCCGAGCGCGATCTTGCCTTCCGGAATCAGCACGAAACAGGCGATGCCGGCGCGCGCCGCGTAGGCCGCCGCCGCCGCCGAGGTGTTGCCGGTGGACGCGCAGATGATCGCCTTGGCGCCGGACTCGACCGCCTTGGTCACCGCCATGGTCATGCCGCGGTCCTTGAACGAGCCGGTCGGATTGAGTCCCTCGAACTTACCGAAAATGCGGATGTTCTTCCGGATGAGCTGCGGCAGATTCCTGAGTTCGATCAGGGGAGTCGCGCCTTCGTTGAGCGAAATGACGACCGCCCCCGCCGCAACCGGCAGACGGTCGCGGTATTTTTCGATCAGCCCAGTGTAATGCTTTGACATTTTGTTTCAAGTCAACTGTTCCAGACGGATGCGAGTCACCTTGCCGGCCACCACCGGCAGTGCCTCGATCTTGGCCATCGCCGCATTGACATGTTTCTCGACGGTCTGGTGCGTGAGCATGATGATGTCGACCTGATCTTCACCTTCATGGGGCTCCTTCTGCACCATCGCGTCGATCGAGATGCCGAGATCGGCGAGTATGCGAGTGACATCGGCCAGCACCCCCGGCCTGTCATAGACGCGCATGCGCAAATAGTAAGCGGTCTCGACCTCCCCGATCGGCAGGATGGGTATGTTCGATAACTGGTCGGGCTGGAACGCGAGGTGCGGCACGCGGTGCTCGGGATCGGCGGTAAGCATGCGCGCAACATCGACCAGGTCCGCGACCACCGCCGAAGCCGTAGGCTCGGCGCCCGCGCCCGCCCCGTAGTACATCGTCTGCCCGACCGCGTCGCCCTTGACGAGAATCGCGTTCATTACGCCTTCGACGTTGGCGATCAGCCGGCGCGCCGGAATCAGCGTTGGATGCACCCGGAGTTCGATACCCCGAGGCTTGCGCTTCGCGATGCCAAGCAGCTTGATGCGGTAGCCGAGTTCCTCCGCGTAGCGAATATCTTCCTGGGTCAGTTTGGAGATGCCCTCAATATAGGCCGCGGAAAACTGCATCGGGATGCCGAAGCCGATTGCCGCCATGATCGTGAGCTTGTGCGCCGCGTCCACCCCCTCGACGTCGAAAGTCGGGTCGGCCTCCGCGTAACCCAGGCGTTGTGCCTCCTTGAGCGCGTCGTTGAAGCCCGCTCCCTTCTCCCGCATTTCCGACAGGATGAAGTTGCTGGTGCCGTTAATGATGCCGGCAATCCACTCGATGCGGTTTGCGGTCAGCCCTTCGCGCAGCGATTTAATGATGGGGATGCCGCCGCCGACTGCAGCCTCGAATGCCACCATCACGTCCTGTTTCTGCGCGGCGGCAAAGATTTCGTTGCCATACCGGGCGAGCAACGCCTTGTTGGCGGTGACGACATGCTTGCCGTTGGCGATCGCTTCCAGAATCAGCGTCTTGGCCACGGTGGTGCCGCCGATCAACTCGACCACGATGTCGATGTCGCGGTTTTTGACGACCTCAAAAGCGTCGGCGGTCACGCTCGCGAGCGCTCCCACGATCGATCTTGCCTTCTCGACCTCCTTGTCGGCGACCATTTTCATGGTGATCGCGCAACCGGCGCGGCGCGAGATCTCCTCCTGATTGCGCCGCAGGACGGTGAAAGTGCCGCCGCCGACGGTGCCGATGCCCAACAGCCCGACGTTGATTGGCTTCATTGTCGCTCCCGCGACAGGTGAGGAGTGGGGCGTGAGGAGTGAGGCGAAAGAACTCCCCCGCCAACGTTTTGCGGCAACGAAGCCATCGCGCGCGCCATACCTCGCCTCTCGTCTCTCACCTCTCGCCTCTCCTATAACAAACCGTCTTTGCGGAACATTTCCCTGATGCCGCGCAACGCCTGGCGCGTGCGCGCCTCGTTCTCGATCAGGGCGAATCGCACATAGCCATCACCGTAGTGCCCGAAACCGGTGCCGGGCGATATCGCGACCCTGGCGTCGGCCAGCAGTTTCTTCGCAAACTCGAGCGAGCCCATGCTTTTGTACTCCTCAGGAATGGGCGCCCAGATGTACATCGTGGCTTTGGGTTTCTCGACCCTCCAGCCGACCGCATCGAGTCCGTTGCACAGGACGTCGCGGCGTCCCTGGTACACAGCGCGCACCGCCTCGACACAGTCCTGAGGGCCTTCGAGCGCGATGATCGAGGCGACCTGGATCGGCGTGAACATGCCGTAATCATGATAGCTCTTCATGCGCGCAAGCGCCGTCACCAGTTCCTTGTTGCCGACCATGAAACCCACGCGCCAGCCCGCCATGTTGTAACTCTTCGACATGGTAAAGAACTCGACCGCGATCTCGCGGGCGCCCGGCACTTGCATGATCGAGGGCGCCCGGTAGCCGTCGAACACGATGTCCGCATACGCGAGATCATGTACGACGTAAATGTGATGCTCACGGGCGATCGCCACGAGGCGCTCGAAAAACGACAGTTCCACGCACTGCGTGGTCGGGTTGCTCGGAAAATTGACGATCAGCATCTTGGGCTTCGGATACGAATCCCGGATCGCGCGCTCAAGCGACTCGAAAAAATCGACATCCGCATGCATCGGCACGTGGCGGATGTCGGCGCCCGCGATCACGGGCCCGTAGATGTGGATCGGGTAGCTCGGGTTCGGCACCAGCACGATATCGCCGGTGTCGAGGGTGGCGAGCGTCAGATGCGCGATACCTTCCTTGGAACCGATCGTGACGATCGCCTCCGAATCGGGATCGAACTCGACGTCATAGCGCACCTTATACCAGTTGCAGATCGCGCGCCGCAGCCGCGGGATGCCCTTCGATACCGAATAGCGGTGCGTATCCGGCCGCTGCACGGACTCGATCAGCTTATCGACGATGTGGCGCGGCGTCGGCTGGTCGGGATTGCCCATGCTGAAATCGATGATGTCCTCGCCGCGCCGGCGTGCGGCGAGCTTCAACTCGCCGGTTACGTTGAAAACGTACGGCGGCAGGCGCTTTATGCGTGGAAACTCTTCCATTGCTGGCGGGAAAGGCGCTCCGGTGAAAAAGCGTATAATTTTAGCGGAGGGAGTTACCCATAGCAAATCAGCGGGTTATCGGCGTCCCATGAAACTGCAGCTGGCCACCCCCAGCGGCCAAAATCTCTTCACCGGTTATGGCCCGGGCTATGTGGCAATTAACCGCGTGCGCTACGACAAGCACATCGTGGTGGCCGCCGACAGTATCACGGAGTGGAACATCTCCGGATTTGAGACGCTGGGTGTGGCGCATTTCGAGTCTCTGCTCGCGCTCAAACCCGAAATCGTGATCCTCGGCACCGGCGCGACACTGCGTTTCCCGCGACGGGAGTTGGCGCGACTGCTCACCGCTGCCGGTGTTGGATTCGAAGTCATGGACAGCAAGGCCGCCTGCCGCACTTACAACATCCTGATAGCGGAAGGCAGAAAGGTCCTGGCGGCGATCCTGATCGATTGAGCGTTTCGCTCAGGCGGTCGACGACGGCCGTTACCTGCCGGGCAGCGCCGCTAGCGGCTCCACCAAAGCGCTTTGTCCCGGCAGCTGCAGGCGCCGCCCGCTCTGGATCAGCGCTGTGCAATCCTCCGCTGACAGCGGAGTCGAAAAATAATAGCCCTGGATCTCATCGCAACCGTTGGCACTGAGGAAGTTGAGCTGCTGCTCGGTTTCCACGCCTTCCGCGACCACCGCAAGGCCAAGGCTGTGCGCCATGGTGATGATGGCGCGCGTGATCGCCGCGTCGTCGGCATCGGTCGTGATATCGCGCACAAACGAGCTGTCGATCTTGAGCGCATCGAGCGGAAAGCGCTTGAGCCGGCTGAGGCTGGAATGGCCTGTGCCGAAGTCATCGATCGCCACGCGCACGCCGAGGGCGTTCAGGAAGGCAAGCGTCTCCGCAGCTTCTTCCGTATTGTTGGCGATAGAGCTTTCCGTTATCTCGAGCTCCAGCAGATCGTGGCGGACCCTTTCCTCTTCGAGTATGCGTGAAATGGTCGCGCTGAGATCCCTGGCCTGGAATTGGCGCGCAGAAAGGTTGACCGCGACCGGCACCGGCTTGATGCCCGCTTGCTGCCAGGATCGGATCTGCGCGCACGCTGCGCGGATCACCCATTCGCCGGTGGGCACGATAAGCCCCGTCTCCTCCAGCATCAGCATGAAATCGGCCGGAGACACCAGACCGAGCTCGGGGTGCCGCCAGCGCAGCAGGGCTTCCACCCCGGTGATTTCGCCGGTGACGAGGCTCACCTTTGGCTGGAAGTACAGCACGAATTCCCTGCGCTCCAGCGCCCGGCGCAAACTGCTCTCCAGGCTCAGTTTCTCCAGAGCGCGGGCATTCATTTCCGGCGTATAGAACTGGCAGCTGTTGCGGCCGAGTTCCTTGGCGCGATACATGGCGGTATCGGCATTGCGGATCAGTGTGTCCTGGTCGCGGCTGTCCGTGGGGAACAGCGTGATGCCGATGCTCGCCGTGATAAACACCTCGTTGCGCTGCAGTTGAAACGGATCGCCCAGCGCAGCCATGATCTTCTGCGCCACGACGCTTGCATCGCGGGGACCGCCGATATTGGAGAGCACGATCGCGAATTCGTCGCCCCCGAGGCGACCCACGGTGTCGCCGGTACGCACGCACTCGACCAGGCGCTCGGACACCTGCCTCAGCAGCCGGTCGCCGGCGCCGTGGCCGAGCGTGTCGTTGACGTTCTTGAACCGGTCGAGATCGATGAACATCACCGCCACCACCCAATTGTTGCGGCGCGCGTGAGCGAGTTCCTGCTTCAGACGGTCATAGAACAGTACGCGGTTCGGCAAGCTGGTCAGCGCGTCATAATGCGCGAGATACTTCAGGCGTTCTTCCGCCTCCCGGCGTTCGGTGATGTCCTCGGCAATCCCGGTGATGCGGTAGACTTTGCCTTCGGCATCGCGCACCGGAAAAGCCCGATCGCGCACCCACCGGATCGTGCCATCGGGCCGGACCACGCGAAACACTTCGTCATATTGCGCGCTCAACACCGTTTTTCTTGCCGCCTTTACCCGCTCGCGGTCCTCCTCGTGGACGATGTTCAGCCAATCGCGGGCGTTCACTTTGAGCGGTTCAAGCGGCCGCCCGGTGATGCGCTCATAGGCGGGGCTGACGTAGATCAATTCTCGCTGCCGGACATCCGTTATCCAGAACACCTGCGGGATGTTGCCCGCCAGCTGCCGGAATTGTTCTTCACTCTCGCGCAACGCGTCCTCCGCGCGCCTGCGCTCGGTGATGTCCTCGGCGATGCCGGCGATGCGGTAGATATTGCCGGCGCCATCGCGCACCGGAAACGCACGGTCGTGCACCCAGCGTATCGATCCGTCCGGCCGTACGATGCGATAGGTTTCGTCGTACCCGCCGCCCGCCGCCGCCTTGCGCGCGGCGTAAAGACGCGGACGATCCTCCTCGTGCACGGCCCGGATCAGCGTCCGGCGGTCGGCATTGATCTCCCGCAATGGACGCCCGATCAGCGTCTCGGCCGCGGGGCTCATGTAAAGCGTCCGACGCTGGGTAACGTCGGAAATCCAGAACGCCTGCGGGATATTGCCCGCGAGCTGGCGGAATTGCTCTTCGCTCTCCTGCAAGGCGCTTTCGGCGCGTTTGCGCTCGGAAATGTCCTGGATCACCGAGATGAAGTACTTCGGTTCACCGCTGTTGTCCCTTATGACCGACGTCGCCATCGATACCCAAACCGGTGATCCGTCTTTGCGCAGCAGTTGCTTCTCGCGGACGGTACTCCGTATCTCGCCCGCAAACAGCCTACGCCGATGCTCGATCGCGCCCTCCATGCTATCCGGAAGGTTGACGTCCGTTACCGACATCTGCAGGAGCTCGTCGCGGGAATAACCCACGATATCGCAGAACTTCTCGTTGACCTGGACGTAACGAAGATCGAGCGCGGATACCGTGATGCCAACGCTCGCCTGATTGAACATCGCGCGCAGTTGCTCCTCGCTTTCCTGCAGCGCGGCTTCCGCCCGCCGACGCTCGGTGATGTCGTTGACCAGCAGTATTCTGGATTGCCGGCCGTGAAACACAAATGGCCGGGCCGTGACTTCAGCCAGAATCACCTCGCCATTCTTGGTGGCATGTCTCCTCTGAAAAACCACGCTCTTGTGCGGATCGCGTTGACGCAGTTGCTGCGCCACGTTTGCACGATCTTCCTCCAGCTGCAGGTCCAGAATCGTCATCGACAGAAACTCGTCATGCGCGTAACCGTATTTTTCCACTGCCGCCCGGTTCGCCGCCAAGAACCGCAAAGTGGCCTCGTCCATGACCAGCAGCGGCAGCGGCGCCAACTCAAACATGTTGCGATAACGTTCCTCACCGTCGCGCAATGCTTGTTCCGCCTGTTTGCGTTCCGTGATGTCCTCGACCACGCTGATCAGATACTGCGGCTTCCCGGCGTCATCGAAAGCGGCAGATATGGTCCGCCTTGCCCATATGATCGTGCCATCCTTGCGCACGAAACGTTTCTCGCCCCCCGCCGATTTCGCCGCACCCTGTGCGAGTTGCGCCCGGTACCGGAATCCCTGTGCGTAATCGTCCGGATAGGTGATGTCCTTGATGGCCTTGCCGAGGAGCTCGTCCTTGGCGTAGCCCAGCATGTCGCAGAATTTCTGGTTGACGTCCACCAGAATCCCTTCAAGGTCAACATGCGTTATCCCCACCGCGGCGTTCGCAAAAATCGTCCGGTAACGTTCTTCGCGTTCCTTGCTCGCGGTGATGTCTTCCGCTACGCCGATGAAGTACAGCGGCGTTCCGGTCGAATCACGCGCCAGGGATAGCGTGCGCCTGGTCCAGATCACGCGACCGTCTTTGCGGATGTAGCGTCTTTCGTCGGTAGTGCTGTCCACCTCGCCGCTCAGCAGCTTTTTCCGCAACCGCCCTATTTCGGCATGCTCTTCGGAAAGCACGAGATCCAGTACCGCCCTGCCCTTCAGTTCTTCCCGCGAGTAGCCCAGCATGTCGGCGAACCTCTGGTTCACCAGCAGGTAGCGGCCGTCCAGATCGCCCAGCGCCATTCCCACCGCCGCGCGGTCGAACGTCAGCTCGAAACGGCGTTCGAGTTCCTTGCGCTCTGTGATGTCCTCGACTACGCTGATCACGTACTGCGAGTCCATCGCGTCACCACCGGCGGCGGACATGGTCCGCCGCGCCCACATGATGGTACCGTCCTTGCGTATGAAGCGCTTCTCGCCTGTTGCTGACGTCATGACGCCGTGCGCAAGCTGCCGCCGATACTGCGAGCCCTGACCGTAGTCATCCGGATGCGTGATATCCGTGATGGCCTTGCCGAGAAGTTCGTCCTTGGCGTAGCCCAGCATGTCGCAGAATTTCTGGTTGGCATCCACCAAGACGCCATTGAGGTCAACGCGTGTGATGCCGACCGCGGCCTGCTCGAAGGTTTCGCGATAGCGTCTTTCATGCTCCCGCAAACGCGTTTCTGCGTGCTCCCGTGCGATGCGCGTGCGCAAGCTGGCGACGCCAAACGCGATATCGTCGGCAAGCACGGTAAGCAGCGCGATCTCCTCCGGATCGAAAGCGTCCGCTTCATCTGCGTAAATGCTGATCCCGCCGATACAGCACCCATCAACTTTAAGCGGCAGGGTGATCGAGGACTGATAGCCCTTTTCAAGCGCTCGCACGCGGCGCCGCGAAAAGCGCTCTTCGGCCAGAATATTCTGTGCGATGCAGGGTTTCCCGCTCGCGATCACGGACCCCATCACGCCCTGGCGCCCGACGTCACTGCCCCAGGTGAGTGCGCGTGACTCAATATAGCCCGGTTCGTAACCCGCCGCGCCACTGATCCGGATCGATTTTGCAGCATCGTCGACCGCCAGCCCGATCCAGGCCTGACGGTAACCTCCGGATTCAACCAGATGGCGGCATATCTCCTGGAACAACTCGGGCTCGGTCGCGGCGCGCACTATCGCCATGGTGCAAGCTGCCATGACGAGGCGCGCGTGGTTCAAGCGGGCAATTCGCGCCTCGTTTCGCTTGCGTTCGGTGATGTCCTCGATGACCTGGATCAGATACGACTCCGCATCCGACGCCGCACCCGCCAAGGTCATGGTACGGTTCACCCACACCACCGAGCCGTCTTTGCGCAGCAGCCGTCGCTCGCCGGATAAAGAATCGGACCTACCCTCGATGACATCAAGCACCGCCCGGTGTTGACTGCCACGGTCCTCGGGATGGCTCAATTCCATAATGCTCTTCCCGAGCAGCTCTTCGGCGCTGTATCCCAGCATCTCGCTCAGCTTGCGGTTGACGCGAAGGAAGCGGCCCTCGAAATCATTGTGCGCAATGCCGACCGGCACATGCTCGAATGCCCGCATGAAGGTCGCGGCCATTTCCTGCCGTCGCGCGCTCGCCGCCCCGGGCCTAAGCGTCGAGGCTCGCGCCGCGGCGTCGGGCAATGAGGCTGAAAAGGCGCGCACGCGCCCGGGTCTCCTGCGTTGCGTGCGCTTCGTTTTTGTCGCCTTTTTCATGCCGCAAACACCGCGTATTCGTCTCCGCGTTCCGTGCCGCCACTCATCCTGGTGGACTACACCCGTACGTCACCGCTTGAAAACTTCCCATTATCGCGCGGTAATGACGGATAATAACAGCCACCCTACAGCCCGCCCATCACCTTGATGTGCGTCATCACGCTGCGCCCCAACGCGTGCAGTTCATAGCCCCCCTCGAGCACGGACACGATGCGTCCGCGCGCATGCCGGTTCGCCACATCCTTGATTTTCTCCGTCACCCAGGCGTAATCGGCCTCGACCAGCTTGAGCATCGCCATATCGTCGTCGCGGTGAGCGTCGAACCCGGCGGAAACGAACAGCATCTCGGGCTTGAACGCTTCAAGCGCCGGCAACCAATACCGTTCCACGGCGACGCGGAATTCAGGCCCCGCGCTGTAGGCGGCAAGAGGTATGTTGACCATGCGCTCCGAACGGCCTTCGATCCCGCTGTAGGGGTAAAACGGGTGCTGGAACGTGGATACCATCAGCACGCGCGGGTCATTGCGAAAGATGTTCTCGGTGCCGTTGCCGTGGTGCACGTCGAAATCGACCACCGCCACGCGCTTCAGCCCGTGGTGATCGAGCGCGTGTGCCGCGGCGACTGCAACGTTGTTGAACAGGCAGAAACCCATCGCGCGGCTGCGTTCGGCGTGGTGGCCCGGCGGACGCACGCTGCAGAACGCATTGGCTGCCTTGCCCTCGATGACCATGTCGGTCGCGAGCACCGCCGCGCCCGCCGCGCGCAGCGCCGCCGTGAGCGAATGCGGATTCATCGCCGTGTCGGGATCGAGGTGCACCAGTCCCGTTCGGGGCGCTGCCTGTTCGATCGAATCGATGTAGCGCGCGGCGTGCACCCGGACCAGATATTCGCGCGCCGCGAGCGGCGCCTCAACGTGGAGCAGATAATTGATCAGTCCGGACGCGATCAACTGATCTTCCACCGCCCGCAGGCGCGCCGGCTGCTCGGGATGTTGGGCACCCATGTTGTGCAGCAGGCAGTCGTTATGGCTGATAAACGCCGTGGTCATGTCATGGACTCGCCGCTGCCGGAGGTTCCGGACGGGACGGCGCAATCTTATAATGGGCTTCCGCCGGTGTCTAACCGCTGCAGCACATCCGAATCGGCGCCAGCGACGTAACGACAGCGCACCCATGCAACCCTATCCTTCCCATCTGGTCAAACACCTGAAGCTGGCAGACGGCGTAATTGTCACCATCCGGCCGATACGACCCGAGGACGCCGCGATCGAACAGGCATTCGTGCGCAAACTGTCTGACGAATCGCGTTATTTCCGTTTCATGGATTCGCTGCGCGAGTTGAGTCCACGGATGCTCTCGCATTTCACGCAAGTGGACTATGACCGCCACATGGCGCTGATCGCCGTCACCCGGGACGGAGACAAGGAAACCGAGATCGCAGTGGCGCGTTACGTGGTCGCGAACGACGGCGAGGGCTGCGAGTTCGCGATCGTTGTCGCCGATCAGTGGCACCGCAAAGGCGTGGGCACGCAGCTGATGCGGGCGCTGATGGACAGCGCGCGCAGCCGCGGCCTTGCCACCATGTTCGGCGAGGTGCTCGCCAGCAACCACAAGATGCTGGGGTTCATGCACCGGCTCGGCTTCACGAGCGCATTCGATCATGGTGACCCGCGTCTCATGCGCGTTGAAATTCAACTGTAAAAGCCGCACCGGACATGCCCGACACAGGACGAACCCTGGCAGATGTGGCAAACTCAACGCTTGACAATCAAACTTCGAACATGACCGGTCAGATCGACCAAGTCGTCACCCAGGTCGGTGGCATCATTCTCGGCAAGGAACGCCAGATCCGGCTCGCCGTCGCCTGTCTCATTTCGCGTGGCCATCTGCTGATCGAGGACATTCCGGGCGTGGGCAAGACGATGCTCGCGCACGCGCTTGCCGCGTCGCTCGGGCTGGGCTTTCAGCGCATCCAGTTCACCAGCGACTTGCTGCCGGCGGACATCCTGGGCGTTTCGATTTACAACCGTGAAGGCGGCGGCTTCCAGTTCCACCCCGGACCGATCTTCGCCCAGGTGGTGCTTGCCGACGAAGTCAACCGCGCCACGCCCAAGGCGCAGAGCGCGCTGCTCGAAGCGATGGAAGAGCACCAGGTGACCACCGAGGGCGAAACGCGCACGCTGCCCCAGCCATTTTTCGTGATCGCCACCCAGAACCCCTCGCACCAGGTCGGGACTTTCCCGCTGCCGGAGTCGCAGCTCGACCGCTTCCTGATGCGCATCCAGCTGGGTTATCCCGACAACGAGGCGGAGCGTGCGCTGCTGCAAGGCCAGGACCGGCGCGACCTGCTCGCGGCGATCAAGCCGTGCATGAACGTCAAGGAGCTGGTCGAATTGCAGCAGCGCGCGCGGCAGATTCATACCTCGAGCGCGCTGCTCGATTACGTGCAGGCGCTGGTCAATCACACGCGACGTGCGCCTGATTACGTGAACGGGCTCTCGCCGCGCGCCGCGCTCGCGCTTCTGCACGCGGCCCGCACCTGGGCGCTCATGGACGGCCGCGGCCATGTCGTTCCCGAAGACGTGCAGGCGGTGCTGCCGGGCGTCGTCAGTCATCGCCTGAGCGCCGCCGGCGAGGTGAGCCGCGCCAACGGTGAAGACGTCGCCGAACGCCTGATCCGGCAGGTGGCGATTCCGTAAAACCGGTGAGCAGTAAGCCGTGAGCGGTGAGCGATAAAACTCTGATTAAGTCCAAGCTGCTTGCTGCTTACCGTTTCCCGCTTACCGCTTACCAGGAAATGTACGCCGCTCTTAAGAACCGCCTCGCGACCTGGCTGTTCCAGTTGCGCGGGCCGCAGACCGGCGTCATCGTCCTGGTGCAGCGCCGGGTGTTCATCCTGCCGACACGCCAGGGGCTCGTATTCGCGGCAGTGCTGGTGCTGATGCTGATTGGTTCAGTCAATTACAACCTGAGCCTGGGCTTCGTCCTCACTTTCCTGCTCGTTGCGATGGGCATCAACGCCATGATTTACACGTTCCGCAATCTTGCCGACCTGCGGCTCTCCGCTGCCCGCGCGCAATCGGTATTCGCCGGCGAAACAGCGCAATTTGCCGTCTGCATCGACAATCCCGGCCAGACGGCCCGCTACAGCGTCGGGCTCACCCACGATAAGAAAGAATCGACGTTCGTCGACGTTCCGGCGCAGCGCATGACCGTTGCGAGCATCGGCATTCCCGCCCTGCGCCGCGGCCTGCTGCGGCCGGGAAGACTGACCTTGTTTACGCGGTATCCGCTCGGGCTCTACCATGGCTGGGCCTATCTCGAGCTCGACATGCAATGCATCGTCTACCCGCGCCCCGCGCCGCGGGGCCTGCCGTTGCCGCCCGCCGAATCCGACACCGGACTGGGCACGCAACGCGGGCAGGGGCAGGACGATTTCGCGGGATTGCGGCAATATCACCCAGGCGACTCACCGCGCCACATCGCCTGGAAAGCCGCGGCGCGCGATCAAGGTTTGCTCACCAAGCAATTCAGCGGCCGGGCGGATACCGAGCTGTGGCTCGATTGGCGCCAACTCCCGCCGTACACGGATGTCGAGGAGAAACTCTCCCGCATGACACGCTGGGTGCTCGATGCGCATGCCCTCGGCGCGTCGTTCGGGCTGCGGATGCCGGGCAGAACGGTCGTGCTCGGAAGCGGCGACATTCAGCGCGAGCGCTGCCTGGAAGCGCTCGCGCTGTTCGAGAACCCGCATCAAAATGACCCAAGCCACGATCAGCCTGCGTAACACGCTGTGGCTCACGGCCGCGCTCGCAATGGTCGCTGCGCCGCACGCCGAGCGGCTGCCGTGGTGGGTCGTCATGCTCGCCGCCATGCTCGTGCTGTGGCGGATCTATCTCGGGCGCACGCGCCTCGAGCTGCCGCGCAAATGGCTGATAATGATGATCGTCGCCAGCGCGACCGCCGGCATCTATCTCAACTACCGCACGATCTTCGGCCGCGACGCCGGCGTGGCGCTGCTCATCGTCATGCTGGCGCTGAAACTGCTGGAAACGCGCTCGCAACGCGACGGCATGCTGCTGACCTTTCTCGGCTACTTCCTGGTCATCACCAACTTCCTCTACTCCCAGACCATCCCCACCGCGCTCTACATGCTGGTCTGCGTTTGGATCATCACCGCGGCGATGATCGGGCTCAATTACATGCCGCCGCGGCGCGGCTACTGGAACCAGCTGTCCACAGCAGGGCTCCTGCTCGCCCAGTCGGCGCCGCTGATGCTGGTACTGTTCCTGTTCTTTCCCCGGGTCACGGGGCCGTTGTGGGGTCTGCCGCACGACGCCTATTCCGGCGTCACCGGGCTCTCCGACACCCTGTCGCCGGGCAGCCTCAGCAATCTGAGTTTGTCCGACGCCGTCGCCTTCCGCGTCGAATTCAAGTCGCCGGTCCCACAGCCGAAATTTTTATACTGGCGGGGGCCGGTGATGTGGAATTTCGACGGCCATACCTGGACCGTTTCGCGCTCCTACGACAATGTCTGGATAACGCGCTATGGCGAACTGCGGTTGGATGCGGCCTCGCCACCGGTCGAGTACGCCGTGACCGTCGAGCCGCACAACCAGCGCTGGTTGTTCGCGCTCGACCTGCCCGGACTGGTGCCGCCGCGCGCGGTGGCCACCGCTGATTTCCAGCTACGCTCCGCCGCGCCCGTCAACAACCGCATGCGCTACGACATGAAATCTTTTCTCAGCTACACTGTCGGCCTGGAGGAAAGCCCGGGAGCGCTCCAACGTGCGCTGCAGCTGCCAGCGGGCTTCAATCCTCGCACCACCGAATTCGCCAAGGCGCTGCGCCAGAAATTCACGGACGACCAGGCGCTGATGCGCCAAGTGCTGTCGATGTTCCGCAACCAGAAGTTTTACTACACCCTGTCCCCGCCGGTGCTCGGCGAGCATTCGGTCGACCAGTTCCTGTTCGACACGAAGAGCGGATTCTGCGAGCATTACGCCTCGGCGTTCGCGGTGCTGATGCGCGCCGCCGGCATTCCGGCGCGCATCGTCACCGGCTATCAGGGCGGCGAAATCAATCCAGTCGGCAATTATATGATCGTGCGCCAAGCCGACGCCCACGCCTGGACCGAGGTTTGGTTCCGCGGCGAGGGCTGGATACGCGTCGATCCCACCGCAGCGGTATCGCCGCTGCGCGTGGAATCCGGAATTGCCGCCGCGGTTCCCGGCACCGATTTGCTGCCAGCCGCGATTCGTGGTGGTTACGCGTGGTTCCATCAGATGCGGCTCACCTGGGATTCGCTCGCCAACAGCTGGAACCAGTGGGTGCTCGGCTACAATCCGGAACGCCAGCGGCAATTACTTTCCCGCGTCGGCATTGACGACGCGACGTGGCGCACGCTGACCGTGATTCTGATCGTCGCCACCGGCCTGATCATGCTCGTGCTGGCGCTTTTCATGCTGCGCCGACTGAGGACCGTGGTCCGCGATCCGGTTAAGCGTGCCTATCTCAGGTTCTGCCGCAAGCTCGAGCGCGAGGGACTGCCGCGCGACCCGGCGGAAGGCCCGAACGATTACGCGGCGCGGCTCGCGCGCCTGCGTCCCGATCTCGCCCCGGCGGTGGCGGCAATCACCAGGCTCTATATCGCACTGCGCTATGATGTCGGTACAAACGCCGCGTCGGTCCGCGCACTGCAGCAACACGTCCGACAGTTCAGCACCTGAGCCGGCGCATCGGAACCCCTCTATCTGCGCGGCTGACTCTGAAAGCGGACGACGCGCTATGCGCAGCGAAGGTGATGGCTGCAACCACTCCCGGACAGCGGCCTGGGAACGCGTTCAATGCGTTCCCGGCGGGTCCGATGCCGGGTGTACTCGTCATGCTTGCACCACGCGGTCGCGTCCCCCCTCTTTTGCCGCATAGA
>Ga0153915_10001992_pt1 | contig 18773 bp, 18 predicted proteins | sample Opewatmetagenome_2_FD_107003 | JGI IMG/M metagenome (GOLD analysis project Ga0153915, IMG submission 107003) | Freshwater wetland microbial communities from Ohio, USA - Open water 3 Core 3 Depth 3 metaG | ecosystem: Environmental > Aquatic > Freshwater > Wetlands | place: USA: Ohio, Lake Erie...
ACTTCGGCTTCGCGGTCGATATTTCGGGCGACATCATCGCCGTGGGGGCTTACGGCGAGGACGGAAGCGGCACCGACATCGGCGCGGTTTATGTGTTTTATCGCGACCAGGGCGGCACGGATGCCTGGGGCCAGGTCAAGAAGTTCAAGGCCGGCGATGCCACCGCCTCGGCGGGCGCCGGATACGATGTCGCCGTGGCGGGCGATTACGCCATCGTCGGCGCGCCCTTCGCCGGCGGCGGCGGCACCGAAAAAGGCCAGGCCTACATTCTGGCCAGGGATGAAGGCGGGACGGACAACTGGGGACAGCTCCAGAGACTCCGGGAGAGCGGCGCCGACGATTATGGCTTCTTCGGGTATTCGGTCGCCTTCGGCGGCGTCGATGCCCTGGTCGGGGCGCCGGGAGTTGACGGAGACGGCACGGATCGCGGCGCGGCCTTCATTTTCGAGAAGAACTAAGGCGCCCGTTCCGGATGCGGGCTTTCCAGCGCTACCGGCAGTACTGGCAGGCGTTCGTGAAAAGGACCCGATAATCCTGGCGGGAGTTTCCTTCCGTTGAAACCATTGCCGGGCCGTATGCGTCCTTAAGCATGAGGAGATTTCTATGGAAGAAACCCGGTCCCGCCTCACACCCTATCTGATTTTCGCCTCTTCCTGGGCCGTCCCCGGCCTCGGCCACCTGCTGCAGAAAAAGTATCTCCGGGCGGCGGTCTTTCTCGGCGGCGTCCTCGTCCTGCTCGGGATGGGCCTGGCCCTCCAGGGGCAGCTCGGCGCCCTCTATGACGGACAGCCGGCGACCGTCCTGAAGTTCCTGGGCAGTCTCGGGACCGGCGCTCTTTTCGCCGCGGCCCGGGCCGCCGGCTGGGGCGCCGGAAATCCCGCGGCCCGGACGTTCGACATCGGGACGGCCTATATCGCCGCGGCCGGCCTGATGAACTATCTGGCCGCCTTCCACGCCTTCGAGACGGCCCGGGGAGTCCGGCATGTTTGAGAGCTCCTTCGTGCTGATGGCGATCTTTGCCGCGGTCGTTTCGGTGATGACCGGCTTTCTCAAGTGCGAGGAGAGACGGGACATCGTCCGACTGTCGGCCAAAATGTTCGCGATCATGGTCGTCGGCGGAGTGCTGGTGAGCTGGTTCATGGCCCTCGTTTGAGGCCGCCGGCTCGACTGAAGAAAAAGGAAAGAGCGATGGAAAATTCAAGACGGCGGAGAAACGGCGCGGCATCGGGCGAGGCCGGTCGCGGCGGCCCGCGGGAAAACGCGAAAACGATGATCGAAGCCCTCGTCCTTGTTTTCTTCCTCAACGCCTTCCTGCTCCAGTCGTTCGCCATCCCCACGGCTTCCATGGAAGACAACATGCTCATCGGGGATCATCTCTTCGCCAATCGGGCCGCCTACGACGTCGCCGGACAGCCGCTCGACCGGCTCGTCTTTCCGATGAAGAGAATCGGCCGCGGCGACATCGTCGTCTTCAAGGCGCCGCCGGAGATCAAGGCCGGCAACCTGTCCAGGCTGATGTACGTCAAGCGGGTCATCGGCCTCGCGGGCGATCTGGTCAGGATCTCCGACAACCGCGTTTTCATCAACGGGAAGCCGCTCGACGAGCCCTACGTTTTCCTCAAGGGCCTGCCCTCCGTCCCGGCCGATTTCCCGCCCTCGGGCCGGAGCGATTGGGAAGAGGGTTTCCCCGAGGATTACAAGGCCTGCGTCGTGCCGACGGCGGACGGCCCGGCCTTCCGGGTTCCCGACGGGTACTACTTCTGCATGGGCGACAACAGGAACATCAGCGCCGACTCCCGCGTCTGGGGACCTCTCCCCGCGGCCAACGTCATCGGCCGGCCCTGGCGGATCTACTGGTCGATCGCCGCCGATCCCGGCCCCGGCTCCCGCCGCGGCCCTCTCGGCCGCCTGGCCGACACGGTCCTGCGCTTTCCCGCCAGGACGCGCTGGAACCGGCTGCTGAAGAAATATTGATGTCGATCGTGGGGGCGCCAGGGCCGTCTTCGAGGCGCGGGGCGAGATCCTGACCGTCCCGGCCGAGAAGGGCGACATCCGCGACCTGACCCGGACGACCGGGGTCATGGAGCGCCGCCCGGCGCGCCGGCCGCGGCCGGGAAGCCTTATGCTTCCCGCATGTGCGGGTAAGTGAAGTCCGTCGGCGGTACGAAGTTCTCCTTGATCGTCCGCGGGCTCACCCAGCGCAGGAGATTGAGGTAGCTGCCCGCCTTGTCGTTCGTCCCGCTCATGCGGGCGCCGCCGAAGGGCTGCTGGCCGATGACCGCGCCGGTCGTCTTGTCGTTGATGTACAGGTTTCCCGCCGCCTGGAGAAGCCGGCGCTCGGCCAGGTTGATGATCGTGCGGTCGGCGGCGAAGATCGAGCCCGTCAGGGCGTAATCGCTCGTCCCGTCGACGAGGTCGAGCGTTTCCTCGACCTTGTCGTCGTCGTACGGATAGACCGTCAGGACGGGTCCGAAGATCTCTTCCCGCATCGTCTCGAATTTCGGGTCGGTCGTCTCGATGACGGTCGGCCAGATGAACCAGCCGATGCTCTTGTCCCTCTTGCCGCCGATGACGATCTTGGCGTCCGGGGACTTCTCGGCCCGTTCGATGAAGCCGACGATGTCGGTGTAGGCTTTCTCGTCGATGACCGCGCCCATGAAGGTCCGGAAGTCGGCGACGTCGCCGACCTTGGCCTTTTCCGCCATTTCGCGGAGCCGCTCCTTGACCGCGGGCCACAGGGAGCGCGGGACGTAGGCCCGGCTGGTGGCCGAGCACTTCTGCCCCTGGTATTCGAACGAGCCGCGGAAGAGGGCGACGCTCAGGGCCTCGACGTCGGCGTCCTTGTAGGCGAAGACGAAGTCCTTGCCGCCCGTCTCTCCGACGAGGCGGGGATAGGTGCGGTAAACGCCCCTGGCCAGGTTGTCGGCGACGCGCTTCCACATGCCGTTGAAGGTCCCGGTCGAGCCGGTGAAGTGCAGGCCGGCGAAGTCCCGGTGGTCGAGGAGCGCGTTGCCGAGGTCGCGGCTGCTCGCGGCCGGGACGAAGTTGATGACGCCGTCGGGCAGCCCGGCCTCCTGGAAGATCCGCATGACGTGGTAGCTGCTCAGGACGGCCGTCGTGGCCGGTTTCCAGACGACCGTGTTGCCCATCAGGGCGGGGGCCGACGGCAGGTTGCCGCCGATGGCCGTGAAGTTGAAGGGCGTGATGGCGAAGACGAAGCCCTCGAGGGGCCGGTATTCCATTTTCGTCCAGGCGCCGGGCGTCTGGTCGTCGAGCTGCTCGCCGTAGATCTTTTCCATGTAGGAAACGTTGAAGCGCAGGTAGTCGGTCAGCTCGCAGGCGGCGTCGATCTCGGCCTGGAAGACGTTTTTGCTCTGCCCGAGCATCGTGGCCGCGTTGATCGTATCGCGGTAACGGCCGGAGAGAAGCTCGGCGGCCCTGAGGAAGATGGCCGCCCGGTCTTCCCAGCGGGCGTGCTGCCACTCGTCCTTGGCCCGCAGGGCGGCGCGGACGGCCGCCTGGGCATGCTCCACCGTGCCCATGTGGCAGACGCCGAGGGGAGAACGGTGGTCGTGGGGAGGAAGGACCGGCTTGGTCACTTCCGTCTGGATGTCCTTCCCGTCGATGATGACGGGGATCTCGGCTTTCGCCGCGCGAAGGCGGGCCAGCTCGGCGGCGAGCGATTCCCGCTCCCGGCTTCCGGGGGCGTAATCACGGACGGGATCGTTGACGGGCTTGCGGCCCAGGGTCTTGCCCAGCGACATGTTCGGCCTCCTTCGTCGAAGCTTGTTTCTCCCTATACATACGCCGCAGTCAGGCATAAATAAAATTCATTATATTCATGATAAATATGAACCATATTTATATATCTCTTGCCCGCGTCCGCCGCCGCGGGCTATAATGAGGCCGTGGCCTTCGACCTCTATCAATTGAAGACGTTCTTCGTCCTGTCGAAAACGCTGAGCTTCACCGAGGCCGCCCGCAAGCTCTTCGTCACCCAGCCGGCCGTCAGCCACTCCCTGAAGAAGCTCGAGGCCGGCCTGGGCTGCGATCTCGTCGTCAAACGGGGGGGCAAATTCGCCCTGACGGACAACGGCCGGCTCCTGGCCTCGGCCTGCGAGGATGTTTTCTGCCTCCTCGAAAAGGCCGAGGAGTCGATCCGCCGCAACAACCGGGATTGCCTGGGCTGCGTCCGCCTGGGAGCGACGGTCGAATTCGGCACGAGCGTTCTCATCCGGAACATGAAGGACTTTCTCGACCGGTTCGCGGACATCCGGGTCGATTTCCGCTTCCACCACGAACTCCTGCCCCTGCTCAAGAGCGACGAGCTGGACGTGATGATCGACTGCCATGACCATGACCAGCCCTGGCTCGTCCGCGAGCCGCTCTTCAGGGAACAGTATGTCGTCGTCGGCACGCCCGACTATATCAGCAGGAACAGGATCCGGAAGCCGAAGGACCTCGACCGGGCCCAGGTGATGTCGATGGATGAGGACGGCGCCTGGTGGGAGCGCTTCCTGCGGGCCGTGCCGGAGGACGAGCGGCCGGCCCTGGGCGACCTGATGAGCCTCAACCACATCCGCGGCATGATCAACGCCGCCCTGGCGGGCATGGGCATCGCCCTGGTGCCGAAATACTGCGTCCCGGCGGAGCTCAGGAGCGGCCGGCTGAAGGACGTCTTCCCGAAGATCGCCGTCCACGAGGACCAATTTTATATCTATCAGAAAAAGAAGAAGAGCGGGCTCCAGACGCACAAGCTCCTCGTTGACTACCTGAAGAGCATCCGGCCGGAGGAATTCGGCGGACCGGCCCGGCGCGGGTTTTCTTGACATCGCCGGGCGGGCGTCCTATCCTTGCCTCGTGGACCAGGGGAGAAATATGAGCGACGGCATAGATTGGAGCGCCGGCGGCTGGACGAAGCCGGGCGGGTCCGAGGTCGAGGCCGAAATCGTCATCTCCGGCGACTGGGCGCCCATCCGCGCCTTTGCTGACATCATTGAGCGCGCTCCCGAAGCCGTCTATGGAAACGTCCTGCCCGTCCTCAGGGACGCCGGCCTGCGGATCACCAATCTCGAGTGCCCTCTCACCGGGGAGCGCCCCGTCTGGAAAAGCGGCGCCGTCCTGAAGGGCCGCCCGGCTCACGTCCGAGGACTCACCGCCGTGCCGTTCGAGGTCGTCACGCTGGCCAACAATCACGTCTTCGATTACGGCCGGGACGCTTTCCGGAAAACGCAGGAACTTCTGGCGGCAAACGGCATCCGTTCGCTCGGCGCGGGGATGTCCGCCGAGGAAGCGCGCCGGCCGCTGATCATCGATCTCAAGGGAATCACCGTCGGGCTGGTCAATTTTTCGGAGGGCGAGGACCTGACCGCGGCCGTCGACGGCCCGGGCGTCTTCGGCTGGGAGATCGACCGGGCCGCGGACGAGGTCCGCGAGCTTCGAAAGACGTGCGCCGTCGTCATCGCCGTCGGCCACGCCGGCGTCGAGTACATCCCCTTCCCGCCGCCCTATGTCGCGGCCGCCTTCCGGCGCCTGGCCGAGGCCGGCGCCGATCTGGTCATCGGCCACCATCCCCATGTCCCCCAGGGCATCGAGATCCGCGGCGGCGTGCCCATCTGCTACAGCCTGGGCAATTTCGTCTTCTACCAGGAAACCGATCTCCTCTACCGCAAAGTCGGCTACCTGGTCAAGGCCGGCGTGGGGCGCGGAGGGCTCGGCCGCCTGCGGATCGTCCCCTACGAAATCGGCGACGGCGGACTGCGCCTGCTCGACGGCGGAAAGCTCGGACGCTTCATGGCCGCCCTGGAGAAGGTCTCCCGGCCGTTGGCGGACGAGGCCGGAGTCCGGGACGCCTGGCACGGTTTTCTGCGGCGTTACGGCTATGCCGGATTCAAGAAGGAGATCGACCTGATCATGAAGACCATGGCCGACGAGCCCCGCAAGGGCGCGGCCATGTTCCGCAACCGCCTGACCACGCCGCAGCACTTCGAGCATTGGCGGGACGGGCTGACGAGGGTTGTGGACGGGACGATCGGCGACTCCCCGGATTGGGCCTGCGAGCTGGCGAATACCTGGCTGACGGAGAAGCGATGATGTCCCGGGTCGGCGCGGCCGCGATGGCCGGCAAGGAAACGCTGTCGCTCGTCGTCACGGACTCCGGGCTCGGCGGCCTGGCCGTCTGCGCCGACCTCGTCCGCCAGCTGAAAGAATCCCGCGCCTTCAGGGCCGTGGCCGTGACTTATTTCAACGCCTGGCCCGAAGCGGATCGGGGCTACAACAAGCTGCCGGACATGGCGGCGAGAACCCGCGTCTTCGACGCCGCGCTCTCGGCCATGGCCCGGCTCGATCCCGACCTGATCGTCATCGCCTGCAACACCCTGTCGGCGATCTATCCCCGGACGGAGTTCAGCCGGCAATCGGGCCCGGCGGTCGTGGACATCATCGATTTCGGCGTGGACATGATCGAGGGCGAGCTCACCGCCAGGCCGGAAAGCCGGGTCGTTATTTTCGGGACGCCGACGACGATCGCGTCCGGGATCCATAGGGCGCGGCTGACGGCCAGGGGCACCGCCGGGGAGAGGATCATCTCTCAGCCCTGCGAGGGGCTCGCCGGCGAAATCGAGAGGAACCCGAGCGGCCCGAAAGTCCGCGCCCTCGTTGAGCGCTATGTCCGGGAAGCCGCGGTGAAAGCCGGCGCCGGCCCGATCCTGGCGGCCCTGTGCTGCACGCATTACGCATACAGCCTCGGCCTCTTCCAGGAGCAGCTGGAGCGGCGCTTCCCCGGGCCCGTGATCCTTCTCGACCCGAACAGAGGCATGAGCGGCGGCCTCCTCGCGGACTGCCGGCGCCACGTCTTCCCGGCCGTCCGGCTGGATTGCCGGGTGGTTTCGAGAATCGTCATCGGCGAGGACAAGATCGCCGCCATCGCCGCGCTGATCGAGGAGGTCTCGCCGGAGACCGCGGCGGCCCTGAGAAAATACGAGCACGATCCCGAGTTGTTCACGTGGACGGACGAACCAGGAGAGAAGAAATGAAGAAGGTGCTGATTGTGACGGGTCCGGGCGGCGACGCCCAGGGCTGGGGCAATATGAAGGTCACCGAGACCGTGTGCCAGACGCTCAACGACCGGGGCAAGTCGGCCGAGATCGCCTATGTCGAGAGCCTGGACGATTTCCTGCGGGCGATCGAGAGCAAGCCCTGCGACATCGTCTGGAGCGCCCTCTATTGCCTCTCCCGGCGCGAGGACATCATCGGCATCAGCGGCGAGGCGGACTGGGTGGCCGATATCCTCGACGAGCGGGGCATCCCCTATGTCGGGCCGAGCTCGCTTGCGATGAAGCAGCTGATCCAGAAATACGAGACCCACCGCATCATGCGCGAGCACGGCGTCGAGGTCCCCGAGCATCACCTGGTGGACATCGGCGGAGAGATCCCGGAGGTCGGCTTCCCGGCCTTCGTCAAGCCCAACTGCGAGTCCCGTTCGATCGGCATCAGCGACGAGAGCGTCGTTCACTCGCGCCCGGAGCTCGTGGCCAGGGTCCGCTTTCTCCATGACAAGCTCGAGGAAGCCGCTCTGATCGAGGAATACCTGCCGGGGAAGGAATACACGGTGTTGATGCTCGGCAACGGCCGGCTCCAGGAGATCCTGCCGGGGCTGGTGACGGTCGATCCGTCGCACTTCGGCAAGTACGCCATCCTGCGCACCGACCTCAGGGGCGTCGGCCTGACGAAGATCAGCATCCCGGCGGAAAAGGCCGAGGAGGCGGCGGATCTCTGCCGGCGCGCCACCGACGCCCTCAACTGCCTCGATCACGTCAGGGTCGACATGCGCGTCGGGGCGGACGGCCGGCTGAGGGTCATCGAGATCAACGGCATCCCCGGCCTGAAGCCGTTCAAGAGCTGGAGCCCGCAGATCTACTCGCTCTACCACCCGTCGGGCAAAGGGCACCTGGAGGAATACAAGGACATGCTCCATCTGATCGTCGATTCCGCCCTGGAGAGGTACGGCCTCCGCGAGGAATCGGCGGCGGGCCCGGGGGCGGCCGGCGGCGCATGACCATCCCCTGCGATCCCGGACTGGCCGAGCGGCTCCGCCGGGAAACGCCGTCCCGGAACCCGGCCACGGGCGAGGGCGACGGAGGCGGATTTTCCTACCGATTCGATCCTTCCTTCCCCGGCATCGCCACGGCCATTCACGCCGGCCATCGCGTCCGGGAGGAGCTTCGGCCGCTGATGGGGATCACCGGGGAGCAGAGATTCCGAGAGGAGGATCCGGCGACGGACGAAATGATCCGGGACTGCCCGAGCACGGTCCGCGGCCTGGACTCCAGGGCCGAATACGACCTGAACCGGCCGACCGGGAAGGCCGTGCCTCTCACTCCCGAACAATTTTGGGGAACGATGGTTTACCGGCAGCCGCCCGCGGAGGACATGGTCCGTCGCAGCCTGGCCAAGCACGCGGCCTTCTATGCGTTCCTGGGCAGCGCCCTGACCGTTCTCCTCGAGCGCTTCGGCGCCTGCGTCGTCTATGATATCCACTCGTACAATCTCAATCGGCAGGTTAGAGAAAAAAAGATCGAGGACCCGCCCGTCTTCAACCTGGGAACCGCGGCCCTGGACAGAGGCAAATGGTCCCGGCCGATCGATCACTGGCTCGAGCGGCTCCGCGGCATCAGCCTGCCCGGCATTCCGGTGACCGTGGCCGAGAACAAGGTCTTTGGCGGCGGCGGGGAGCTCTGCCGCCGGCTGACCGGCTGGGACCCGCGCATCCTGGTCCTGCCGACCGAGATCGCCAAGGTCTACATGGACGAGGCCGACGGCGTCATCTTCCCGGATGTGGTGAAGGCCCTGGGGAAGGGCCTGGAGCGGGCCGTCGCGGACCACGCCGACCGGTTCCTGTCCGGTCTCTGAGCGCGGACGGTCCGGTTGACACCCGTGCGCAGCCCGGGATATCATTCCGTCGTCATCTTGATGGAAGATGAGACGCCAGCGACGGCTTTCCTCCGGCCCGCGTCGACGGGAGAGGGGACGGCCTTGAAAGGGAGAGCACATGCACAAAAAGCGTTATCATTCGATGCCGCCCGAGAATTCCGTCGACCGCCGCGCCTTCATGAAGATCGGCGGCGCCGCCGGCGCCGGCCTGCTCATGGCCGGCCGCAGCCTGCTGGCCGCGGAGCGGCAGCAACAGGGCCAGGCGCAGGCCGCTCCGGCCGCGAAACCGGCGCCGCCCGCCAAGCCGAAGACGAACATCGAGGACGCCTTCAAAGTCCCGAAAACCAAGTGGAGCCTGCCCGGGCCCTTTCCCGGCAGGGTCATCGAAGTTGCCAACGATAAAGCCATGCCCGGCGGGAAACCCGACGCCGCCGTCGTCAAGGCCATGGTCGAGAAGGGCATCCGCGAGCTCACCGGCAAGAACCTCAAGAAGAGCTTCCGCCTCTTCTTCGAGCCCGGCGACGTCGTCGGCCTGAAGGTCAACCCCGTCGGCCCGGGGCTGATCAGCACCCGGCTCGAACTCGTCGACGCCGTCATCGCCTGGCTGGAGTCCAACGGCCTGCCGCGGAAGAACATCATCATCTGGGACCGCTTCGATTTCATGCTCAAGGACGCCGGCTTCACCGCCGAGCGCTTCCCCGGCGTGGGCATCGAGGGCCTCCAGACCATGGACGAAGCCGCCGCCGAGGGCAAGACGCAAGACAACAGCAAGTGGCTCAAGGCCGACGGAACGCACGTCAGCGCCCCGAATTTCGACCAGAGCGTCTACTATTGGGCCGATGTCGACGGGCCGAAAGACCTGCCGTACCTCAACCAGCACGTCTTCAACGGCAAGCATTCCTACTTCGGCAAGCTCCTGACCCAGAAGCTGACCAAGATCATCAACTTGCCCGCCTTCAAGAACACGGGCAACGCCATCTCCATGGCCACCAAGAACATCGGCTACGGCGCCGTCTGCAATACCAACCGGCTCCACCGGCCCCTGTTCCTCGACGTCTGCGTCGAGGTCCCGGCCTTCGCGCCCGTGCGGGACAAGATGGTCCTCAACATCACGGACGGCCTGCGCTCGCAGTACGACGGCGGCCCCGACGCCAACGCCAAGTTCGTCTACCTCGACAACCGCCTCTACTTCGCCTCCGACCCGTTCGCCCTGGACATGGTCTGCCACAACCGGATCACGGCCAAGCGCAGGGAGATGGGCGTCGCCGTCAACGAGAACCCGCGCTTCACGGATTACCTGCGCTATGCCGAGAAGCTCGGCCTGGGTGTCGTCGATCCCGGGAAGCTCCAGCATGTCCGCGTCTGAGCGGGCCGGGCTCGCCCTCCGACTGTCGGCCGTCCCGATGGTCGTCGTCTTGATGGCCCTGGGCGCCTCCGTCCGGACGGCCGCCGGGGCCGGAGCGGACCAGAGCCAGCTCATCGCCCAATCCTTCCTGCCCGGAGACGGCTTCCTGGCCGGCTGGAAGACGTCCGGAAAGCCGCGGACCTTCATCAGCCAGGACCTCTTCAACCACATCGACGGCGGGGCCGAGCTCTTCCTCGAGTTCGGCTTCGCCCGGCTGCGCGTCCAGGCTTACACCGACGGGGCCTCGGAGCTCTCGGCCGCCGTCTACGAGATGGAGAGCGCGACCTCCGCCCTGGGCATCTACCTCATGAAGATGGGGAAGGAGACGCCGTTCGCCGATGTCGCCGCCCGCAACTCCAGCGAGACCGCCCAGCTGAACATCGTCAAGGGGCGGTACTTCGTCCAGATCGACAACTTCGACGAAAAGCCGGCGCCTCGGGCCGCGGCCGTCGCCCTGGCCAACGCCGTCCTGGCACTCATTCCGGAGGAAAAGCCGGAGCCCGTCCTCGACCTTCTGCCGGCCGGGAAGCGCGTCGCCGCGAGCGAGCGCCTCGTCCGCGGTCCGTACGGACTCCAGCCCTACTACACTTTCGGCGAGGGAGACATCCTGAGATTGGGGGGCCGAATCTTCGCCGCCCTGGCCGAGTACGAGGCCGCCGACGGATCTCGCTTCACCCGTCTGATCGTTCCCTGCGCCGATGCCGCGGCCGCCGCGGCCGCGCTGGAAAATCTCGGCGCGAACCTCGATCCCTATCTGAAGCGCCTGGAGACGAAGCCGGGCCGCCTCGCCTTCATCGATTTCGAGAAGAAGTACGGCGCGGCCGAGCTCCGGGGGAACATCCTCGACATCCGGTTCAAGCTGACGACGCTCGACTGACCGTCCGCCGGCCTTGACAGGCCGCGACCCCTTCCCTAGAATCGAAGGTAACGCGCATGTCGGTCCTGATCAACATCGTCCTGGCCGTGGCCACGTTCTATCTCTATGTCGTGGCCAGCGGGCGCTTCCACCGGCGCGAGGAGCCGTTCCTGGGCTATCTCGGCGCGGCCGTCGTCCTCGATGTCGCCACGGCCTTCCTGGCCTCGTTCAAGATCACGCCGACGACCACCCTGGCCGGCCCGCATGTCGTCCCCTGGGGGAGCCCTCTGTTCCTCCTCCACATCTCGACCTCGACGCTCGGCATGTTCGGCTTCATCGCCGTTCTCCTCATCCTCTTGATCAAGGGCAAGGACAAATCGTACCCGAGAATGAGAAAATTCCAGTACCGGATCCTCCTGCCCGCCTGGATAATCGGGGAAGTCATCGCCCTCTCCAACTCGATCCTGAAAATCATCCTGAAAGTCCGGATCTACGACTGCTTCCGGTTTTAAAAAGAGGCTCCATGGACCAAACACGCTTTCCGCGCCGGACATTTTTCAAGTCGCTGGTCGCCGCCGCCGGGGCCGTGAAGACGGTCTCCGCCGAACGGCTGTTCGGGGCCGCGGCGGACGCCTGCGACGCCAAGGGCCTGCCGACGGCGATGCTCGGGAAGACGGGCGCCAAAGTCCCGCGCCTCGGCCTCGGGCTGGGCAGCCGCTTCTGCGCCGTGGCCGACGAGGGCCGGGCCGTCGAAATCCTCAACGCGGCCCTCGACCGGGGCTTCTATTACTGGGACACGGCCTACGAGTACAGGAACAAGGACATCGTCAGCGAGGAGCGCCTGGGCCTGGTCTTGAAAAGCCGGCGGAAGGAGGTCTTCCTGGCCACCAAGTTCGAGGCCAGGACCTACGACGGCGTCATGCGCCAGCTCGAGGAGAGCCTGAAGCGCCTCCGGACCGACCGCCTCGACCTCTACCAGGTCCACCTCGTCGAATCGCTCACCGATCTGGACGCGCTCGGGGCCCGCGGCGGAGCGCTGGACGCCCTGCGGAAGATCAGGGACGAAAAGATCGCCCGCTTCATCGGCTTCACGGGCCACCTCGACGCCGCGGCGATGGCCGAGGCCGCCCGCCGCCACGATTTCGACACCATGCTCATCGCCCTCAACCACTACCGGGAGCACAAGGGCGACATGGAGGGCGGGGCGGTGCCGGCGGCCGCGGCTCGCCGGATGGGCGTCATGGTCATCAAGGCCATCCGCCCGCGCGAAACCGTCAAGGACATGGCCGCCGAGGATCTGCTGCGCTACGCCCTCAGCCTGCCGCTGGTCCACTCCGTCGTCGTCGGCACGGACAGCGTCGAAGTCGTCCGAAAGAACGCCGAGCTTCTCCGCGGCTTCCGGCCGCTCCCGGATGGGGAGATGCGGCGGCTGACGGCCCGGCTCGAGCCCTTCTTCGCAGGGGGCGGGCTTCCCTGGATGAAGCCGGAATATCGCGACGGGGAGGTGGCGGCATGAAACATTTCGCCTTTTCCGTTCTTCTCCTGGCGGGGCTCCTGGCGCTTGCGGCCTGCCGCAGCGTCCCGCTCGAGACCGACGGCCTGCTCGACGACTTCGTCGTCCTGGCCGTGGGCGACTTCGAGCTCGGCGGGGCCGCCGGCTGGCGGCCGAACGATCCGGCCCGCTGGCGCGTGGCGCAGGACGGCGCGACCAAAGTTTACGAGCTCGCGGCCCCCGGGGAGCCGGGCAAGTTCCGGGCGCCGACCTCATGGTCGGTCTGGGAGGGCCACGACATGGGGTCCTTCGATTTCAGCGGACGGCTGCGGTGCGACGCGGACCCGGCCAATGACAAGCGGGACATGTGCGTCTTTTTCCATTTCCAGGACCCGGAGCATTTCTATTACGTCCATTTCTCGGCCTCGAGCGACGCCGCCCACAACATCATCGGCCTCGTCGACGGGGCGGACCGCGTCAAGATCAACGCCGAGCCCGCGGGGATTTCGCCCGCCCAGCTGACCGACCGGGCCTGGCACTCGTTCAAGGTCACGTGCGACGCCGGCACGGGGGAGATCCGCGCCTACCTGGACGACATGTCGCGGCCGGTTCTGACGGCCTTCGACAAGAGATTGAACCACGGCCTCGTCGGCGTCGGCTCATTCGACGACACCGGCGCCTTCGACGACCTCAAGCTCCGCGGCGCGAAAAAGTAGGCCGACGACATGTCCAAGACGATCCCGGACGGGGGCGTTCCCCGGCGCGCGCCCGAAGAGCAGGCCGCCTTCTTCGCCTCGCTCTACCGCCGTTCCGTCAATCCCGCCCAGCGGGCCTGGTTCGAGGCGCGCTGCCTCGGGCTCGGCCTGGTCTTCCCCGGGGACGAGCTGACGGTGCTGGCGGCGCTCGATACGCCCGCCAAGGTGCAGGAATTCCTCGACACCCAGCTCTATTACAACGACGATCACGCCTCGGTCGAGCAGGAAGAGACGGCCATGCCGCCGCGCCGCGTCCTCCAGACGGGCCTGGCCCACTGCTTCGAGGGGGCGATGTTCGCCTACGCCGTCAATTATCTCCACCGCCGCGAGCCGTCCCTGGTGCTGCTCGAGGCCAGCCAGGACGCCGACCACAATCTCGTGGTCTGCCGGGACCCGCGGACGAAGCTCTACGGCTCGAACGCCCAGTCACGCTATCCGGGCCTCGTCGGCCGGCCGGCCCGCTACGAGACCGTCCGGGCCCTGGCGGAGTCCTACGTCCCGTTCTACTTCAGCGACCGCACTCTCGACCCGACGGACTTGACGCTCGTCGGCTTCTCGGACGGCTTCGATCTCGCCGCCAATTACGGCACGGATTGGATGGCCTCGGACAAGCCCCTGTGGGACATCTACTACACCTATATCGACGCGACGCGGCGCTTCCACAACTTCTCCGGGGACGAGGGCGGGACGCATCTCTATCCGTCCGTCCGCGCCCTCAAGGAGAACTGGATCCGGCTCGACGCCGCGGGCAAGCCCTTCGTCAGCCTGGCCGACTTGCCGGCCGCCGCCCGTCCGCTGTGGGACGCCTTCCGGCGCGAATTCGGCCCGGACTCGGGGCCTCGGCCGCGCGGCCGGGCCCGCGAGATCGAGCGCGAATTCATGCGCCTGACGGGCACGACGCCGATCGACCTCGAGGACAATGCCTTCGATTTCCAATTTTACCTGGCGGCCGGGTACCGACTCGAGCAGCTGCTGGCCGGCTTGACTTCCGGCCGTCACCCGAATTAAATTGCCCGCGTGAATATCCTTCCCCTCCTCGCCGGGCATTGGCCGGCCGTCCGGTCCATCTATGAGGAAGGCATCGCCACGGGGGAGGCCACGTTCGAGACCTCCGCGCCCGCGTGGGAAGCCTGGGACGCCTCTCATCTTCCCTTCGCCAGGCTTGTCGCCGGGGAGGGAGACGACATTCTCGGCTGGGCGGCACTGAGCAGGGTCTCCGAACGCTGCGTCTATGCCGGAGTCGCCGAAACCAGCATTTATGTCAAAGCCTCGGCGCGGGGGCGGGGCGTCGGCGCGGCTTTGCTGGAGGCCTTGATCCGGGAGAGCGAGGCGAACGGCATCTGGACCTTGACCGCCGGAATCTTCCCCGAGAACACGGCCTCCGTCCGGCTCCATGAGCGGACCGGATTCCGGATTCTGGGCGTGAGGGAGAGGATTGGGAAAATGAACGGCCGCTGGCGCGATACTCTGCTTCTCGAAAGACGAAGCCGCGTCGTCGGCGTCCAGGGGGGAAAATGATGAATTCTATGTATGGTTGCGACGAAAAGGACCTGGCCCATTACACATGCTTCCGGACGCCCCGCCGGATCGAGGTCGACGGCCGGCTGGATAAGTCCCCGTGGCAGAAGGCGCCGAAATCGCGGCGCTTCGTCGACCTGGTCAGCGGCGTCCCCGGCTTCCTCGAGACGCGGATGGCCTCGCTCTGGGACGACGAGAATCTGTACGTGGCCTTCTGGGCGGAGGAGCCCAACGTCCGGGCCCGCCTGACCGAGCGCGATTCCTTCGTCTGGAACGAGAACGACCTCGAGATCTTCATCGGCGGCGAGGACTGCTACTACGAATTCCAGATGAACGCTCTCGGCACGGTCTATGAGGTCTTCTATATCTGGCAGGACGCCTACCGGCGGGGGAGCCGGTTCGACCTGCCCGAGTTCGACCTGCTCGAGCGGCGCGTCGACATCCTCGGCGGCTTCCAGGACGCCTCCCGCTGCGGCAGGCATCCGCGCGGGGCGCGCTGGGCCTTCATGGACTGGGATTTCCCCGGCCTCAAGACGGGCGTCCAGGTGGCGGGCACGATCAACGACGCCTCGAACGTCGACCGGGGCTGGACGGCGGAGATCGCCTTCCCCTGGCGCGGCATGGGCGTGCTCGCCGGCGGCCGCCCCGTCCCGCCGCGCGACGGCGACGTCTGGCGGATGGACTTTTCACGCTTCGAGCTGCTCGAATATTGCGGCGCCAAGGCCGAGCCGCATCCCGGCTGGGCCCTCAACCGCCACGGCGTCTATGACTCGCACATCCCCGAGTGCTTCTCCTTCATCCACTTTTCGGACCAGGAGGGGCTGTAGGATTGCGGCCGGCGAAGATCCTCTCCGGCGGAAGAACGGGAGAGAAGAGCGGAAGAAAGGAAGTAAAAGCCGATGAACACCACGAAAAAAATGCTGTTGGCGATCGCCATCCTGTCGCTGGCCGTCTCCGGCCTGGCCTGGGACGCGGCGGCTTCCCGCGATGAGGCGAGCCGTGATCGGTTCGTCTCCGCCTATGTCGATCCGGCAGCCGCGCCGCCGTTCTCTTTCCTCTACGGCGGGAAACCGTCGTCCGGGATGATCGGCAAGTGGGCCGTGACCTCGGAGTCGAAGACGGCCGCGGACCGGACCGTCAGGACCGTCGTCTATACCGATCCCGCGACGAAGCTTCGTGTCACCGTCGTCTACACGCTCTTCAAAGATTATCCGGCCGTCGAATGGGTCGTCCGGTTCAAGAATGAGGGCGCGGCCGATACGCCCATCCTCGAGAAGGTCAAGGCCTGCGCCGTTTCGTTCCCGGGGTTCGCCGCCTCGGCCGCCGGACCGGTCACGCTCTACCGGGCCCGGGGGAGCGCCGCCGAGCGGTCCGATTTCGGCCCGATCAACGAACAGCTGGCGCCCGGGGCCGAGATCCGCTTCGGGCCGACGGCCGGGCGGTCCTCGGACACGACGGCCCTGCCTTTCTTCAACATGGCGGCGCCCGGGCGGGGCATCGTCGCGGCCGTCGGCTGGAGCGGGCGCTGGGAGGCCGCGGTCGGGCGCAAGGGCGCGGACCCGCGCTCGCTCGATCTCGCGGCCGGCATGGCCGAGACGCATTTCCGGCTGCATCCCGGCGAGGAGGTCAGGACGTCTTCCATGGCGCTCCTGTTCTGGAAGGGCGCCGACCGGATGGCCGGGCACAACCTCTTCCGGCGCTTCATCCTGGCCCATCACATGCCCCAGGCCGGCGGCAAGCCCGTGCCGCTGCCGATCAATCACGGCGTGGGGTTCGGCGGGCCGCTGCCGTGCAACGAATACGTCTGCGCCACCGAGAGCTATGCCATCGGCATGATCGAGCGGCTGCACCAGTTCGGCATCGAGCCGGACGCCTGCTGGATCGACGCCGGCTGGTACGAGAACACGACCGGCCAATGGTGGTCCGGCGTCGGCACGTGGACGGTCAATAAAAAGAATTTTCCGCGCGGCCTCAGGCCGGTGACGGAGGCGGCCAAAAAATACGGCCAGGGCTTCGTCGTCTGGTTCGAGCCCGAGCGCGTCTATGAGAACACGTGGCTCGACCGGGAGCACAAGGACTGGCTGACGTTCCTGCCGGGGAATCGCAACCGCCTGTTCGACCTGGGCAACCCGAAGGCGCTGGCCTGGCTCATCGACCACGTCTCGAATTTCCTCCGGGACGAGGGCGTCACGATCTACCGGCAGGACTTCAACTTCGACCCGTGGCCGTACTGGAAGGCCATGGACGCGCCGGACCGCGTCGGCATCGCCGAGATGAAGCACATCGAGGGGCTGTACCGTTTCTGGGACGCCCTCCTGGAGCGCCAACCGGGGCTCCTCATCGACAATTGCGCCTCGGGTGGGCGGCGCATCGACCTGGAAACGACGAGCCGCAGCATTCCGCTGTGGCGGACCGATTACCAATACTGGGAGCCGAACGGCTACCAGTGCCATACGTACGGCCTGCATTTCTACCTGCCGGCCAGCGGCACGGGCAACGGCGATCCGCGGAAATACTGGTTCCGCAGCTCGATGGGCGGGGCCGTGGTCATGGGCTGGGAGCTCAACGGCTCCTTCAACGTCAGCCAGGCGCTCGAGGACATGGCCGAGTTCCGGGCGCTCAGGGACTACCTCTACGGCGATTACTATCCGTTGACGGAGTACGCGACGGGCGACGACGCCTGGGCCGCCTTCCAGTGGGACCGGCCGGAGGAGCGCGACGGGATCGTCCTGGGCTTCCGGCGGCCGCAGGCGCCGCAGGCGGCCATCACGGTCAAGCTCGGCGGGCTCGAGGCCGGCGCGGACTACGAAGTCAATTATGAGGATTACGGGGTCGTCGTCGTCAAGAGCGGCAAGGAGCTGGCCGAAGGCCTGACGCTCAAGATCCCGGAGGCGCCGGGCTCCATGCTCATCAAGTATCGCCGCGTCCGGTAGGAAAACGGAGGCGGACATGGCCGGGCCGGAAAAGGCGAATTCGTCGGTTCGACGGGCCGCTTCCGCCGGGACGCGGCCCTAAGCCTTGCCGAGGACCATGGCCAGGAGGGCCATCCGGACGTAGAGGCCGTACTCCATCTGCCGGAAGTAAGCCGCCCGCGGATCGGCGTCGAAGGCCATGCTGATCTCGTTGACGCGCGGCAGGGGGTGGATGACGATCATCCGCTCCCTGGCCTGCTTCATGACTTCGGGCGCGATGACGAACGCGTCCTTGACCCTGTCGTAGACCGCCGGGTCCTCGAACCGCTCCCGCTGGACGCGGGTGACGTACAGGACGTCGGTCTGCGGCAGGACTTTGTCGAGCGAGGAGTGCTCGGACTGGGGGACTTTCATCTCCGAGACCTCGTCGATGACGTCCCGGGGCATGCGCAGGACATCCGGCGAGACGTAGTTCAAGGTGATGCCCTCGAACCGGGTCAGGAGCCTGGCCAGGGAATGGACCGTGCGGCCGTACTTGAGGTCGCCGAGCATGGTCACGGTCAGGTTGTCGAGGCGGCCCAGCTCCTCCCGGATGGTGAAGACGTCCAGGAGGGCCTGGGTCGGATGCTCGCCGACGCCGTCGCCGGCGTTGATGATGGGCTTCGAGCAGGCCTCGGCCGCCTGGGCGGCCGAGCCGACCTCCGGGTGGCGGATGACGATGACGTCGGCGTAGCACTCGCGCGTCCGGATCGTGTCCGGCAGGCTCTCGCCCTTGGCCACCGAGGAGTAGCGGACCTCGTTGATGTTGATGACGTTGCCGCCGATACGCTCCATGGCCGCGATGAAGGACGAAGACGTCCGGGTCGAGGGCTCATAGAAGATGCTGGCCAGGATCTTGCCCTTG
>Ga0153915_10001993_pt1 | contig 18773 bp, 19 predicted proteins | sample Opewatmetagenome_2_FD_107003 | JGI IMG/M metagenome (GOLD analysis project Ga0153915, IMG submission 107003) | Freshwater wetland microbial communities from Ohio, USA - Open water 3 Core 3 Depth 3 metaG | ecosystem: Environmental > Aquatic > Freshwater > Wetlands | place: USA: Ohio, Lake Erie...
AAAAAAAAAACGAGAACCATCTCGCATGTGCCCCCTTAAGGGGCGGCTTAAAAAACCCAAACAGCGGTCACCCTTTCTTTCGAAAGCGGAAGGGGTGCCCCCCCCCCCCCCATTTATCGGCGGGCTGAAAGAAGCAAGGTCTGCTTGCGTAATAAGCTCTTTAGAGAGCGCGATTTCTATTGCAAATTGCTGTTGTTTTTCTGTGATTTGCGTGCTGATCTTGAGATCCTCTAAAAACGAAAGCAAATGTATGGGCTCCATATAATTGGTAGAGATTATTAACTGAAAAAACTCTAAAAGGTCCTTATTAGAATAGCTCTTCGGCAAATGAGGAGTAATTGTCGTCTTCAACCCCGCAAGTGTTTGCTTCCCCATTTCTAGCACTGAATTTGAAACGACAGCTTTTTCTTGCATTGTTTGCATTTCAGCTTCTGTCTCCAACGGGTAATCATCCAAAAAAATGGCATCGAAAACACCAAGTGAATCTAATGCATCTTGCCAAGTGTTTTCGATGATATTGATATGAGGATATTTCTGAGAAAACTGACGTGCTAGCTCGGCAACCACCGGGTCACATTCAATGATTGTGTGGCTTTTGGGATGATAAGTCTGAATTCTTGTGGCGGAATATCCACACCCAAATCCAATTTCTAAAACATCCCCGAAAGGCTTCAGCGCATCAATGCACGCCTCCATATAAGGCTTTTCCCACTCCATCATCACCTGAAATTTTCCCTCCTTAAGCAGAAGTTTTTTTCCATGCGCATCGTGGGTAAACTCGAGACTTTTCCGGGGACCTTGCTTCATGTCTATATTTCAATTTGTTGTTATAATATCTGCATTCATTATCAACCCATTACGTACACACCAGCAATCGTTCGCTGCCTAATCCGCTGATCAAAAACCGTTCTTTTTGATTACTCAGCAGTTGTTGCGTCCAATTCGTAAACCCGCCATCCACCAGCAGAAGGTCATTCCCAGAAGAATCTTTGGCAAAGATGTGATAACAAGCGTCACAATAATACCCGCGCCCTGTTTCGCGTTTTTGATCAAATTCTACGATCACATTGCCATGTTCTGCAGCCAAACGATTCAATACCTTTTGCTGTAGCACATCCATGCGGCTTTCATCTAATGCTGTCACATGCACCGACAAATCCCGCACTTTGATTCCCAGCTCGTGAGATTTGAGCAATAACTGAACAAAGAAAGAGATGTGCTCGAAAAGAGCCTCTGTTTCAAAAATGAATGAGCCTTCGTCCAAACCTGCAGTCGTTAATGCCAGCAATCGAAAATGAGAAAAAAAAGCCGCTCCTTCAAACTTTTGGCATCGCACCACCCTTTGACTAGCGCACAGCTTGATTTTGGGCTGATCGCCACCTTCTTTTTTAAGCCGCTGTTTCCTCGCAGCTGACTCTAACGCCAAAACATTGGTGGGATCCGAGCAGACCTCGACATTCCGAATGGTGGAAAGAGCGTTATTCTGATCGACAGATGCAATTACAGAATTTGCTCCAAGTGGCGCCAGCGGCGAAAGCTCGATCATTTCAAAATCTTTGGGAAGAAGCGCGGCCGCAAATAAGTCAAATTTCATTGCTTCGCAAACATTCGCTTTGGCTGGCAGAACAAAACGATTATTCGTGTATTGCTGCAGCAAAAGTTTAGGAGTAACCTTTTTTGTTTTTTCGCGATAGACCTCAAGAAGCAGCGATGTTAGGTCGGGAAATGAACACTTTTCGACCAAATTTTCGAATAGATGAGGACTTTGCAATTCGGCTTCAATTCTTTCCACGATCTTTTTTTGCATATTTCTCCTATTGAACCGGCTCAAAAAGGCCCACGTAATACCCGTCAGTAATTTGAAAGCCCAAATCCAGATAGCATTTTCGGGCTGCAATATTTTCTTTGCCGGTAAAAATTACTACTTTTTGGGCTCCTTTCTTTTGCATAAACTGTATGAGATGAGAGCACAGCGCCTTGGCATATCCTCTTCGTTGATAAGCGGGGTCTGTGGCTACGCCTAAAATTTGAAACGCATGAATGGCGAGGCCGTTGCTTGTCGCCACCGCAACAATTTTTCCATCCACTTCCAAACAAAAAGAAGCCTCGCTCGCTCGCACTTTCACACGCTCTTCTTCGGTGATCGGAGCGTCCATGGTAACATGATGAATCAGACGCTGTAATCGTGCGACAGTGTCAATGTCTTGGTCTGTAATCGGACGAATCGATACCCCTGACAGAGAAAATGGCTTAAAATGCTCCATCGCCAGTTCAAAAAAATCCATTTCAGGAGGGTTGATCGGCTTGCGTCCTGCCGCCACAAATTCAGCATATGCCGGTTCGACCATCTTTGACATCCCCAGCAAAGCATTGACCGGTGAGTGCGTTTTCAATACGATTCGCGCGAATGCCCTTGATGCTTCGGAGCTCTCAGAAAAAATCGTACAGGATTGAAAGGTGGGGTAGTACCCACATACACCAACGATCCGATTGTTTTCTTTAGCGACATAAGTAAAAGCCGGCTGGAAATGGCTTTGCAAATTACCCAAAAGAAACAACGCTTGTGCTTCATGAGGCGCAAGATAAGCGATGAGCTCTTTTCGCGCTGATTCTTGATTGCCATCGATTTGAGTAATTTTCATATGAGTTTTACCGCATCCATTTCCAAATTTTTTGCCTCAAAGAAAAATGAGGATACCACGCGAAAAAAACAAATGCCGCTATGAGCATAATCAATCCGCCGCCCCATATAGACAAGGTGGGATAAGCGCCCACAAGCGATCCAGAAAATAAAGAACTCACAATGGCAGACAACCCCCAAATCGATCCCAAAATTCCTAGAGCTTCCCCTTGAATTTGCGGCGATGCTCGGTTGGATACTAATGTGCTAAATGATGGTAAAACATAAGCTAAAAATGAGAACTTCAAAATGATCATTGCCCACATCCATAAGAGAGAAGCATTTAACAATATGGCTAAAATGGAAATCCCACCAAAAAACAATCCGCCAAACACCAGTGTTTCTACTTTCAGCCATTTGGATACAGGACGAATGAGAATGCCGCTATTGAAGGCATAAACGCCGCTGGCAATGCCAAAGAAAATTCCCAAATCCTTGGATGAAAAATGGTATTGATCGATCAAATATACGGGAATGAATTCAACGAATAAGGTCCAGGCAAAATTGGCAAGAAAACACGCTAGAAAAACGATTTGCAACCCTTCTAGATGAAAGGCTCTTTTCAAATTCAATAGTCCGACTTTCCAGTTGATCTTCGTTTTAATCGGACAATGCAACGTCTCTTTAAAAAAGAAATAAGCAAAAACCCAATTCAAAACGGCTAAACTCGTGGCCACGATGAAAGGCGTGTCATAGCGATAGTACGAAAGAGAACCGCCCAACAAAGGCCCAACGGTGTATCCTAGCCCAACCATCATGGCGAGCAAGCCAAAGTTTTTTGTTTTTTCTTCCGGGGTGCTATTATCAGCGATCGTTGCCTGAACAATCGAAATATTCCCTGAAGCAAGCCCGATAATGATTCTGGATAATAGAATGGCCCATAGACTGTAAAAATATATCCCGACAAACGCGCAAAGAGTACCGATACAGGTGACAATCAAACTGTATTGCAATGGCTTCCTGCGGCCCCAATTGTCAGATATCGTTCCCCAAACAGCTGAGCTAAAAAATTGAGACAGCGGAGTCAGTGCCAACAAAAGGCCCAACCAAAATCCGCGCACCTCTGGACTTGCGTCGCTTGGAAGCAAAGGAAGAGATGGATCGAAAAGCATCGGTGAAAAAATTGGCCAAATGATTGCAACTCCCATGAAATCCATAAAAACGACAAAAAGCGCTACGCATAGAGATGCTGAAAATCGTTTCGTCTGCATAATCAGGAGTCATCCTTTCGCCAGATCGATGTTTTTTATAAAACAGACTAGCATACACACCTTTTCATAACCCAATTTTTCATGAAACATAATGCTGTCGTTATTCCAGTCCCAAGTATCTGATCCAATTTGCTTACAGCCATTATTTTTTGCCCATTGTTCGCCAACTTCATATAACTTTCTGGCAATGCCGAGTTTTCGAAAATCCTCTTTTACGTAAATCCCTTCCACATATCCAACTGGCTTAGAAGTAGCTCCGGTTATATGACCAAATCGCAAAGACATGGTAATGAACCCAATAGCTATTTCATTTTTCTTCTTACAAACAAACCCAATCTCTGTTGGGGTGTTCATAATTCTGGCAAATTCTTTTGCTAATTCTTCACTTGAATGATGCGGCCATAAAGCCAGGGCCATTGAGAGAAAGTCGTTCAAATCGGATGAGACAAATTTTGTGATATCCATTTTATTCGTTCATGATTTGGTTTAAAAGGGTATCTTCTTCCTCGTGACCGAGACCCACTCGCATAGTTCGATCTGCTCTTTGATCATCCCAGCTCAACGTATCGGCAATCGTCTCCGATAGAGGCCTGAAAGAAAGGCCTTTATCTTGCGCTTTTTGGCAGTCGATGCGAAAAAGGCCTGTCATTTCGCTTTGACTGGGCCACCACAAAGGAAGCTTATTCCAATTATTACAGTGATGATCCATTAGAAATTGCTCATTCGCCCACACAAGATCTACTGGCTTTCTCGCAAATCGACGGCATTCATTGATGAATTTCTCCCAGTTCAGGTCTTCTTTTGGCCCGGTAGCATTATAGGTGCCAACAGCTTGCTCTTCGACCATTTTCACAATCCATTTTGCGAGATCCCGTGCATCAATCAATTGGAGTTTTTCGTTCGGCGTATTCGGGACCAATACTTTTCCTCCATTTGCAAGGCGTCTCACCCAATAAGTCAATCGATCGGATGAATCGTAAGGGCCTACAATCAAACCAGGCCGTACAATGAGGGAATGATCTGGGAAATAGGCTTTGACGACCTTTTCGCAATCTGCTTTGAAAGGCCCGTACGCTTCATCTGTGACTTCCTCAGTTTGATGAGGGTCTTTCAATCTGGCTAGGGGAGAGTCCTCATCAATGGATGGCTGATTGAAATTAGCATACACGCTGATCGTCGAAATAAACGTATAATGCTTGGTTGCTTTCGCCAAAATCTTGGAAGAGGCTTCGACCACCCTGGGAAGATATCCTGAGGTATCAATCACTGCGTCCCATTTCCGTCCTTTTAACGCTTCCAGATCGCCATAGCGATCGCCTTGAAGCTTTTCTACTTGGGGAAAAGAAACACCATGATCATTGCCTCGATTAAAGTGTGTTACTTTATGACCGTGGCTCAATAATTCATTGGTTAAATGGGGGCCTAAAAAAGTCGTGCCGCCCAAGACCAAAACGTTCAAACCTCCATTTTCAGGTTTCCGATCTTGAGCAAAGAGGTTAAAACATAATAAACAAACAATAACAATTCCACGCAACAGTTTCATTGTCCAACACCATTAATATTACTGACATCATATTCGGTTTTTGTTATTCGATACAAAACAAAAGGATTTAAATGGCTCTCTTTTGAAATTTTAGGGTGAATAAAATTTTCATTTGGATCTGATTTCATATTTAGTTTTTGCATGACTCTTATCGATCTTTTATGTATTTGCGGAGCAAAAGCAACAATCTCTTTTAATTTTAGGTCCGCAAACCCATATTTAAGAACTTCTTGAGCGCCTTCAAGTGCATATCCATGGCCCCAATAATTGCGATCTAAACGCCAACCAATTTCGATACAGGGAGTAAAATGTGCAGTAAAATCTGGGCAATGCAACCCAATAAACCCGATGAAGGAAGCGATATTTGGTAGCTCAACCGCCCACATACCAAATTCTTTTTCATTCAATTCCTTCTCGATTCTTTGCGCTAAATGATCACTTTCTTCCTTTGTCAAAAGGGTGGAAAAAAATTCCATGACCTTTGGATCGGAGTTCATTTTAGCAAATGCTGAAAGGTCTTCTTTTTTCCAGTGACGCAATAACAGTCGTTTCGTCTTTAAAATCGGGGCAGGCATAACTTTATTTCCACACTCGATCGTAAATGAAGTTGGGCGCGATTTTCAAAAGCCAAGCAATCAGCCTCCACCGTGACGTGATGTACGCATGCGTCTTTTTCTTTCGAATAGCCTGGGCGATCGTTTCAGCTGCCTGCTCGACGGGAGCGACCCAAAATGTAGCGCCTTTCGCCATCGCTGTATCGACAAAGCCAGGCTGAATATCAGTGATTGTAATATCTTTATGCGCATTAGCCATTTGATGGCGGAGACTTTCCAGAAAATTCGACACAAACGCCTTGGATGCGCCATAACACCCGCTTCCACCTCGCAATGCGGCGATAGAAGAAATACCCACCAGATGGCCACGCCCTTGAGCTAGAAAATGTTTCATGAACACGTCGGCCATGGCGCAAAACCCTAATACGTTGACGTCGATCATTTCCTTATCTTTGTTCCAATCAAAGTCAGGATTGAAAAATCCCACGCCTGAACTCAAAATAGCCAGATCGACATCGCCCATTTTTTGAATGAGGGCCTGAACGTGAATGATCGCCTCTTCTGGATGAGAAACATCTGCCGGTTGAATGAACAGGGGAGTGGAGACTTCTTTTTTCAATGAAACCAGAAGATTTTCGCGCCGCGCGAGAACGCCGACTGCGTAGCCTTGGCGGCTCAAAATTTTAGCGAGTTCGCGACCGATTCCCGAAGACGCTCCAATAATAATTGCCTTCATGACAACCCCTGATGACTTAGAATATATTCTGTCATCGTTTGATCTAACTCTAAGAGTGTAAACCCGCTCATGATAGCAGTTTCTGCCGAAATTCTTCGAAATAATTCGATAGCATGCATGAGGGCAGACCAACAATCATTTCGATCAAAATGAGCAAAAATATGCTGAATAACTTCACGAGTTTCTGGACAAACCCAAGATTGAAGATTTTTCCCGTTTGGATGGAAACCAATAGTCCATTCATGATGTGCTTGCTCATTCCATTCAATCATCTTGAGAAGAAAGTGATCTCGAAGTAAGCCCATCCGAAACTGAACCGACCACAAATCGTTCCTTTTTAAATATTTAGCAACATGATATGCCTCGAACCAAAACTCTTGAATCACTGTATCAAACATCTGCTGCGTTGGTTTGGACGTAAGCGGCTTTGGGTGCTTCGGTAGGTTTTGCGTCAGCTTTTCTTTATCGACCAGAATGTTAAATCCCGCCATCAAATCATCCGGCATAGGAGCGCCCTGATTCCATCTTTTGAGAAGATCCGTGGGCCAAAAGGAAAAATCTACTTTGATTCCGCCATCGAAAATTACAAGCCTCGTAGGAAAGGATTTACCCTCCCACTCCTTGTGCCCATGAACACAAACCCAAATCTTTCCGAATTGATCAAGCCATTGATCGTCCTCGATGAAGGAAGGGATTGAATCAGCAAATACGCAAACATCGTAATCGGATAATTCATCGACCTCTTTCTGCTGAGCGCGAGAGCCGACCAAAATCAAGGCTTTGATAGATGGATGATTGTGAGCCCAGTCGATGAATTGCTGTTGCATGTTATTTGCTATTATCTAGATGTTTATGAAGGAATTCTTCAGCTACAGCCGCGAATTTTAAAACATTGCTGGAACGCATCGATCCATGACCTTCATCAGGAATGACAATGTATTCAACTGTTTTTCCATTTTTTCGAATGGCAGAGACAATTTGATCGCTTTCAGATTGTTTGACGCGCACATCATTGGCCCCCTGAATAATCAGAAGGGGACGACAAATTTGATCGGCTTTGAATAAAGGTGATCTCGATTCTAAAAATTCTCGTTCCGTTTGTAAATTTCCGACGCGCACATTGAATTTTGATAAAAGCACACTCCAGTATGGCGGTATCGTTTCTAAAAGACTGACTAAATTAGAAGGACCAAAGAGATCGATCCCGCAACAAAATTCTTCGGGTGTAAAGGTTAATCCAACGAGAGTAGCATATCCACCATAACTCATGCCCATAATGGCCACTTTCTTCGGGTCAGCTATGCCTTGATCAATGAGCCATTGTTTGCCATCCAATAAGTCGGTTTGCATTTTCCCGCCCCATTCATGATTCCCTGCATTGAGATATTGTTTTCCATAACCCGTTGATCCTCGAAAATTGATTTGCAAAACGGCATATCCTCGATTCGCTAGTAATTGGACCTCAGGTAAATATTCCCAACTATCGCGATAGGATGGCCCTCCATGGACATACAAAACCGTAGGCAGATTTTTCGAATCTTTTTCTTGCGGAAGAGTCAGATAGCCGTATAATTTCATGCCATCCCTGGCTTGAAATGAAATTGGCATCATTGGGCATAGATCATACTTTTCTAGCTCAGGCCGTGTGGAAAACAAGAATTGCGTTTTTTGTGAGGTGCGATCGTACAAATAAAAACGTGCTGGAATGCAATCTGAGCAATAACCAATAATCCAATGTTTATCTTGCAAATCGCGAGAGACAATACTCATTGTCATATCTTTACGCTCAAGAATGGCAAAATCAGTTTGGACGCTCGGATCCAAAACAATCCATTCCGGCCGCGCCCGATTGATGCGGATAGCTTGGATTTCTTGAGAAATAGGATGCCCCGTGATGGCAGAATCCGATAAATCGTATTGTAGATCTTGCGCGAGCGTCTGCAGAGAGCCGTCATTCAAATCGACTTGCACAAGCCTCTCTGTATTGGCTCCGACGTTGGAAATCATATTTAGAAATCTGCCATCTGCAGAAAACGAGAGAATCTCACCGCTTTCTTCTGGGCTCCATCGCATTAATTCGCGCCAGGGAGACTTTGCATCATCACGCACTCGAACAATCATATTGCCGTCTGGATCGTATGCAATAGAGGCTCGTATTTGAAGATTGCTATCCGCTCGCCATTTAAGAACTCGATACGTATCTTCCAATTCGAGTTCGCACGTACCAGTTTTAAGATTGACCCGATACGCATCAAAAATGGATCGATTGCGCAAATTGATTTTTAAGAGAATTTCATCGGGGAATGTCGGTTTATAAGCGATGATCTTTGTCTTTACCCCATCAAATGGAGTTAAATCGCGCGTCTGTTTGGTAACGAGGTCTGTTTGATACAGATGATAGTTTTCATCGCCATCGTGGTCTTGAAGATAAAGAATTGCTTTGGAGTCATATCGCCATAAAAAGGATTGAATGCCGTGCTCATCTGAAGTGATGAGCTTTTCTTCAGATCGATCCAAATCTTTGATCCAGACATTCATGACATTTTTTTGATCCGGAGCCAAAAAACCAAGTGTTTTTCCGTCCGGAGAAATCATCGGAGTTGTCTTTTCCGGATTGCCGAACAAAACTTCACTTGGAACCGTTTCAGAAGAATAAGCGAATGACGCAATGCAAGAAACCAAGCTAAACGCTATCAGAAATATACCTCGAGCCATTCAACCCTCCGTTTTAACCATAAATGCTTTTAAATTAAGTTACTAAATGATACGGGTTGTCTCTTCAAAATGTCAATTTTGTTGGACAACGCGCGCCGCGTTAGACAAATATTTGACTCTTAATTATTTAAGTTGATTGCAGTTCAATTTATTCTTTCGTCGCATACACGATCGATGCTGGCTCGATCACGCACCAACCATTGAGAGTAACTACGCCCATGTGCGTAAGCCGATGATGCCCCAGTATGTAAAATATGCGGTAGCGATCATTAAGGCAGCGGAAACAATCATCGAATACATGCGCACGCGAGGGCGGACTTCCTGCTTGGGGGTGCGCCACATGGCTATGACACTGGCGATTGATGCCACAGCAAATACAATGGTTGCCAAAAACAGAGAAAATGACCAGATGGTTAAATTTCCCAGACGGGGGATTATATCAGAACCACAGCAGCTTATGATAGAAACAATGCTAATCAGGCTTAGCACAGCAGCCAACGGCCAAATTCGCATCATACGCTCCAAAGGACGACGGCGCTTTTTACGAAGGCCGCCAATGATCCAAAATGGCGCATAAATGAGTATGGAAATGACAGAAAGTAAAACAAACCCAGTGATGACAATCTCGGATATTGCCAACCCTGTTGGGATACGTTTCATTGTTGCCATTCCGTAAAACTGGATAAAACGCCCTTCTGCATTGTCAATCAACGCCAGAGTGGGGATTGGTTCGGGGGGATGATCCGAGGGGACATACCGGAATTGGTTGTCCGCGACTGGAAGAAAGGTAGCTTTTCTTTCATTGAGGGAAGTCATGAAAAGCTTGTTGTCGCCAAAATGGATGTAAGCTTTTCCAATCAAGCGTTCAAGAAAAGAAAATAACTCCTCGCGTGGTGAATCGGATTCATACCAACCGGCATATTCATTGGCCTGTGCAGAAAGAGGCGCAATCGGAGGAATAGCCGGTTTTGATAGGTTGTTTGTGATGTATGCCCGAATTATTTTGCCGATTTTACCAAAAGCTTCGCCATTGCCTGTGTTGATGCTATAGAAATAGCCAATGCCAATATCTGGCATGTAGGCCATTTCGGTAAGGCCTCCTTCAAGTCCACCATTATGTCCGTGATAAACAAAGCCATCTTGTACGGTCCAGTAATTGCTGAGCCCATATCCCATTTTCAATCCTTCTTTGGCAGCCCAGGTGCTGGCTGGAATTTCCATCCGATCCATATCCATTGCTGGAATGACTTGAATGCCGTTGATGTTGCCACGATTCAGATAGAAAAGGAGGTAATTGGCCATATCATTCGCTGAAGCATTGATAGAACCCGCAGGACGATAAATAATGTGCCAATAAGGGCAGGGTGTTCGGCCATCATCGTGATAAAGCGTTGCGGCCGCCAATTCCGCAGTCGGTTGAAAATAGGTCGCTGTTTTCATTCCGATCGGTTTAAAAAAGTTCTGCTCAACATAATCTTCGAAGCGCTGGCCAGTAATTTTTTCAACGATATAGGCGGCAACGGCAGGGCCGGAATTGCAATAAGCATGGCGCGTACCCGGTCGCCAACGGGAAATGCGAGAATGATGATCGTAATCAAATGCTTCGAGCAGGCCAATGGTCGCGTCCTCCTTGGCATATTCACGAAAATGCATATCGTCCCAACCAGTGGTATGCTCGAGAAGATTCACAACGCGGATAGGATCGCTTGCTTCCCACTGATTTTCAAACCACACCTCAGGCACCAGTTTGTGTACTGGATCATCGAGGGAGAGCTTCGCTTGATCTGCGAGCCGAAGGATCGCAAGTGAAGCAAAGGCTTTCGACGTGGATCCGATGCGAAATAGTGTTTCCGCCGTTGCAGCTCGATTGCTCGCTACATCAGCGAGCCCCAGTCCGGTCACCCACTGAGGACCATCTCGATGCACAATCGCAACAGACAAGCCCGGGATGTGCGCCTCTTTGAGAGTTTGTTCGAGCTGTTTTTGCAATTCTTCTATCGATTGCGCAGGCAATATTTTGTCAGAATTCTCTTGGGATGCGCAGACGGAACTAAAGAAACAAAAAAGAAACGAGACAATAACAGTATTTAAAATTTTAAATTTATTTTTCATTTTAACCTGAAATTAATTTTTAACTTTCTTTTCGTCTCCTAAAAATACCATGTAAGAATGCACGCTTGCAACGATTTTTTCAGGAAGAGGCAGGTCTTTCAGTTCCTCGATCAAAGCGGCGACTTTTTCCAGGTGCTGCGCGTCTTGAAATTGCTGCTCTTTAGGAAGTGCGAGCGTATAGAGATAAAGGCACAAAATTTTTAGGCGGAGTGCGACATCCGTTTTCTGCTCCGAATCTTCAATCAACGCCAGTTCATGAAACAGATCGGCTCCGAGAACACATTTCTGAGTTTCAAGTCGATTGGCATAGTCCTTGAAGTGATCCAGGAATTGATCGTTGTCAAAAAGAAGTAATAAATCGATATCCGTTCTTAAGAGAGAGCGTGCTGCGGTTCGAATTTGCTCTCGAGCTTCCTTGTATTCGCCCGCTTTCCGATAGCCCACGATCGCAACAAGCGCTTGAACAAATTGTTCAACGATCCTCATGATATAATCTTGCATTTTATGGCTCTTGAGTTCCTGAGCAAGTCTTAATCAATTCTTGTACCGCGTATACAATCAATTCCGGCTGTCGGAAAGGGATCATATGATCGCTTTTTTCTGCGATAAGATGATGAGATCCAACAAACCTCGATGTCAGATCTTTTTGAAGACCATCCCAGATTACTTTTGTTTCATGCATTATTTTCTGTTTTTCAGCTGAAGCCGAAACTGCATTTTCCAGTCCTGCGGTCAGCACAAAACAAGGTTTATTTTCGATCAGCGAGCGGTCCATGTTTTCCAATTGCTCTAGGCTTTCCGTTAGGCATCTGAATTGTGCAGCAATTGCACAAACATGTTTCGCTGTCGTACAGACAGCCAGATTCGCGCCATCAAAAGGAGAGCTCACTATTTTTGGAATTTTTCTCTCCGCAAAAAACCGATAAAACCCCGAGGCCGCCATCAAATAACTAATCAATGGTTTCATGAAAAATTTTGCAACTGCCTCGCCAGGACGGGTGGCATTTTCTTTTCCATTTGCTCATCACCGGAATCAACGAGAACTAGACCCAATACTTCATCTGGATAAGTTGCGGCATAAAGCTGCGCATTAAGGCCGCCAAATGAATGGCCCACAAGAACATACGGTTTTGGAACGTGGGCATTGATCAACAGTGTGTGTAACTCTTGGACAATCTGTTTGCTGGTTCGTGGAAAGGGGCTAGACTCGCTCCATCCCAAACCTGCTCGGTCGAAACTAACAGCCTGGGTAAATTTAGCAATCTCTGGCTGAACTAAACACCAATGGGTGCTGATGCAACCCAGTCCCGCATCTAAAATAACAGCTGGGCCGCCCGATCCCGCACTGTAAAGATGAAGCTTATATCCTCCGACATCAACCATTTCCCCAGGAGGTGGATATTTTCTCTTTTCTCTCTTTGACCTGATCCCTTGATATGCTATTCCTGCGACCAGCAAAACGATGATCAGGCCAAGAAGACCAAACCCAATGATTCCACACCACATCCAAAACATGGCCTATCCCTATAATTTGATTGATAAATCTCTAGCAAAGAGCCAAGCATTATTAGATGCTCTCCCGCTCTTTCCGAGAGCAAACGACCTGCATAAATTGGTCCTCAGACGCTGGAATAGCGGAATCATAAGCACCATACGACATCGTGATATTCATTCCTCGTTGGTGCAAAATTTCTTTTAATTCTTCAAGAGTGTACAAGCGTATTTCACAATTTCCACCTTCCGGAAAATCGTTGCTGATTGGTTCCAACACCTGGCCAAACTTCAGCACATGACCTCTATAGCTCATCCGCGATGTTCTGGCATTCCACTTGAAGTCGGATAGAGAAACTGAGCGGCTGCCAGCATCCCAGCAACGCATAGGAAAATGTTTGATGGCATGGTCTGCGCTGCAGACCCCCATTATGTGTTTTCCTCCCATCTTCAGGGCGGCTGCTATGATATCGAACAGTTTCAGATTGTCTTCCTCTCTCTCAAAGTAGCCTATTGCTCCATCAGCCAAGCTCAAAATGACATCAAATTCATCCCGAAACGTCACATCAAGAGCGTCGGAGCAAACAAACTCGACATCAAGCCCCTCTTCGCTTGCGCGGGCTTGGCCATATTTTATGTAATCGGGGGTGACATCAACGCCAACAACCGGATACCCTCTCCGAGCCAGCTCAAGAGAATGTCTACCAAATCCGCACGCCAAATCAAGAATACGCTCATGACCTTGGAGCTGGAGAGCTTCTATCACAAAATCAACCTCCTCAGTAGTGTGCTCTACCCATGACATATCCAGGATATCAAGCGCCCAATTGCTCATTTAGTTTTCCTTCTTTTTTTCATTGCCATGTTCCGATAACGGGCTCAGTGATTTTGTCAGCCAAAAAATCAAATCATCATCCACTGGATATGATTCTCCAGGAACAACCGAGGCATGTTTGTACGTAATGCCTCGTCCATCGGGCTTGTATCCCAGCTGAAAATAGAGTTGTTGCGCCGCTCCATAATCTTTGTACAAGCCAACTCCAATGCCGACTTGAGAGCACCCCTCCCGTCGAGCCAAATCCTCCAGCCATAAAAGAAGCCGCTTTCCAAATCCTTGCCTGCGATGCTGTTCATAAATCCATACATCGTTAATCTCTGGTATATTGGGAAAATAAGGATATTCAGAATGTCGTAGCAAACTGCCATAGCCAAGGATTTGGTTGTTTTTCTCCACTACTGCAACCGCTCGGCTATATTGCTGTTGCTCCTTATGATATTTTCCCATCTCGCGTGAGTGTCTTGGCGGGTAGACCATGGCAAATAGAGATCCGCGACACGCTCGATGTCTTGCGTGTTCATCAATCGAATTGTTATACTATCCTGAGGTCTATTTGCTACCGCTGCATTTTCAATCATCATTAAAGAGTCGATCGGCACAGAATGCAATTCATCTGGCGTTTGCAAAACATAACGTTCATGTATTTCGACAATCGTTCTTCGCTGCTCAGCCCATGATAATCGCTTTTGAGCTTCTTCCAATGGAAGCCATTCATAGGCATCATGTTCAGTAAGCGATAAGCGAACTTCCCTCTGGTCTACACAGGCAACGAACACCGGTACGAATGTGACCCGATCACGTGTTTTAACATAGATCGTTTCTACTGCGTCTGCACAGTACATTTTGAAAGGCGTAAGGCCGGTTTCTTCGCGAATTTCGCGCAAAGCTGCTTGCCAGGCAGTCTCGCCCTTTTCAATACCTCCCGTAACCATTTGCCAAGTGCCAAATAAATACGGCCCGCATCGACGAATAAGAAGATAACGAGGCCCATCCGATGTTTTGCAGATGACATACGCTGAAATGCAATACGGAGTAATGAATGATTCACTCATGAAAATTTTCTCTTCGCTTTTGCCATTCACAAACCATGAAGGACACTCGATCTTTTGATTTTAGAAGCATCATTATAAATAATTTGCGAAAATAATACTATCCGTTACGAAAGGGCCATTACAGAGGTATTTTTCAATAAAAGTTTGATTGAGAGCGCTGACAAGAAAAAATATTCTTGCAATCCCAGCCAAACCAAGAAGAAAACATCGAATTTAACCCATTGATTTTAAGGATCGTGTTTTTTATAATCAGTTGAAAACTCCATCAGAGAACTTGTTATGAACAAAGGATCAAAAGACGACGGCTTTTGGAACAATAAAGCCGAATTTTGGGCGCAAAACGTCCGTGAAGGAATGGATGTCTTTAGAGACTTGTACAGTTTGCCGGCATTTTTAAGTTTTATTGGGGACATCCATGGCAAGAAAGCTCTCGATGTAGGGTGCGGCGAGGGCTATAACTCTCGAATATTTGCACAGCAAGGAGCCAAGGTAGTCGGAGTAGATATTTCAAAGGAAATGGTCCTGCTGGCTCAAGAGGAAGAAAAAAAGACAAAACTCGGCATCCAATATTTCACTACATCATGGGCAGATCTTTCGCGGTTTAAAAACGAGTTTGATGTCGTTTTATCTACAATGGCTTTGATGGATGGTCCTGGCTATGAAGATGCTCTCAAAGAATTTTACCGGGTACTAAAACCCAGCGGAGATCTTTTTTTTAGCGTAACCCACCCCTGTTTTCTGCCACCAGGGTATGTGAATCTAAAAGACATCAATGGTGTTTCTACACACCGAGTCATTAACAACTACTCCAAGGAAGGGCCGTGGCAATTTACATGGCAGTTATCAAAAAAAGCCGACAAATCTGACGCCCGATCTGTCACATCCACGAGCTATCATCGAATGCTTTCCACTTACGTCAATCATCTTCTTAAAGCGGGTTTTTCTCTCAAAGAAATCAGAGAGCCACTGCCATCCGAAAAAGCTTGTGAGCAAAATCCACGATTAAAAATCGCTCGTGATGTAGCTCCTTCGTTTTTATTCGTGCACGCCACCAAACCGTGAGTGCAAGAGATCGATTACGAGTTTTTGACGCTCTTCTTTCGAGGGAAAAGCATCGAGATCTTTCATCAATAACGCAAAAACATATTTGCCGTTTTCTGACGTTTCTAACCACCCGACATACCAACCAAGCATTCCGCCATTCGGGTCAAATCCTGAGCCAGTTTTTCCAAATAGCCTCCCGTCAGAGATCGCTCGTTCAAAAAGAATTTCCTTCGTCATTTGTATAGCATGAGCCGATATCGGCAGGTCTGCATTTACAACATGCTTGAGAAAAGCAACCTGTTCATTCGGAGAAATTTGTAATGATGAGGATAAATGCGCCGCTTTGTATCCCCCCTCGGTCCCATCTCCTGATAAATCTTGATTGCCGTAAGCAAATTGCGACAAAAATGATTGTAATCGGCTTTGACCAATTTGTTGGGCAAGTACCTTCGAATACCAAATCACCGAAAATGACATCCATGTCTTGGGCGATTGAGAAGTTTTGTGCGATTCAAAAAACACTTTTGAGCCATCGTAAAGCCAAACAGGTTCGTGTTCATTTTTTAAAATCCCCAAATCATAGCCTGCCAAGCTCAAAGCAATTTTGAAAGTGGAGCAAGGAGAATAACGCGTATCGATGTCAGAACCGCTAGCGGCGATGATCTCATTCGTTTCTGCATTCAGAGCAACAAAACTTGTCTCAGCTCTTAAGCAGACATGCGCAAAAAGAGCGATGACCAAAACAGCGCGTTTCATAGTACCTATCGTCGGCTAGAAGAAACATCCTCGCGATCTTGTTCTTTGAGATATTTTTCAAAGAAAGAGATCGTTTTTCTCCAAGAATCCTGGCACGCATACCGATTTTCAGCCAGAGAACCTCCCAGTGCACACCAAATTTTCGCAACATGATGATAAAGGGTGGCGCTAGGCTGCGGTAGGTAAGGAATGGTGATTCCATGACCTGCTTTGGGATAGTACAAATGTTCCCATGAAATGGTGGAGTGATATTTTCGAAGGCGCTCTTCGATTTGGGAAGCATAAAGAGCTGATGGCCACATTTGGTCGTCCCCGCCAGAGATGAGCAAAAGAGACGCGCGAATTTTTTCGACAGGAATGGCGGCGGCATTAAATGATTCTTTGTCTTTCATTCCTTCGAGAAATCCCGGCGTTTCATTGAATGGATGATCCGAGTCCTTGCCTATGCCGTCCAATGTAAGAGGAAGAGCTTCATGAGCAGGGGGAGCGAGTGGCATCCCATGATAAATCCATGCATGGGAATCAGCCGACCCTCCTGGAACGCCATAAATAACACTGCTTGGGACTGCTGCAACAATTGCCTGGACTGATTCAGGAAACCATGCGCCTAAAATCAAAGCCAATTCGCCGCCTCTCGATCCTCCGTAAATACCGACATGGGAGCTATCGAGATTAGGCTGAGACCCCAGCCATTGAAATGCCGTTTCAAAATATTCTAAAGGGATATCTTGAAGAATTGGGGGAAGGCCTTCTACACCAAAATAACCGAGGGCCAATACTGCAAAACCGTGGGATGCCAAGAGTTGTGATTTGCTTTCTCCAATACCGCCAGTCGATCCACTTAAAGTAATAATGACAGGAAGAGGTTTTTCAGAGGGTGGCAAAAACAAAATCCCCACCAATCCATCTTCTCGTACTGGAATCCTCTTTATTTCTTGAGATGCGCACAAACGAACAATCTTTTTCGATGCAATTTCTTGCTCGCCTCGCAAAACTTTCAGCTCTATGGAAAAACTGTTCTTTTTTGTTGTGAAAGACGCCGTTGGATTTGATTCAGATTGCATAGACCAAAGCAATCCCATGGGATCAATTCCGGAATAGGTTCCTTCAAGAGGTGATTGAACAGAAAGATTGATGATACCGTTTTTGTCAGACTGAAAGGAGGCTCTAGAACCCCAGTGGATCTGTTGGTCATCGACAGCTTCGGCTTGAATCGAAATGATCTCGTCGGGATCTAAGTTGTCCACTACAACAGTCGTGTCTTGGTCGAAAAGAGACACTTCGGGTGAGATTTCGATGGATGCGGAATGAATTGGGGAAATAGGCTGAACAGCCAACAGTACACACGTCGCCAACATCGAGAAAAGCATAAAAATTAACCTCTATTGATACCTATAAATTGGTCTAAAACAATGACTTTGACAATTCGAAACGCCATTATAACATTGACGGATAGTTCCAGAAAGAAAAAGGTGCCGAGGCAGATTGAAAAAGACAAAAATGAATGGTTTTTAGGGACTTTTTGTGAGAAAATGCCATTGGATCAGTTTATACTTCACGTGCTCTGTATACGACAAAAAATAAATGAAAATCATGCTATGAGATGAGATATGAAAAAAGACCGTTTTTTTAAAATTAGAGCGGCCATTCCCACTGATGTTCCTACGATTTTGCAGATGATCAAGGAACTTGCAGATTTTGAAAAAATTGAAGTATCCGCAACAGAAAAAAACCTTCAAGAAGCGTTCTTTCATGATCCTAAGGGCCCCGAAGCTTTGATCGCCGAAGAAGATCATATTCCCATAGGATATCTCATTTTTTATCAAACTTTCTCCGGAAGTTTAGGCAAAAGAGGGGTTTATATCGAAGATGTTTATATCAAAGAACCTTATCGGAAAAAAGGCTATGGAACGCTTTTTTTTGGTTCATCCGGCTAATGAGTACCTCTGCTCATGAAGGTGATAAAGCCGTAGCTTAAAGTACTCCACATCTCTGAAGCCATAGGCCTGTCTTTTTAAAGTTTTGACTTTATTGTTGATGC
>Ga0153915_10001994_pt1 | contig 18770 bp, 20 predicted proteins | sample Opewatmetagenome_2_FD_107003 | JGI IMG/M metagenome (GOLD analysis project Ga0153915, IMG submission 107003) | Freshwater wetland microbial communities from Ohio, USA - Open water 3 Core 3 Depth 3 metaG | ecosystem: Environmental > Aquatic > Freshwater > Wetlands | place: USA: Ohio, Lake Erie...
CCGGCAACGTCACCATTTTCGGTGCGTCCGGGGGCGGCGCAGAGGTCAACATCATGATGGCCTCGCCACTCGCCAAAGGTCTGTTCCACAAAGCGATCTGCGAGAGCGGCACAGCATTGCTGATGCTCACCGGCAAGACCGCCGCCGACAGCGAAAAGGCGGGAGCAGTCCTCTTCAAGAGGCTGGGCGTCGGCTCTCTGGAAGAAGCCCGATCGGTGCCGGCCGAGAAGCTGATCGAGGCGAGCCAGGCCATCGAAGGCCCCCGCGGCCAGGGCCGGCCTCCAACGCCTGCCTTTGACGCCGCGGCTGACGGCTGGGTGCTGCCCGATATCCCCCGCCAGGTACTCACTTCGGACTCGTACAATGCCGTCCCGCTCATGGTCAGCGCGAATCTGGGCGAGCTCACCGGGCCGGGACCGCTGGTGATACCGTCGCTGATCAACGCCTATGTCGAGACATTAGAGTCCGCTGACCGGAAGGGTCTCACAAGCTACGCCTGCATATTTGACCAGGTCCCGGCCGGATGGAAGAAAGAGGGCTGCGTCTCCGTCCATTCGATGGAGCTGCCGTACGTGTTCGGCGACTGGGACGATTCGACCGGGTGGTGGGACTCAGTATACATGCTCGCCCGCCAATCCGGCGCCGTCTCGGCCAAGCCAGGTCTGGACTCGACCGATAGGGCGGTCTCCGAGGCAATGATGGAGCTGTGGACCAGCTTCGCCCGGACCGGCAAACCAGCTGCAAGAGGAATCCCCGATTGGCCGGCGTACTCCCGGGCTGCGGACCGCTACCTTTATCTCTCCGGCAGATCCGAGGCCCGCACCGGCTTTTCGAGAGTGCCGGGTGCTCACTAGGACAAGACTGTGGCAGGGACCGCCCCTAGGGCACCAAAGTACTTTGACACGTACGGCTTTCACCTCGGCGATTTCCGGCTGACTTGCGTTCTGGACGGGGTGTTGACGGCGGATTGTGCCACGATACTGAACGGCCCGCCGCCGCACGAACTGGCCGGACTGCTTGGTTCGCAAGGTCTGGGGTTGAACAGTATCATCCGAATCCCGTGGACAATGCTGTTCATCGATACCGGCAAGAACAAGGTCCTGGTTGACACCGGTATGAGCAAGACTTACGTGGACGTGGAACCCATATTGCCCGACCGGAAGTCAAGGCGGGTTTTCATGTCGGGGCATCCGGTCGATTGCGGGCATCTGCTGGAGAACCTCAGGTACGTGGACGTTAAGGCTGCCGAAATTGACACCGTCATCATCACGCACGCCCATCCTGACCACATCGGCGGGCTGGTGAACCTGGGATCGGGCAAGCCCGCTTTTCCTAACGCCCGAGTCTTCGTGTGGAGGGAAGAATGGGAATTCTACATGGAGAACCCCGACGCATTGTCCCGCCTCAACAAGCTTGCCCGTGGGCCCGTTCCCGAGACTATCCAGCTGGAGTACGCGCGGCAATGCCTGACGCCCATCAGAGACCAGGTCACCTTGGTGGACAGCGAGCAGGCCGATATTGTGCCTGGTATCAGGTATATCAACGCCCACGGCCACTCATTCATGATGGGAGTTGTGGTTACGTCGGGGCAAGAGAAGCTCATCGATATCGCGGACGCCGCCGTTCACACCGTCCAACTCGAACGGACGGAATGGCTGTACACAGGTGACCTGGACAGGGAACAGGCGGCAGCCACTAGACGAAGGCTCTGTGAGTGGGCAATAGTCAATCGTGCCCTGGTTGCCAGCCCTCACTTCCCTTTCCCGGGTCTCGGTCACATCGACAGGAAAGGGAAAGCGTACCAGTGGCAGCCGATTGCGGTCGAGAAGTGACCGGCGGTGCGCCAGTATTGCCTAGATCGCCGCGCAGATTGCCATGTCAGAGAGCCGCTGGTAGCTGGCCGTGTCGTTGACGTGCTCCAGCAGCCCCGAGCGCAGGAATACGAAAGTCACGTCTCGCTCCGGGTCAACCCAGAAGCCAGTGCCCCCGAGCCCGAACTTGCCGTAAGTTCGCGGCGATGTCAGGGTGCCCAGGCTGTTGAGGGCAACTCCTTCACCGCGAATGAGGAAATCCAGCCCGATATTCGCCGGTGGCGGTTGCAGTCCGTGCTGCTCAAGGATCGGGGCGTGGTACTCGTTGACCATAGCGCCCGTATGGACCGAGGTGGCAAGCGTTACGGTTGCTGGTGATAGGATACGGACGCCATCAAGGTCGCCGCCGCGCCGGAGCATCTCAGCGAAGCGGAACAAGTCATGGGCCGTGGAAACGCAGCCCATCCAGGGTATTTCGGCGCGCTCGGTGATGAAGGAATTGTGGTCTTCCACTTCCGCGGCCGTCATGTCCCCGAAAGCCTCGTCGTGGGCAACGATTGGGACGATGCGTGAGCTCAGGTCCCGGCGTCGGCCCAATGCGGTGTCCTTCATTCCCAGCGGACCAAAGAGCTCGTCCTGAAAGATGTCACGCAGAGCCCTCTTTCGGCCATCAAGCCGCCGGACGATCTCCCCGAGCAGAGCGTGCCCCCACAGCGGGCTGTAACTCACGCGGGTGCCTGGAACTGAGACTAGGTCGAGCGGGCAGATGGCTTTGATCACCGCGTCGAGGTTGCCCATTAGCTTGACTTCGACCGGGAAGAGGACCTGAGGAGACCCGGCCGTATGGGTCATCAGGTGAAAGACCGTCACTCCCTCCTTGCCTTTGCCCTCGAACTCTGGGATGATGTCGGCAACCCGCGTGGTCAAGGCCAGATCGCCGCGCTCGATCAGAGACAAGATGATCACATCGGTGAAGGCCTTGGTGACCGATAGGATGTTGAAAACACTGTCACTCCGGCAGGGCCGGCTGTTCGCCCGGTCAGCAAATCCGATCGTCTCCTCGAGGCCGATGGCGCCATGGCGCCCCACAACAATGGCGCCGCCGTCGTAGCGGTTGGCCTCGACATCGGCGCGTATGGCGGCGGACAGGTGGTGCAACCGGTCCATATCGAGACCGGAAACCTCACGGCCGGCCCGGGTTCGCCGAGAACGCGGCGTTTCGCGCCCAACGCCACTTTGATTTTTGTCCATGATCAGCCTCCTTGTCTCTTGCTCGGCGATATTATCGAGTGAGCCCGCCACTGGCCAGGATGCGATCACCAGTAACATACCTAGAGAGGTCCGAAGCCAAGAACAGAGCAACGTCCGCGATGTCTTGCGGATCGGCTACCCTCCCCAGAGGGACGGTCTTTCCTAGGCTAGCGAAGTACCGGTCCTTGGGCAGGCCTTTTGGCCTGATCGCATCGTGGAAGTCGGTACGTGTGATACCGGGCAGCAGGGCATTGACGCAGATGTTGTGCTCGGCGAATTCGAGAGCAAGGCATTGAGTCAACATCAGCACGCCGCTCTTGGCGACACAGTAGTCGGCGATGGTCTTCGATGGGGCGATTGCCCCTACTGATCCTACGTTGACGATCTTACCGTATCTCTGCTCCTTCATGTGGGGCACGACCGCCTGGCAACACAGAAAGACGCCCTTGAGGTTGACCGCCAGCACGTTGTCCCACTGTTCCTCGGTGATATCAACGAAAGACCTTTCCGGCGGTGATATCGCGGCGTCGTTCACCAGGATATCGATTCTGCCAAACTGCTTGATCACCCGGTCAACCATGCTTCGCACTTGCGGGCTGGCGGAGACGTCGCATTGGGCAAAGAGCCCCTCACTGCCGGTACTCGAGACCTGGGCCAGTGTTTCCGCGGCTTCATCGGCGCGGACGTCCGCGATAACGGTAATGCAGCCCTCCTGCGCAAATCGGATGGCGATCGCCCGGCCGATCCCGCGCGCGCCTCCGGTGACTATGGCGATCTTCTTCGCGAGCAACATCTCTTCGCCCCCTTCGCTAGAATTCCCGGCCGAGAGTCCTGGGGAATAGCTCCATAAGCTCCTCGAGCGTCCAAACGCCGTCCTTGTAGATCCCCGCTTCCTCTTTCGGCTCCGAATAGAGGGCCACGCGGCCCCTCGAGGCGCCGAAGACCCGCCCGCTGACGTTGGCCGCTTGGTCCGTCGCCAGGTACAGCACGATCGGAGGGATCTGTTCAGGGCCAGCGGGGTCAACCGAGTCCTCGTAGATCTGCCGGTCGATGATCCCGGCCCGCAATGACCGGTCCCACATGCTGTGATCGCCCATCCTGGTCAGCCTGGTGCGGGCTATCGGAGCGATGGCATTGCAGGTGATGTTGTATCCGTCCAGCTTCATCCGGCTGGCGATTCCCCTGGTCAGGCTGACCACGGCCCCCTTTGCCGCAGTGTAGGCGTCGGCTCCGGTCACACCGAGCCATGAAGGCGACGCGAAGTTGACTATCCGCCCGGTCTCTTGTTTCATCATGGCCAGGAGAGCGTGATGACAGGTGTTGAGCGTGCCCTTCAAGGTCACCGCCAGGACCGCGTCCGAGTCCTCTTCACTGGTCTCCCAGAGCTGTCCGCCCCGCGCGATGGTGGCGCAGTTGACCAGGACATCGATCCGGCCGAATGCCCTGATGCAAGCATTGATAAGGCTGCCGGCGGCGGTGAAATCGGCCACCGAGGCGGAGTTAGCGGTGGCCGTGCCGCCAGACTTCGTGATCTCGGCCACTACTTGTTCAGCCGGAGCCTTGTCCAGGCCGGTCCCGTTCAGCTCGGTCCCCGTATCGTTCACCAGTACCTTAGCGCTATGACGGGCGAACGCCAGAGCAACTTCCCGCCCAATGCCCCGCCCTGCGCCCGCTACCACCACGCACTTGCCTTCCAAGAGTCCAGTCATGTCAGGCCTCCTCTATCTCCCCCACTTAGTCAGGGTGGCCCCCCTGATCAGCTTGGTCTTGTGGGCAGTGCGGAAATACGACATCCCGAACGAATAGCCCGGTATGCTGCCGGACACGATGATATGAATGTCTTCCGGGTTCACGACCGGGACTTTGCCCCCTGGTCTGAGCGATTCCTTGATCACCGGCAGGCGGCTTTCCGGGATCGCATCGTGCGGATAGAATATGTCGATGTCGGGAGCTCTGGTGTTGATTCGGTCATTTATGCCCTGAATCTCCTGTGCGCTGAGCTCTTCGTACGGCACCCTGGTGCTCTCGTAGATGTAGTCTCGCAGGCCAAGCTTGCTGTCGTACCCGAGCCGCTTCAGCATGATGGCGAATTCGGGATGAATGACGATGATGTGTTTTCGCAGGTGGGCCGCCGGGTTAGCCACTCCCACCTTATACTGGCCAAAGGTGCCGCGGTCACTGGCAACGTCCTTCACTATGTCGCCAAGGACCGCCCTGGCGTCCCAGGGTTCGACCACCCCTCCGCCATAGATCCGCATGCCAATGCCGCCGCTTGCCACCGTGGAAACCGTCACGCAGGTGTCTTCCCACTGATACCCCAGTCCCTCGTTGAACGATTCCCAGGGGCTTTGATCCATGTTCTCGGCAAGGGTGTAGAACGTGTGGGAGGATGGGCGGCCGATCAGCGCCATGTCGATCTCGCCCGGCCATAAGTAGCCGATGTTGATCAGACTCAATCTCACACCGCGACCGATAGTATTGTTGGCCCGCCAGCCGTGACCTAATAGACCAACTCCCGAGTTCATGTTGATTTCCTGGGCAATTGGGCCGCTCACCATGATCATCAGGGTGAAGGAGCCTTCCGAGCTCATCATGTGGGTGAAGGTACTCTCTTCGACCAGGCATTCCATCGCGGCGATAATCACCGGCAAGTACTCCGGCTTCGCCCCCGCCATCACCGCGTTGATAGCTATCTTTTCGACCGTGGCAATCCCGTTTCGATATGGCACCCGCCCAATGACTTCATCAGGAGAACGCCGAGTGCCGGCCAGCATCCTTCTAACGGCTAGCGCGGTGGGAGGCACCAATGGCAGCCCGTCGCCCCAGTGCCGCTCCAGGTACAGTTGATTGAATGCCTCGAGGGCGGACTCATAGCTCTCCGCAGTGGTCTCGACCGTTTCGGCGGGCTTCTTCTGCGCCTTCAAGGTCGGGTTCATCTCTTCAGGCATCAGAGGCCGGGTAAGCGCGTCGATGATACGGTCGATAGACGCTTCGGCAACCGGCCTGATCCTCTCCACGGACAATCGATTCGGGTAGTAGTCGATGGAAGGTAGGCTCACGATGCGCAACCTCGGCATTCCGGCGTCTTCGGCCGACATTCTAGCGGTGTGGATGGCATTCTCGCCGACCACGAAAATGCCGGGCTTCCCGAGCCTTTCCAGCGCGACTACCTGCCGGCACTGGATCCATCCGCCCATGCCATTGTCGCCGACGCCGTAGATGAACGTATCCATCTCTCTCTTGGCCCAGGCGGCGGCTTCAGCGTCTCCCCAGACAAGGCGCATGGTGGTCGCCGTCGGATACTTCGTTTTCAGCAGTTCCTCAACGGCGACGCAGAAGTTGTCCCCGCCCTTCTTGCCGTCCCAGATTATCGCGATCTTCTTGCCCGCCAGGTCCTTTACCCGAGGGTTGGCGAGCCCCGCAGGCGTTGGCAGCTCAAGTACACCCCGGGGGTTGAGACAAACCAACGATACTTCGTCTTTCAACCTTGGCGCCCCTTCCCTGAGTAGTTTCCCGTCCAGCCAGAGGGAGACCTCCATGCCGTGCACATTATGCCATTGTCCCCTCCGCTTTGCCAGCGAGGCGGATGCTAGGCGTTATTGGCAGGCGGGACAGATGCGTGCTACCCTTGTGCAGCGGAAGTCCGACGAAGACCGAGGGAGGATGGAGACTGACATGGCAAGCAGGAAAGTGACAGTCTTGAGCCCGCGCGGCGTCGCTCCTCCAATTGAGCTGGTGCCGATGGCGCCAAGGCTCAATACGCTGGAAAGCAAGACAATATACATCGTCGACATGAATTTCCCACGGACGCATCAGTTCTTTGAAGAGATGCAGAAGCTGCTCGCCAGCAGATATCCCAACACGACCTGGGTTCTCAGGGTGAAGGTGGGCACCTATTTCAACAATGACCCCGAGCTGTGGGCTGAGATCAAGGAAAAGGGCCACGGAGTGATAATAGGTATCGGGCAGCTAGATACCTGTGCGCCATCGGTCATCATCTTCTGCTCAATACTGGAGAAACTGGGGCTGCCGACGGCACCGGTTATCACGGAAGCGTTTCCAGACCTCACCAGGAACTTCGCGTACAAGAAGGGAATGCCTGGACTGCGATTCACTTTTGTTCCTCATCCTTTCGCCAACCGGTCAATCGAGGTACACCGGAGATATCTGGAGGGCAACGACCCGATAAGCGGCAAGCCGGTCATAGAGGGAATCATTGAGGCACTGACCAGACCGACGGCTGATGAAGAGAAGAAGACCGGGACCGTAGAGAGATCAACGCCGAAGCTGCTCGGCCCCGACACCCCGGAGAACCTTGAGCGCCTCTTCCTTGAGAATGGCTGGACCGACTACCTGCCGATAGTCCTTCCCACTGAAGAGAGAGTAGCCGAGATGCTCAAGGGAACGAACCACAAGCGCGATGAGGTCATTGGCAGGATGCAGCCTATCCCTCCCAACGAGGCGTGGGAGGCCGCCACAAGGCAGCTTGGCGCCCGAGAGGTGGTGAGAGCAGCCAGAACCGAGCATTCCCCGGTAGCGATGCAACCCTCCCCTCCTCACGAAGCTTGGGAGTACAACGTTGAGCACGTCGCCGTCAATGCCGTGATGGCCGGCGCGAGGCCGGAGCATTTTCCGGTGATATTGGCGATCGCATCGACGGGCGTAACCTCGCTGTTCAGCTCGGCAACGTCCATCGGCAGAATGGTCGTCGCCAATGGGCCGATATGCAGAGAGATCAACATGAATTGCGGACTGAGCGCGCTGGGCCCCTTCAATCAGGCCAATGCTGTCATCGGCAGGGCCTGGACGTTCATATCCAAGAATCTGGGAGGCGCTAGACCGCGGGAGACCTATCTGGGCGACATCGGCAACAACTGTAACTACAACAATATGTGTTTCGCCGAGAATGAGGAAGCGCTCCCGGCAGGATGGCGCCCTCTCCATGTGCAGAAAGGTTTCAAAGCGGACGAAAGCGTGGTTAGTCTCCTATCGGGCTGGAGCCTGCTCAACTATGCCGCCTACAAGCCGCATCCACATCATGAGATCATGAAGCGGATGCTGACCAGTTTCGAGACCAGCGGCGCTGGTACGCATCACACCCCGGGAGTTAACCCCGGAACTCAGGCGACTTTCCTGCTGAGCCCGATCACGGCCAAGGACCTCAGCAACAACGGATTCGATAGTAAGGAGAAGCTGAGCCAGTGGCTGAAGGAAAACAGTTACATGACCCTGTGGAACTACTGGGCGGCAATGCCCGGTGATCTGGAATCCGCCAAAGCCGGGGCGGAACCGTTCGCATCCTTGCTGAAGCTGCCGCCAGAAACGCCATCGCCCCGGCCGCTCATCCTACGCAACGCTCCAGTGGAGATAGTGGTCGTCGGCGGGGGGACCGACGCCTTCTGGATGGTTGGCGACTTCAACTGCCTGGCGTCCGCCTCGGTAGACATGTGGCGGTAAGAAAGTCAAGACGCGCAGACCGGACTATCCGACGGAGGGAACCATGCACAGAGAAGGTTACTTCAAGGGTCTCAAGGACTTCAGGATCTACTATCAGACCTGGGTGCCCGACGACGCCATCCGGGCTGTGCTGTTGGTTGCCCATGGCTTCGCTGAGCACTCCGGGCGGTACGGCAATTTGGTCAACCATTTCGTTCCGCGCGGCTGGGCGGTCTACATTCCGGACCACCGCGGGCATGGCAAGTCCGATGGCCAGCGGGTCCAGGTCGACCGGTTCTCTGACTACGTGGACGACCTGAGGACGATGTTCGACACCGTCCGGAAAGAAAACCCGGAGAAGAAGGTGTTTCTCGTCGGACACAGCATGGGGTCAGCGATCAGCCTGCTCTTTGCGGCGCGGTTCCAAGACGAACTGGCCGGTCTTGTTACCTCGGGCGGCGGAATCAACCGGCCGGGCGAAACGCAACCTCCGAGGCCCGCCGGTCAACCACTGGACACCAGCTTCCTGAGCCGGGACCCGCAGGTAATCCGAGCCTATGTCAGTGACCCGCTGGTGTACCGCGGCCCGATACCAGCGCGGCTCGGCGGCATGATGTCTGATGTCGCCGCCGCGGCGCCGCTCATCAAGCTACCGGCTCTCGTCATGGCCGGCGACGCCGTCCCCGACGGGGCGCGCAGCCGGGTACTGTTTGAGTCACTGGCTTCCAAGGACAAGACACTGAAGCTGTACCCGGGCTTGCGTCACGAGATCTTCAACGAGCCGGAATACCCCCAGGTGATGGCTGACATGGCGGCGTGGCTTGATGGGCGCGTCTAGGTGATGTTCTTCCCAGTCCGTGCGCGGTCACGAAAACTCGTCCTGTGACCTGTGCATTGGCCACCGAGGGTTTCGCCGGGCTTCCGCCGACGGTTCCGCAGACCGTAGCACCTGCTTTGCGCCGCTTGAGGCCCTTCGAGACAAGCCATGGTGACAGCGAAGGATGCCAGTGATACTATGGTGCCGGCACGAACGGGGGACCGGCGGGACACGGGCCAACAGGAGGCAACGCGGATGAAGGTCACCAGCGTTGACATCTGGGACACCAGCATCGAGCTAGCCGCGAACTGGCAGACCTGGCACCCGGTTATGATCCGCGTCAACACCGACGATGGCATCAGCGGGTTGGGAGAAGTCGGGCTGGCCTATGGCAGCGGCCATTCGGGTGGAGCCGGATACGTGAAGAATCTGGCAGAGGATTTCCTCATCGGCGCCGATCCCATGAAGATCGAGAGACTGTGGGAGACAATGTTCCGGAGAACGTTCTGGGCGCAGGGCGGCGGTCCGGTTGTTTTCGGTGCCATGAGTGCCATCGACATCGCCTGCTGGGACATCAAGGGGAAGGCACTGGCTCAGCCGGTCTACCAGTTGATGGGCGGCAAGACCAACGAGGTCCTCCGAACATATGCCAGCCAGATTCAGTTCGGCTGGGACAAGGAGAGGTTCATTGGCCTGACTAGACCGGCTGACTTCGCGGAAGCGGCGAGGATCGCGGTCGCCGACGGGTACGATGCGGTGAAGGTAGACCCGGCAACACTCGACGAGGACGGCCGCCGCCTGCGGGACGTCAACAAGATCATGAATGCCAGGACGGTAAGGATGGTGTACGATCGAGTGAAGGCCATTCGGGAAGCGGTCGGACCGGACGTTGATATCTTGATCGAGCTGCACTCATCTCCAGGCGTGACGTCCGCCATTCAGTTGGGGCATGCTTTGGAGGAGCTCGGCTGCATGTTCTTCGAGGAAGGGGTGCACTATCTCAGTGTTGCCCTTCAGGACAAGGTGTCCCGGAACGTCAGAATACCCATGGCGGCGGGCGAGCGCCTCTACACACGCTGGGGATATCGACAGTACTTCGAGCAACAGGTGCTGGACATGATACAGCCTGACCTTTGTCTCGTGGGCGGCCTGACAGAAGGCAAGAAGGTCTGCGACTATGCCAACGTGTATGACATCACGGTCCAGTTGCACGTCTGCGGCAGTCCGATCTCGACGGCGGCAGCGTTACAGCTGGAAGCGGCGATCCCTAACTTCCAGATCCACGAGCACCACGTCAATGCCATCAAGAGGCCAAACCGTGAACTGTGTGTCCCCGATTATCAGCCGACGAATGGTCGTTTCGCGATTTCAGATCTGCCTGGCTTGGGTATCGAACTGAACGATGCGGCTGTGGCCAAACACCCGCACCTCGTGGTCACATAGCCCGGCCAGGCCAACGGCACCGGCCCTCCCTTCCTCCCACAGCTAGCCGTCTCAGAGATATCGCCAAATCGCCCTTGACTGTGCCACCGGGGGAAGGAGACGGTCAGAGTCACGATTGGGCGGATTGTGTGCCCGGCCTGTGCCAGAAGTCGCGCCATGCGTTCACAACTGCAACACAATAGGTGTGCCTCAGGAGTTAGGTGGTCGGTGGGCACGTCACTGCGCTAGAGACGCTGCCTTTGACCGACACAGCACCGGACGGCCGGCGGATTGAAGCCTGTCCGATTGTACGCGGACAGGCTCTTTCTTTTCAAAGACCGAAAGACAGTACGCCGGGTACAAACCGCCGCAGCCCAACTGACTATCTCGCTTGTTCGCCGCGTCTCACCTTCCTGGCGATTAGTCCCCCAACCCACATTATCAGTCCAACTAGAAAGACGAGAGCGCCCAAGATGTCTGAGTCGAACTCAAATAGCCAGAGCAGCAGCGGGGTAAGCAGGAAGAGAGCCAGCCCGACACCCATCATGACGAAAGCGAGCACGTTATATCTGCCAAACTTCCTCACTAGTCTCTTCATTTTGCCTTCCCCTTCATCTCGGACGGCTGAAGTCGGTCCTGGACGACACATCCCAGACCATGACAGTCAATGGGCGGTCCGCCAGTTGCCCGCTACTCTCCAAACGAATGCTAATTGTGGTGCACCAGCATTGGTTTCACCTGCCTCCTCCGCAAGGCTAGGGCAGCTTCTTGACCATCTCGGCGAACTCTTCCTTGGTGAATGCCTGGATCGTGGTTGTCCTGGCGTTACCCTGTGCGGCTAGGCCCAGGGCGAACGTCAGTCCGACCTCATCGCTGGGAGATTCTCCAATCGCAATGTAGTCGTAATCACCGGTGACCACATAGAAGCCCAGCATCTTGCCGCCCATCTTTTCATAGGTCTTAATGGCTTGCTCGATCCTTTGAGGCGCGCCCTTAATGTCTTTGGCCCCTTGGTCTGTCAGCTTCATGAGCATGATCCTTCTCACCATATCGTGCCTCCCTCCTTTTGTCTAAAGACTCGCTGGTGCACCACAGGCCATCGCCAACCCAGCTTGCGGGTCTAGTCCACTTTAGTTGCCCAAATGCAGCTACTTTGGCAGACCAAGCAGCGAGACAATCGCACTGACCAGACTGTACAAGCCGACAGCTACGGCAAGGAACACGAGAACAGACCGCTCCCCACTCTTTGTTAGACTGATCACGCCTGCTGCAAGGGCACCGCCTGATATGGCTGCGAGAATGACTGTCAAAGCAGTGGCAAGAGCATGAGTGTTTCCCGCGCCGAGCACTTCGAAACCGGTCAAGACTTCAGACAACGCAAAGAAGACGATGGAAGCTACGGCCAGTCCGACCGACCATCTGCCTGGAGAACTCCGTGGGAGAATACTAATTCCTGCTTTCTGCAAAGGCATCACCTCCTGTCTACACCGTACAGGGCACCACTCTTTGAAAGGAGCAACCTGCTGTAGCCCTGCTAGCTGAGATACCGCGACACCAAGTCTCTCAGATTCTTGGCGGCATCTTGGTCCATTTGGGCATACACGTCACAGTCATCCCCGCGCAGGATGACAATCAATTGGGCGCTCATGGACGGCAAATCGCCTCCCTCTGCTACTGGCCCAGTGCCGCTCATGGCCGTAGCAGCACCAATGCCCTCAACCCTGATGTGTCTCTCCTCTTTGCGACTGCTCATGCTTCCTCCGACACGCGATTCGCCAAAAGGCGTCGAGAGTCATTCAGTGGCGACTTCTGGGGCGGCGCAACGTGGTCACGACAATTGGAAATGGGCAATGTGACAGCCGGCCAGCTAGACCTACCGACCCCTTCCCGTTCCTCTGGCGCGACCCACCAGCCCTCTCCGCTTCTCTGCTGGAGGCGGCAACACACCGGGTGCCGGTTCAGTTGCAGCAGTAGCCCGCGGGGTGTCAGACACGGCGGTTGCCTCTTGGTGTTCCAGGATTTGCCTGGCGCGAAAGTAGTGCTCGACATCCTTACCTTGCGGCCGTCCTTCTTTCTCCCAAATGGCATACGCCAACTCTCTCACTTGCTGTTCTGTAGCCATGACCAGCTCCCCCTCTAGGACACTCAACTCAAGTTCGTCCCAGTCTACGTGCCCTTCTCAGTTTCTTCTGCCTGGCTCGGGAACGGCCTGTTGCCAGTCGTGAGCCTCCACGATATTGCTTGATCCCGCCCGTTTGTGCGCCCCAAGAAAGACACCCGCGCCGTCCACCTGTGTTGGGATTGACCTCCCCTATGACTCCGGCGGGCATCTTCTGGCCATGTAGGCAAGTCAAAGCCTTCCGGCTTTCTTCAGGCCATCTCGTATCGCTATCCCGACGTCACCATTTGGCGGCCTTCCCGCCAACTGTGACTCTGCTTCCCGCTTGACCCAGAACCAGTCCAGAAAGGCCTGGCCTTTGGCCATGCCCTCGTAGATTGCCCTCACAATCTTCTCCGTCTCTTTGTCCATAGACCATCTCCAACTTCCCTAGTCAAATCCTGGCAGGATCGAGGCTATCCGCTTCCGGATGGCGTGAGCCTCACCTTCACCGCCTGTGAGCGACCATCCTGTCCCTTGGCGAGCTCAAATTCGACCTCTTGCCCTTCTGCAAGGGAGGCAAAGTCCACCCCCTGAACCTCGCTGCGATGGAAGAAGAGGTCTGCACCATCCGCCGGGTGGATAAAGCCGAACCCTCTGTCCGCGATCAGTCGCCTGATTCTACCTCTTGCCATGGCCGTCATCTCCTTCAACGAATCGGCAGTCGGACTCCGGCTGGCAGATATCTACGATCCTCTTTCTGTCCGCCCTATCAGCAAGTCCACCAACCACTTTGCCAGCCATCCCTTTGCTACCTGCTTGGCCAGCGAGAGCCTGTCGTACACCGTCCTTATTCCCTTTATCTTGCCGTCCTTCAACTCCCAGGCCGAGAGTGTCAGATATTCGGCTCTCGCGCTGCCGATTGTTCCGGCAACTACGTGCTCCACAAATGCCCTGTTTGCCTGTACCATCATGCCATTGCCGCACTCGACCATCCTCATGTGCTTTGCGCGGCGAAATAGCCGGCCCAAGTAGGCCCTCAACTGTTCTTTGCCTCTGAACGTACCATCGGGCGTGACCCACACGGCGTCCCCCGCAAGGGAAGTGGCAGCCCGGTCCACATCCGCCGCCTCAAGCGCCCGCAGGAAATCCCAAATGACAGTCTCGGTCTGTACATCCGCCATGTAGTGCACCCCCCACGAGTCCGTGGCCGAAACTGAAAAGGACACCGGTCACCGCCTTCGATCAAGGACGGCCCCAGTGCCCTCGCCCATCGCCCTCGCCACCCTATTGGCTATTTGCCTGTTACTGCATCATGTCTCTTTCACATGTTGGGGCTTCAGTGTAGTCCTTGAGAATGGGGTTGTCAATAGCTCTTGGTCGAGATGGACCATGCGTGTTTCAGTTGTCTTGGCATGGAGTGAATGAAGGTAGACACTAGCAGACACTTTGGCTCCGCCACGTCCACATCTTCTACCTGCGTTGGTTGCTGAGGAAACCTAGCCGCATTCTTCAAATCTCTCGATATAGTATCAAGGGTCATCCGAAGAAATGGATGCCCGGTGCTTACACCAGCCAGGAGTATTGAGCGACGAGAGACGCCTTTTGTTCTTCGGCTAGCTGGCTGGGGTCGGCCAGCAAACGCTGGAAGTACTCCACCTGCTTCTCCGCTTCCGCCTTCCTGCTACCCCACAAGCGATAATGAATCTGTTCGAGCAGGTAGTTGATGTGATGCTGCAGACACCTTCTTAGCAGTTCCCACTGCACAAGCTGTCTCTCTCGCCTCAGTTCACCCCACTGTTTGAACAGGTCATAGCACGGCTTATCTCCTATGCTCAGCTTGAGGCAGACCTCCGCAACGGGCAACCGGCGTCGAACAGCCGGTAAGCTTGAGCCTCTTGTTCCAGCTTGGCCTGGTGCTCCCTTGTTTGCCTGGCAAGCACCTGCTTCACGTCCTCCTGTGCTGTCTGCAGCTCTTTCCTAAGCGCATCGAGCTTCGATTGAAGTCCGGCGGCCTGGTCGATCTTGCTCTTCAGTTGGTCGCCGGCCAGCCCGGCGCCCAGCTTGACCAGGTCAGCGTAGGATAACCCGATTCTCGCCCTGATCCGTTCGAGCTCGTCGTAGAGCTCGCGATGCACCCTGAAAGTGACCACTTTGGTCTTCGCTTCGTAGCGCTGCCTTGCTGTTGTCATCGTCTGGCTCCTCGCATACCATAGCGGCAACACGCCTGTATACCATGCCCGTATACCACGGTCGCTGACAGCCCGGTTAGCCTCAACACTGGCCGCCCTTCGGGGTGACCCCTCCCGCCAGCGGATCCAGCGCACCGCTGCCTTGTCACGACACCGTCACCTCGGCCGTGGGCTTCCGGTGGCCCTGCTTGGCCATGCTACCTATACCACCCATGCTATCCACGAGCCTGGAAAGGGTCATCGCCATCCTGCTGCAGGATCCCTTCGGAGGATCCCTCACTGGGGGAAGAAGGGGTCACCGCTTCCCGCCTGCTCCGAGCTTCATGGTCGCCTCCTCGCGTGGGTCAGGGTGGCCAATGCCGCAGATCCATCCGCCGTCAACCCGCTACCACCCCCGATCTACCTACAGTTGGGACAGGGCCCAGCAGGTCTCCTCAATGCCTATCTTCCGTGTAGTTGCCGGCGTGCCAACCGTGCCAAGTGTTCCACCGGCTCGGGAAAGCGGTCACTCCTGCACGGGCGGCACGGTTGGCACGTTCCCAGGAACACGACGGTATCTTTGTGACCAGGGCCGTCGGCGATCGACCGGGCATGTCTCCTCCTTATCGCGCCTAAGACCTTCATCACCGTCACACCTTCACCGGCAGCTTCAGAATCCCGGTGAAGGTTTTCGGAAGCGGCCCGAACCTTCACCGCCTTCTTGAATACGATGGTGAAAGTGGTGAAGGAAGTGAAGGTTCTCCGTGAGATAAGGGCACTCCGCTGTTCGCCCGTTGCCAGCCGGCCCCTTATCCTTCACAGAACCGTCCGTACCGTCCATACTGTCCGCGCTCACGCCTGGGTTGGCTTCGGCGGCGCGCGGACAGTATGTGCCGGCAGTCCTCCTTACTGTCCGCGCTTTCGAGGCTCACGCGGACAGTAAGACCGGATCGGACGGTTTCTCAGGGGATAAGGGCGGTCCCATGCCGACGTCCCTTATCCTAAGGAAGCCGTCCGCGCTGTCCAACCTGTCCGCGCCCAGGCACGGACCAGTTTCAGCGTTGGTACCCTCGCGAACCTGTCCGCGGTCAGACCCCAACCTGTCCGCGGGGCGTCGCCGCCCAGCTTCGGGACGCGGACAGGTTGTTGGGATCGCCGCTAACCTGTCCGCGCGTTTCGAATCTGTCGCGGACGGGTTGGACGGGTAGGACGGGTTTTCCGGGTGATAAGGGGGGGTATCGCGTCTGAGGTCCATGCCCACGGTCAACCCTGCCTTGCTCTGCTCGCCGATACACTTTCACTTGCCCTTCTTCTCCTGGGGAAGCGTCCGTTGTGTCCGAAGTGTCCGCCAATTCTGAATCCGGGCGGACACTACGACCACTTCGGACACTTCCGTGAGGGATAAGGGCTCTCGCGTCGGATTAGCGGCCATGTCCATCTTCTTCGATGGCAAAGAGATCGTCAAAGGTGTAGTCCCTGAAGTACTCCAGGAGTCGCCGGCGAACCATCGAAGAAGGCTCCTTCTTCCCACTGATGACCTGAGACAGCAAGGACCGTGAAATGCTGAGCTCCCGGGCGAGCTCCTTGCGTGAGAGGTTTCGTCGAGCTATGGCGACCTCCAGCTTCGGGCGGTTGAGTCTCACTCTCATTTCGTCTCTCCATGGCGCACATCTGTTCACTATAGTATTGAGCCGAGGCATTCATGTCAAGGATATCTTGTCGCATCACTGATTACAGTGCGTCACGTTGTGTTTGCAATAATATAGCAGTTGTGGTACAATCCGTCTGGTTGCAGGGGGTGCACCATGGAAGACCTCGGAACGTACCTCAGAAACCTAAGGCTTGAACGGAACATGACCTTGCGCGAGGCGGCGGCGCAGTCCGGGGTGTCCCCTGCCTACCTGGTACAGATCGAGCAGGGCAAACGGAAGTCACCCGGTGGCGCTATCCTCAAGAAGCTGGCAGCCACTTACGGGGTGCCATCGAGAGCTGTGCTGAGGGCGGCCGGTTATCTGGACGAGTCATCGCCGGGACTGACCGAAGACGAAGAGGTGGACATGGCTTTCAAGTATGTGATGAGCGACCGTAGGTACCAGTTGGGGACCCGTCTCAAGGAAGACCTCACCACCGAAGTGAAGCGGTTCATCGTCGAGATGTACGAGAAGGCCACCGGCAAGAAGCTCCTGCCCTGAAGACGGGTGCAGGATTTCTTCACAGGAGGGACAAGCGATGAACGAGTTGAAGCGAGCCGTGATTTATGCCAGGGTATCCTCGGACAAGCAGGATGTTGATCTGTCCATTTCCGCTCAGCTGAGAGCCCTCCGTGAGTATGCCCGGAACAATGGCCACGAAATAGTGCGCGAGTTCATTGACGAGGCCGAAACCGGCCGCACCACCGCCCGGCCTGCGTTCAGGGAGATGACGTCCCTGGCCCGGCATCCGCAGAAGCCCTTCGAGATCATCCTGGTCTGGAAGTACTCCCGGTTCGCCCGCTCCCGGGAAGACTCCATCGTCTACAAGGCGATGCTAAGGAAGAACGGGGTTCAGGTCATCTCCATCAACTAGCCGCGCGATGATACGCCGACGGGTCGGTTGCTCGAGGCCATCATCGAGAGCCTGGACGAGTTCTACTCCGACAACCTCGGCGAAGAGGTCACCCGGGGCATGAGGGAGAGCGCTTCCCGCGGCTTCTACCTGTCCAGCAAGGCTCCCTTCGGCTACGTCAAGGTACGGGCCAAGGACGGCGAGAAGGAACGAACCAGGCTTCAAGTCGAGCCCAACCAGGCCGCCATCGTGGCATCTATCTTCCGGGACGTACTCAACGGCAAGGGGCTGACGGCCGTAGTGAGAGAGCTTAACCAGGCAGGCGTTGCGGCTCCCAAAGGGAAGGGTTGGAACAAGTCCGGTGTTGGCATCATCCTCAGGAACGAAGCCTATACCGGCACCCTTGTCTACGGCCGGAACAGCAAGCGGGGTCTTGACCCGATCCGTGTCGACAACGCCTGCCCGGTGATCATCAGCCGGGAGGTCTTCGAGCAGGCGCAGAAACTGATCGAGGAAAGGACTTTCAAGGCCATCCACCCGAAGAGGGCCTCAAGCCAGTTCCTGCTGAGTGGCATCACCTTCTGCGGACACTGCGGCAAGGCGCTTGTGGGGCAGGCGGCCAAGAGCGGTAAGTTCGCTTACTATGTCTGCGGGACGCTGATGAAGAAGGGCGCCGGCTCGTGCCAGGCTCGCTACCACAATAGCCATGCCTTCGAGGAGAGGGTGATCCGGGCTATCAGGGACAACATCCTGACCGAAGAGAACCTCACCGAGCTGGCGAATCTCGTCAATGAAGAAATGGACGAAGCCTCCAAGCAGTCTCGAGGAGAGCTGGATGCTGTCCGCGATGAAATGGCTGATGTCAACCGCCGACTGGAGAGGCTCTACGATGCCGTCGAAGGTGGGAGCATGCCGATGGCTGACCTGGCCCCTCGAATCCGTGACCTGCGGATCAGGTCCGAGAAGCTGAACGAGCGGAAGCTTGAGGTGGAACAGCGCCTGTCGGACCGGCGTATCGAGCTAGCCAGTCCGGAGATGGTGCGCCGCTACGTAGATGATCTCCGGACGCTTCTGGCCATCAGCGAACTGGCTGAGAAGCGGGCTTTCATCCGGAGCTTCGTGAAGAGCATCAGGGTCGTCGGCGACGAAGCAACCCTGACCTATGGGATGCCGCTGAACGGGCTGATTGAGGAGAAGGTGGGAGTTCTGCCTATTGAGCA
>Ga0153915_10001995_pt1 | contig 18761 bp, 3 predicted proteins | sample Opewatmetagenome_2_FD_107003 | JGI IMG/M metagenome (GOLD analysis project Ga0153915, IMG submission 107003) | Freshwater wetland microbial communities from Ohio, USA - Open water 3 Core 3 Depth 3 metaG | ecosystem: Environmental > Aquatic > Freshwater > Wetlands | place: USA: Ohio, Lake Erie...
GAACGGGAACTCCTGAGCACCCTTAGTGCTCCAACTGTCCTCGATCACATAGAACGACGACTCGTTCAGCGCAATCCCCTCCCTGAGGTCGTACGGCAGCCCCCTACCGTACTCGATGTCGAACAGCCTCCCCTGGTCTCCCCCCTAGCCCCGGACCGAGAATTTGTGGACTGTGGGCAGGCCCGTCACGTCAAGCGCCCGCTGGAACTGATAGACAGGAAACGCACAGAAGAGGTTTGTAGACTAGAGCACTCACGCCGCGAAATGGAGCGTCCCGCTTCCTGCGGAGTAGATGAAATAGGCTCTTCCGGGAGCTACCAGGAAGTCAAATTCGGCAGAGTAGCCGGCCACGAACGAATGATATGTGCCCGTGACCGAATCCAGATAGGTCACCGCCCTCGCAGACGACCCCTCCACCGAGCTCAGGAGCTCGCTGGCCATCATGGGCTTCAGGCCCGAGTAGCCGACGAGATTCCAGCCTTTCACGAGTTCCGTGCTCGGCGACGACGGCACCATCCCCTTGAGAGTGAAGTACGTGGTGTCCTTCACCCAGATGAAGTATCCTTCGCCGAGGACGATCGGGAAGTCGTAGGAATCTGAATATCCAGTCACATAGGACACATACTTGCCCTGTGCCTCGTCCAATCTCGAGACCGCTCTTGCGTTCGGCCCAATCGCCGCGAGCAGCGACTTCGCTGTGAGCCCGTCAACACCTACGGGCGTCGACCAGAGGTTCCAGCCCTTCTCGAGCACGAAGGGTACCTGTGGATCAGGAGACGGGACAAGGACCCCGAAATCGTAGACGATTTCCGTGGGAAACTGAAGTCCTATGCCGATACACACCGGGATAGACAATGGAGTCGTTGCATAGAATCCTGACAGCAACGTCTGATTCAACCAGTATCCACCGGATTCGACATCTGGGAACTCGAACAATCCGACATCGTGCACGTTGTCCGTGAATCTCACAAGCCGCGTATAATCACCCGAGGTGGTCCAGCCTTCGAGCGTGACCAGCCAGTTGCCTACACCGCTTTCTTCCGAATCTCTTATTCCCCATTCACCTGGATTATACCTGTCCAGGTAGACATGGCCAGACACATTGCCGTTTTCGCCTATTGACAGTCTTGGAGGAGGCCGAGCAACGTCCCGAAGAAGGACATAGAGGGAGAAATGCAGGGTGGAGAAACTCACCGTGTTTCGCACAGTGTCGATGCCCATGATAGGCATTGCTTCCCAAACACCGCATATCGACGAAGAGTACGCGACTATCTGCTCTGGATGAGTCTCGTCCACCCTCGATTCGTTATAGACCATTGTGATTTCCACCGAATCGGTCAGGTTCACGCCATCGAGGCTGAACTCGAAAACTCCCTCGCTGACTATGTGATCCGCATTTGACATGAGGAAAGGATCATACTCCTCGGGTGAAATCGGTCTCAGATTCAAGATTGCTGCCTCATCCAACGATTCAGGGTCCAAGTGCACGGAGACAGTATGAGGAATGTTCCCCAGTGTGCACGGAATGCCCGGAGACACCGGCGATGAGAACCCTCCTCCTAGTAGGTCCCACGGTCTGGCTTCGGTGGGATCGTACAGCATGGTGTACATCACGCCTACGTCGTTCAGGTCGCCGTCATTGTTCAGGTCACCCGTGGCGTTGTTCTCACTGCGTGAGTATGCGATAACGTTGCCACAGATTGCCGGCTCCGTACCGTCAAGGCCAGTACTCACCAATTCGTGAGTCTCCACATCATAGTACATTATTACGCAATCGTATCGATCCCCGTCGTGATTGAGATCCTTCCTGACCGTGTACTCCCAACAATCAAAGGCAATCCTGATGCCAGATACGCTTGGGTTCTGACCGAGGATTCCGATATGAGCCGTCCCGCGAGGTGCGAGGACATAATAGCACATCACATTATCGAGCGTGTCGCCATCGCCGTTCCAGTCCAAGTGCACACCCATTTCCTCCATCGAGTATGCGATTATGCCGTCCCCCATACAGTAGTGTCTGGCCAGTCCCGCATAGTCACTTGGGGTTGGGGTCTCGAACGGGATTCCGGTGTTTACTACCGCTCCGGTTCTGATGTCCAAGCATCTCAGGACGCAATGTCCCTCGAGAATACCGTCCCCATCCAAATCCTCTGAAACCCAGCATTCCGGTGTGGTGAACGCTATGAAAGGATAGTTGATGGATGGCGCTAGCCCACGAATGCCAGTGTGAACAGTGGTGTTCGTAGCGATATCATTGTAGCATATCTCAGCAATCCCGCTGGTTCCGGTGTACTCCACCAAATGGAAGGCGACGATCCCAAAATCCACAGAAGGGCACTCCCCTGGACCTATGATACCCGTCTCACCAGTGACATTGTCAATCCATATCAGCTCATAGTATCCTCGGTGAGGTTTCCCTGTAGGGATCCAGACCTGGAATACTGCCACAGTTCCCTCCGCGCAGACTATCTTGTCTGCCCCAATATGTGACCTCACTGTCGAACCATCCGAGAAGACATAACTCTCAAGAGTCGACACAAGCATTGGATCAGCGGCCAAATAAGCGATTATGTCAGTTGAGACAGTGGGATGCGTACCCCAGCCAATCAATTTCGGAACCGCGACTCCTACTAGCTCAGCAACTTCAATCACGGCGGGGAGTGAGCTCACCCATCCAATAATCATATTGCTGTCAGGATCGACCCTGACAGTGATATCTCTCCAAAGTCCATTTGAAGTATCAAGTTGGGCCATCCGCAGACGACCTTCGTTGGCCGCCTTCGCAGGGTCATAGTAGACCCTAATCCCCACCTGCCCCGTATAGACCGCATCGGTTGAGATAGTGGCCATGTGTATAGCCTCAGATTCGATTGTCCCTGACCACGGCGCGAACAGGAACGAGGATCTTCCAGGAGAAATCCTCGATATACCCGGCGACTGGACATCCGGGTACATGAGGACCACTTTCATATGGCTCCTTATATCATAGAGGCTAACCTGGACGTCTTGCCCGGCCGGCGTAGCAGCTTCCGATTCCATGGGAATGAGCATGCACCTAACAACATTGTCAAGGAGGTCGTCATCGGAATTCAACCGGCCTGCATATCCTTCATTGATTTCGGATGTGATCAGGTCATCGGAGAGCGACACATGAAAACCAAGCTTGCCAGTTGAGATTGTCTCACCTGTTATCATGTCATAGACCAGTATCGTCCCTGGCTCCACAGTTGCGGAGGCGTCGTTCGGAGAAGTGAAGGCTATCAGCGGGTAGCTTATCGATGGGCCATGCCCCATCTGACCCGTTTCAGTGACTGCGCCCGTCAAGGTGTCGAAGTATCGGATGACATCGTGCTTGACATAGGTAATATGGTCGCCGTTCATGTCGGCAACGACGGCAACCGCAGTTGTCCAGAATGCAATGATTCCATTGTCGACGGAGGGATCCATCCCACATTGCCCCGTGTCGAACATGCGGTCGCCGTCAATGTACATTATCTTGTACACACTCACACTATTACCGTTTTCGTCCTCGACCACCCCGTCGAACCGTGTAAATGCAGTCATGCCATGGTAGATGTCCAAGGTGCCGACCCTACCGCCGCAGTTCCAGAAATAGAAACTAGCAGGATTGAATCCCGAGGAGGTCGCATGAGTCGTCGCAATTCCATATTCCCATTCGCCGGTCTCCGAGTTGTAATGCCGCGCTGGGGCAAAAATGGAGCTTCCGGAAATACGCAGGGGCGCGTAGAGGTCGAGATCGGATGGAGGGATAAGTCCAATTAAATCATCTGTTTCGATGTCAAGACACATAATAGCATAGTAGCCATGGTGATAGCCGAAATAGGCTATCTTGTCACCCGACACGTCCGGCGCCCAGCCTGACAGGCTGGTATCATAGGTAATCCCATGTCTCATGTAACGAATAACTGGCAGGTCTGTGGAAGAGGAATCATCCACAGGTCCCGCCCCGTCGCTCTCATATGTGACAAAAACCACAGTGTCCCCGTCCAATGAAGGTCCAAACCCGAGAGGAGGGTCGCTTTCAATCGATGGACCCGCCCCGCACCACGTGCTAGACAGCTGGTCATACGGATTGTCTATGTCCAAATCAGTGGCCTTCCATTTGTATTGAATCGTCTGGCCGGCATAGTGCCGCCACTCATCTGGATCCATCTTGAAATACGCTCTTATGATGTTCTCTCCGTCCGTTCTGTATTCGGTAGGTTTCACAGTGATCCAACGAGTGTCGGATGGGTCGCGGTAGCTGAACTTGACCGCGTCGCTTCCACCTAATGACACCCCACTTTGATCATAGATGCCGATTGAGAAATGCAGGTAGTCGTTTCCCGACGGATCGAGGAATGACGGCTTCACCATTGGATCAATGAATCGTGGAGGTGTAGTGTCATCATCAGGGACATCTCCATACACTCTTATGTTGGCCGAGGCTTCGTCCCAGGAGAGGGTGTACATAATCCCCTCCTTCAAATCCTTGAAATTCAGAACGCCGTCATCGTGACCCCCCCAATACGTATCGGGGTACGACATCGACACTTCATCTCCGTGCGGCCAACCCGGGCCATACCATTTGGTCACGTGAGTCGACATGAGCCATTGGTCTACACCAAGGTCCCGCTCCTTTGCCCTGATTCCAAAATAAGGCATTTCGGGATACCGAACACCGTAAAGGGGGAACCTGAAATTCTCTGGAAAGACACGCACATTCTCGGGAACATTCTCCCATACTTTGGAGACCAAAATTCCGCTATCACAGTCCATGACTCCGTCGTCGTATGGATTCAATTCAGGGGGCAAATGTAAGCCATACTGCACGTTGTCTGGCTCCCAGAAGAAATTGCCTCCGCTGTCACACATATAGATGTTGAAGTATGGATCCGAATTGTCATCCACAGTTACGAGTTCACCATCATCCCACCCAAGATCGTCCCAGTCCCTGTCAGCATATACAATGAAACTCTCCAGAACGAGTTCGATTGCGTACGGATTGTAGATGTACTTGAAGGAGTACGGGGTGCTAACCTTGTTGACGTTGGTTCGGATTGCCGCGAAGTGAGCAGGATTGTAGAATGAATCTCCCTCGAATGTGAGACCATCTGCTTCCGTATGCCAGAACGACGGTTTCTCATCCTGCTTCCAGGGCGCATTCGCCCTGTCACTGTCGCCGGGATCAGGGTCATTGCCTTTGAATACGCCATACTCGTAGAATGGTGCATTCTCGGAGAAATCGAACCTCATGTCCCACAAGCCGTCTATCGAAATCAGCTCATAGCCGAATATCGCACCACCCTCCGTTCCACCAGCATTCGAGGGCAGCTCCGAGATTCTGCTTGGCACATATTTCACTCCTCGAGTTTCTGGAAATCCCTCCAGCCACGGTCCCGTGCCATAGATACGGTCACCTCGCCTACCATAGCATCCGTGGCCTCCAGCTTCGACCCAGACCAATGGATGAGTGGGGTTGCCTCCGAACGGCTCGTAGAGGCCCTGTTTCAACGGTTCTCCTTTTCTGTCATCTATGTCGATTGAGTAGCTGTAGGAATGGTATTGATTGTGAGCCTGGGTATCCATCTGGACGAGAGTGCCTTTTCCTCCAGTCTTCTGAACTATGAGCCAGGCTCCTTCGAAGTCGTTTTCATGACAACGATTGCTGAACCACGACTCGATGGAATCAACAATGCCGATATACTCGATAGGCACCCAATCACGAGGATGAAAATCGTAATAGCCAATGAACCAGTGAGTCGTCGTCTCAAGAACCGAGTAGTATATGCACGCTGAGAGATTACCTTGGAACTCCCAGAGATGATCCCAGTTGTCATTGCCTTTCCAGTTGCCGTCGTAGTTGAATCTCGTTATCAAATCCCTCTTCCATCCGTCGTAGAAATCCGGATCCCCAGGGAAGGCCATGTCAAAGTCATGAGTCTCCGGAGCTGGAACGTTTATCAGCGCGGTATCCTGAAACCATATTGGCGCCCAATAGTAGGCCAATTCTCTGTCCGCCAGCTGCTTCTTCTCGAGCGGCGTGAGCTCCTTGATCTCAGGAAGGACCATATCACTGAGAACATCGGGAATCTCGTACCAACCTGTCTTGTCGTAGGCTTCCTGGCCGTAATAGGCCTTCGTATTCATGTTCAGGCGGGACGAGATGTTCGCTGAGATCGAACTAAATGCTGGGATGCTGACAGAGCTAATTCTCTCCGAGACAATGCCGCCGCCAGGATGAACCGACTTCACTTCAGCATTTGAAACCTCCGAAGTCATTAACTCAATTGTAATCGGAACCGAAGGCAGGACCATCACCGCCGCCACGACCATCGCCAACGACCACTTCTTCCGGTCACCTACTCCTTGACATCTGTCCGCTACTCCGCCCCTCTCCGTGCTCAAGCCCTCTCCTCCCAGTTCTTGGCCACGAGACTCAAGAATCCACCATAAGTGGACCGCAAGATTGGAGGAGAAAGGATTATCCGCGAAATCGAAGAGACGATTGAATCCTCATACTGGATCCTGCTTACTCTGTTCCCCCGTCGAAGCACCCAAGTACAGACTTGGCCGTCGCGTGTATCCCATTCTGACTACTTGCTACTTGTCGTCGCGGCTGGCCTCCAACGTTGAAATGCGAGCATCAAAACGGACGCCAGAAAGAGTCCGAAGTGAGCCAATGATGGCTGAGGGAAACCAACAAGTACCCTTGGACACAATTCACCCCCCGACCAAGCAAACGCTGGTCGGAGTGAGTGGTGGAGGAAATCGCGAGAGTCTAGGCGAGACACGCAGTCTCGCACATCGAATGTTTTGTTCTGAAACCATTGCATCACGACCTTGAAGTCCCTCGCTCCCTCTCGATCAGCAAGCAGATTGGTCGGGCGGAATGGTTGGCCATGACAGAGGGGGGTCATTCAAGAAATGTGAAGAGCAGATCGAACGTGAAGAGGATTCCTTTTCGTTCAGTGTGGGCGCTTGTTCTCGTTTTGCCCTCACTTGCTGTATTGTTCTCGGGCATGCCATCGGCGTCGGCTACAACCGGCATCTTCTTTCTTCCGGGCGGCACGTTTGCCGCCACTGAATATCAATGGGCTGACTCGACGCCCAGGACTTTCATGATTGTTTTGGAGGTGGCACGCCATACCTTCAAAACTCAAGTAGACGTCTTTGTGCTCGACGATTCAAACTTCCTATACTACAGACTCGGCAAAGCTTTCTCCTCCCTCGCTCGCCAACTGGACGTCGGACCGGGGCTTCATGAGTTCAAAGACATCAAGTTCGCCCCTGCAGCAGGAGAGAAGTATTATCTAGTCATCGACAACACTGATGCTGGTACTAGTGCCTGCTCATATGCAAGTGGTCAATACGAGCTCGTCGAGTTGTGCGTCGTGTCCGGGAACGTCCATGTGACAGGCACGACAACGCCGATCCCCGGAGCGACTGTCTACTTCCAATCCACGAACTCCGCCGAATCCGCAAGCGTCGTCACAGACGCCAACGGGCATTACAGCATCGACGCTGGGGTTCGCACTGGAACCTACACAGTCAGGGTCTCTGCGTCCGGGTACCTCACTGCCATCAGCTCTGTTACCGTGACTCACACCGCCCTTGGAGTGAACTTCGCACTCACCAAAAGCCAACACGCAATCGAATACTTGCTTCGCACCGGGGAGGCGGACGGTGCGACTTATTCGTGGACTGGGACGCTGGCCCGTGAGGTGTACATCTCGGTATTTGTGATACCACAAGACCTGAGGAATCCATATGTTGACGTCTACTTCCTCGATGCGGAGAACGCGAACAACTACCGCAACGGCCGGCCATTCACTTCAATCGTCCGTATTCTCCAAGCCGCGGAGGGGAAGCACGAGTCCAGGCCAGCGATTTTCACACCCGTATCAGGCGCGAACTACTTCTTGATCGTTGACAACACTGCAGTCGGCTCCCCGGCAGTTCCCCTCGTTGCGGGGTGGTGCGACCTCCTCGAAGCGTGTGTGGTCACCGGACACGTCACGACTGGTGGCATCTTCACCTCAGTCGTATTGCCCGGAGCGACGGTGGAATTCGAGCCCGGGGGCTATTCAGCGGTGACTGGTTTGGACGGGGGATATACAGTCAATCCGATCCTCGGTGGGGAATATACGGTGAAGGTCTCTCATCCTGGATATGTCATGTCATTGAGCAAGCACACGGTAGCTGGGAGAAGTTGCCACATAGACCTTGACCTGGCACGGTTGGTCTATACCGTCAGCGGACACGTTCGCAACATGGATCCGGATGCAACCTTGGGTGAACTCATGGTCAAGGGAGCGACCGTAGGACTGTCCCCGGGAGGATACTTCGGTGTGGCCAACGACTTGGGATTCTACTCCATCAGCGGAGTCCCAGGTGGCAAGTATACAGTCATCGGGTTTGCCCGAGGGTACCAAGTCTTCTCTGAACCTATCTTGATAGGGGACGACACTCAGATAGATGTCCCGTTGATGCCAGAGGTCGAGACAGACACGCATGAATTCTACCTCTGGTACGGCCAGCATGTCCGCACCGTCTATCAATGGACTGATACGATCACCTGCTCTCTGCACGTCAGCGTCATGGTGGAGGAGGACGCGGACACTGCCACAGATGATTACGTGGAAGTGTTGTTCCTCGACTTTGCCAACGCGTTCAAGTATTCCATGGGCCAACCATTCACATCCATCATCCAGGGGCGGGCCTTCGAAGGTGGGAAACCAAAAATACTCACCGCCGAGTCGTTCACCCCTGTAGTCGGTGCGAGATACATTCTGATCATGGACAATACGGAATACGGCGGGCCGCCAGTGGTCGGCAATGACGGCTTCGTCCATGGTTGGTACCACGTCTATCCGACCTACACTGTGAACGGACAGGTGCGGATTTGGGGCACGAGCACCGGCGTCCCGGATGCGAAGGTGGTCGTCTCCCCCAGCGAAAGCAGTGTCATTACGGACTCCACAGGATGCTACACGATCAGCGGGATCCGGGACGGGGCGACGCTGATGTCCGTCTACGCCGAGGGATACGAGTTCGTCGCACAAGCTGTGAGCATCGTCACCAACTCAGAAATGAATTTCTTCTTGAGACCGAATGCCGAGGTCAACTACAAGATGAGCGGGTACGTTCTGGCCTCAGCAACGTCAGCACCAATTCCCAATGCCACGGTAATCTTGCATCCGGGTGAATACAACACCACAAGCGACATGTCCGGCCACTATTCACTGTCTGGACTCCCCAACGGCACCTATACGGCTTCGGTCTCCGCAAAGGGATATCATTCATCTGACCTCACGGTCAAGGTCGATGGGGTGAACATATACCAAGACGTGTACCTCAGTCCTTGGACCTACAACGTCAGCGGGACTGTGTATAGGTCGGAGACGACTACGACAATCCCCGGCGCAAATGTTGTTCTTTCCCCTGGGGGGCAGGCGGCTGTGACGGATGCGGCTGGCGGCTATTCCATCAAAGACGTCCTCGCTGGTTCATACACGGCGACGGTCTCAGCTTCAGGCTATGATACATCGACGGTCGACATCACAGTAGCTGATGCAGATCTCCAGAACGACTTCGAGCTGACAGCTTCACGGTACTCGGTAAGCGGGCACGCCTTTGTCCTGGGCAGCAGCACAGGCATCCCAGGGGCCACCGTATCCATCTCACCAGGAACAGGCTCTGCAATCACGAATAGCTCCGGGTACTTTGAGCTTACTGAGATCGCCGCGGGCTCCTATATGGTGACGGTCTCCGCATCTGGATATCAGGACGCATCCGAGGTCGTCACCGTGTCGGATCGTAACGTGACCCTCGATTTCGAGCTGCAGGTGTCGGTGACAGAGACCTACACCATCAACGGCCATGTGTACGATCAGGCGACCGAACTGCCGATCGAAGGCGCAACAGTGTCCCTCACGCCCAGTGCAAAGTCTGCGGAGACAGACTCAGCTGGACACTATTCCCTTGAAGGGGTTTCCGACGGATCCTACGATGTGACCGCATCCGCACCAGGATATGCGTCCTCAACCAGGACGGTTACCATCTCGGGTGCGGATCTTCAGAACGACATCGCGCTCGCAACTGCAACCTACTCGATGAGTGGATTCGTCCATGTTGCGGGAAGTAGCACAGGCGTTCAAGAAGCTTCAATCTCCCTATCGCCTGGATCCCGCTCTGGCGTCACGGACAACACGGGCCACTACTCAATCAGCGGAATACTCGCCGGTTCCTACACTGTCAAAGTGTCCGCTGGTGGATACTGCACGCTGTCCGCGACTGTGGTCGTCTCAGCGCAGGATGTCACTCGCGACTTCGAGCTCGAGCCGGAGTCGACCGCCCGCTGCATCAGCGGCCAGGTCTTCGATCAGAGCACAGGCGAGCCTATTGAGGGAGCGGCGGTGGGTTCAGGCGCGTTCAGCTGTGAATCGAACAGGACTGGATGCTACTCGCTGATAGTTCCAGATGGCACCTATATAATCAGCGTATCCGCTGACGGATATGAGCGCCGCAACGTGACCGTAACAGTATCAGGGAACAACATCACAAGGGATGTTGGATTGGACCTGGTAGAGGGCAAGGCCGGGACCAGCAACGTGTCGTGGACAACCGCCGGGATTGTGATAGTCGTCGTCGCTGCGGTGGCGGCAGGCCTTGGATTTGCGCTGTCGCCCAAGCGCAGGAGGGGGTGATTGTGATGAGTGCCGAAAGGTCAGCCGCGAGGAGGGCAATCGCGATAATCCTATGTGTCGTCCTCACGATGCCAGTGATTAGCCTTTTGAATTCCGAAGATGCAGAAGCCTGGAAACCGGAACAGCATTGTGCTATGAGCAAGATAGTCCTCGATGACATCTGGAACGACGGAAGCGTGAACATCGAGGGTGTCGAGTACCCGATCAACTCGTTGGTGTACGGGGCGGTCAAGACATATCCCCAGTACTATCGTATGGGGGCTCTGGGCATCGACGCCTATCCGGATTTCTACTACAGCCAGATGTTCATCCACCCATCCAAAGACCTCCCTGATGGCCCGGAAACCTACTCGTATGAGTGGCCGATCCACCTGCTCAACCGCGCTATCCAAGAGTACTACAACGGCGACTACTACACCTCGATCAAGGCGATCGCGTTCGCGTACGGCGTCATGGCACACTATGCCGGCGACATGTTCGGCCACACCTACATCAACGAATGCGCTGGAGGGCCCTGGGACCTGACGCACGATGGCGGCCGCAACGCGATTCGGCACCTGATCGTTGAGACCTACATCAAGAAGCTCAAGACCGGCACTTCCTTCAATGGCATCGACGACCCGTTCGGTGAGCCGCTCGCTGTGATCGACAATGCGTACAACTACGGGAACGACTGGTACACGTATGTGGGCGACGATGACTTCCACAGATGGCTGTTCGACTCCTTCTACAGGGACCCTCTCGTGAACCAATTGATGACCAAGGGGAAATGGATCGACTTCTGGAACCTGGTTCTCGGCCTCGACGAATCCGTGGACATCTGGCTGGCGGAGTGGAAAAAGCCCTGGGACAAGAGGGAATGGTGGGCAGTGCCTTCGCCGACCAGCGAGATCGTGAAGAAGTACCTAGAGGACTGGAGAACACTCATTCACGAGGGCATTGACCACTGGATGCATGACTGCTCAGTGGTCGTCTACGACCTGTTCATAGATCCGAACCCGCGAGATGCGCTGGATACGCTCAAGACCTGGTGCAAGAGGGTTCCGGGGATGCTCATGGGCCCAATCACGGACGCCCTCATCAAGGCGGTCGGAGCAATCAACGATTTCATGTATTCCTTGATGGTGGTCGCCACGGGAGGCCTGTACTATCTCTGGGACCAGCTGAAGAGCTGGGCGATGGACCAGCTCACTGACTGGATCTTCAGCCAGGTATTCGGGATCAGCCTCGACGACTTCGAGGACATCTTGCTCAACCCGGAAACGTGGTTCACAAAGGAGACCCCGCTGGATGTGTGGCGCGGCGCCCCGCTGTCGGGGCCCGGCACCAAGGCGAAGGTCGATGCTGACATGGCTCACTCCATGGCCACAGGAGTCTTCGTGGCCGACGACTTCGCACCTGTGTACAACACCATACTGATGACCAAGCTCACGCTCCTCGACGGACAGGGCCTGAACAATGTCCTGAGGGAATACGGGGTGAAGGCCCTGTATCCAGACTTGTCCCCAACTACCCCCGACGAGCTCAGCATCCCGGACATGAACATCCTGTACGCGCAGATGAAGTCTCTCGACGCTGACCACCAGTGGATGAAGTTTGCGCCTCCGAGCTCGAGCCCCTCCGCGCTGCCGAGCTACGGGACCGGAATGCTCATCTGGGAGGACTCGAAGCTGAGGGAGATGTTCTTCAAGAAGATCTTCCACATGGGCACCGAGGTCGAGTTCCAGAAGCCGAAGGTCGCGACCCTGTGGGGAGTTGACACCCCGCTCCTGCTCAACATCACGAACACCGGAGACAGAAGTGAGGCTTTCAACGTGCAGGTGGTCAAGGTCGAAGGTTTCGACGGATTCAGTCAGAAACCCTCCGGGACCATAGAGATAGGGCCGGGGGAAACGAAGCAGTACACCGTGCACTTCATGCTGCAAGAGATCTCGGGGAGGGACTACGGTGGCGGAAGATTGACCGTCAAGGCGACACCCGTGAGCGCCGGGGACGACGCGTACCACATCTACGGGAACGAGGCCAGCTGCACCGTCGTAGCGTTCCCCTTCGCCAATCCCACGTTCTGGCTCGATATTGACGAGCCTGTTGAGTACCTCTTCGACAGGGAGATCGAGAGCCCCTCGACCCAGCCCTATGTTGTCAACCTCAATGTGAAGCCCGGCATGAGGTGGGACAATGGGAACACCACCTGGGTTGTGTGCCCGCTCAAGCTCGATACCTATGCCCCCTATGCGTACATTTCTTCGAGGACCCGGATGCGACTATACGGATTCAGCGAAGAGGGCGGCAGCTTTGCCGAGATGAAGATAAGATACGAGTCCGCACCCCATCTGAGCTTAGTCTGGTTGCCCAACACGACGGGACCCAAGCCCGTCATAGTGCCTTGTCCGGACTACAAGGAGACCGTGTGGATCAATCTTACCGTGAAGGAAGTCAACTTCGTGGATGTCGGATATGAGCACGTAGTCCCCTGGTTCATCCGGCGGGCGTACGTGCTTCAGCTCTGCAAATATGCTGCTGGAATCCCCATCATACCTGATCCCCACATCTACTACTTCAGCTTCGACCAGGTGATGGCGGCGAATAACACTGACAGGCCTATTGAGTGGCCCGACGACGTCTATGTCCTAGAGTATTGGGGAAAGACCGAGCTCCTAAATGAATACAGCAACTCCTACAGAGTGTACCTCGACAACACTCCGCCGCAAACGACGCTCAGGTTGGACCAGGTCGACAACTTGACCGCGAGACCGATAAGGATCTCGACAGACTCAAAGTTGAGCTTCACCGCCTGGGACCGGGGTTCCGGGGTGGCGGCGACGAACTACAGGATTATCCGGAACATGACGGTCGACGAGAACGCGAGCAGGACCACGGGGACGCGCGTGATGGTCAACGACAACTCAGTCGTGGTCCCCTGGACCTCGTACAATGAGCCCTTCAACATGTCGAGACTGGCGATGACCGGGCACTCTGGCGATGTCTACATCATAAGCTGGTACAGCTACGACAAGGTGTCCAACTTCGAGAACATCGGTAGTATGAAGGTGACGCTGGTCTACGACGAGACACCGCCCTCAACTGACCTGATGATCGGGACGCCGAACTTGCCGGCGGTTGATCGCATGGCCAGGGCGTTCATAACGCACGAGACGCCCATATACCTTGACGCCGCCGACGAAGCAGAGCCCCTCAACCCTGGCCTGACGGGAGTGCTCGAGACAAGATACCGGATAACCAACAGTCAGTACGATGGCCAATGGTGCATGTACAACGGCTCGTTCACACTCCCGGAGGATGTGCCTGACGGGTTCACCTACATCGAGTACAGGAGCACTGATAAGTGCCTGAACACGGAGGTCACGCAACGCGCTGAGGTCATCCTCGACACGGATCCTCCCAACACGGATGTTGTTCTGACAGGTCCTTCGAAGGCTGCCCCGGGCGGCTACTATGTCGAAGCTGGCACCACGATCTCTCTCGTGGGAATTGACCCAGGCTCGGGCGTCAACCATACGGACTACAGCATCAGCGGTGCGAGCGGCAGCACTGGTACTCTGACATGCTCTGGGCCATTCAACTTGAGCGGACGCCCGGGTGGAGAGTACATCCTTGACTACTGTTCGATGGACAACATGTCCAACCTCGAGCAGAACAAGTCCACGAAGTTGGTGCTGGTATCGAGCGTGTACTATGCGGGTGCTCACAACATAAGCGGTCACGTGTCCAGTGTCAGGACCGGCCTGGCGCTTTCGGGGGCCTCGGTCATGATCTTGCCCGGTGCATATTCCGCGATCACAGATGCACAGGGCGACTATTCCGTACTCGTTCCGGACGGCGTCTACACGGTCACGGCGTCAGCATCAGAACATGTGACTCACTCCGAGTCAGTGACAGTCTCTGGCCAGGACGTGAATCGAGACTTCCAGCTAGGGCCATCGAGACATCGCATGAGCGGCCACGTCTACGACCAATCCACAGGCTCGCCCGTGATGCGCGCAATGGTCACCCTTTCGCCTGGAGGCGCCTGGGCGATCACAAATAGCACGGGGTGCTATTCATTGATCGGCCTGCTGATCGACACCTACACCGTCACCGTCTCTGCGACAGGATACAGGGTCGCCACGGCTGAGGTGGTGGTTCCTGACGCGGACGTTACAAAGGACTACGCTCTTGCCGCTGCGACTTGGTCCGTGAGCGGGAAGGTCACCGCCTCGGGAACGACCACGGGCATGCCCGTGGTCCTGGTGTCTCTCGCCCCAGGAGAACACTCTGCCGCTACTGACGACTCCGGACACTACTCGCTTGGCGGCATACCCGACGGAACCTACACCCTCACCGCTTCCGTGTCCGGCTACCAGACCGTCTCGAAGAGCATATCCGTATCGGGACGGGATGTAGTTCAGGACCTGGCGATGGAGCCACTTCCGGAGCCGAAGTACACCATCAGCGGCCACGTGTACGATCTGGGCACCGGCGAGCCCGTCCAAGGGGCGGTGCTGAAGTCAGGCGCCCTGATGGCTGAGACTGATGCCGACGGCCACTACTCGCTCACCGTTCCGGACGGCACGTACAAGATCAGCGTGTCTGCCGAAGGCTATGACGGCCGAAACATCACCGTAGTGGTCTCAGGCAAGGGCGCAACAGCGGACATCGAACTGGGCGCTACGAGTCACGCAGAAGTGGAGACGAGCGGCGTCGCGTGGCCCATCTTGGGACTAATCATCGCCATAGTCGCGGCGGCAGCAGCGGCGGTCTCGCTGTACGCGGGTTCCAGAGGCAGCAAGGGCGTCCCGCCGGAAGAACCGCCTCCTCCGCCCGACTAGGCCGCTCTTCGGAGGCATTGAAGCATAGGCGCCTGATCCGAACGGGAGCAAGGCAGGCTCTCCGCTCCGTCGAGTGACGGAGGTCTCAGCCGAGTCCTTCGACCTGAAGCTAGCAGCTCGAGCTGCCGCTATGCAGATTGCGTCCGTGCATTCAGAACCGGGCGGCTCGAGACAGGCCAAGAGACTGCCTGAGCGGCGAACGGCCTCTTCGGTTGTTGAAGCAATTTAGGTCGTATCCAGTTGCATAAAAGACGATTCTTATGTGTATTAGAGCATCGTCCGTGGCAAATCTGATAATACATGGTGGGGAAAAGAATATCAGCCCAGCCAGATAATGTAATCCTGGCCGGACTCCCCCCGAGAGATCCATCCCCCATGGTCTTGTGGCCGGCCCCGCTGATCGCCTCGAACTAAACGGTTCACTGGTTGAGAAGATGGTTGTCTGTCCGGCGTGCGGAATGAGTGTCAGAAGCAAGCAGGAGGAGTGCCCTCACTGCGGTTGGAGGTTCGAGCGGAGCGGCAAGTTCGACTGCCCTTTCTGCGGAGAGCTCATCCCGGTCAGATCTCAGAAGTGTCCCCAGTGCGGCATCGACCTTTCCAAAATGTCGGCCAAGGCCAGGGCCCAGTCGATCGACAAGATAAGAGGGGTCCTCCTGGCCGATCTCACCGCGCTAGAATCATCAGAGGACGGGAACTACAACTGTCCGAAGTGCGCCGCGCGCCTTGACGGCACAGAACCGAAATGCGCCAAGTGCGGCCAGATTCTCATCGGCAAGGCCGGTCTCAGGTGTCCGATCTGTACAACGCCGGTAGGGAAGCGGCGCAAGACATGCCCGGTCTGCGGGACTGCTCTCGCGAGTATCGCCAAGGACGCCCTGCCAATGATTCCCTACGTCCCGGTGAAAGCCGTCGGACCGACGGCCGAACCTGAAGGACCGTCCGGTTCGCGGGCCTGTCCGATCTGCGGGGCGATCGTTCCAGCGGGATTGCGAAAATGCCCCCTATGCAACGCGGACTTCCTGGACGAGACGCCCAAGCCCGAAATCGAGGTGACGCCGAGGGTGCAAGAAGCTCCGGGCGAAGGAATCATACCGACGCCTCGACCGGAAATCACACCACCGGTCAAGCCTCCCGTGGTCCCAGTCGAGGAAGCCGTCCCGCCTCCTCAGCCCGAGACCGTATCAGAGGTGAAGGAGAAGCCTGAGACCCAGGTCGGGGAGACTGCCGGACCGCCCCAGGCCGAGGGACCGCCGAAGTCACGAACACTCAAATCGGAGAGGGTCACAACCATCGATCGCGGGCCCAGGCCAAGTCCCAGGGGCCTCTCGAACGGCGCTGGCCGGATCAACGGACGCGGCAGAGTAAACGGGACGGGAGCCGTCAACGGTCGCGCGTTCGTGAACGGGACCGGCATCTCGAACGGCCTCGGCCAGCGGTCAAGAAGGAGCACGGCCGAGCGCACGAGGCGTATTGCCAGATGGCAGCTCCTCGCAGTGATACTCGCGATCGCCATCGTCGTCCCGGCAATCATCCTCCTTCCGTATTCGAACTGGACCGACAGATACTCGATAGACGGCGATTTCGCAGAATGGGAAGATGCCACAACCTACGGTACCAAGATCCCATCAACGGCGCCCTCCTGCAACATCACCGAGTGGGCGATCGCCGCCCAGTCATCGGACCTGTTCCTGTACTTCAGGACTCAGGGGCGCATGATGAGCACTTCCGCGGCCGAGAGCTACTACCTGTTCGTCGACTCAGATGGTTCGAATGCCACGGGCTACGTTATGGAGTCAATCGGAGCCGATTACCTGCTCCGCTTGACCGGGTGGGATTACGATGTCAACTCGTCGTCGCTGTTCCGGTACTCGTCTTCTTCAGACCAGCTCGACTGGAACGCGTGGACCGCCTTGGGCTCCCTCTCCTATTCAACGGACGGCACGCGCATGGAGGCACGGGCGAGCATGCCTGCCACCTTGGGGAACTCGGCAAGGTTCGTGCTCCTGTCAAAGGACTCGATGGAAAGGGGATCGGTCAGCTATGCCGCTCCCTTGAAAGGCCCGATCCTGATAGTCGAGCAGGTCCCATCGGACGAGGTCATGATCGATGGTCTTGTTCCAGGGCTCATCCCGGTGGAAGTGCTCAAAGTCAGATTCACTTCGGAGGGCGGGAGTGGCCATGTCGACCAGGTGAATCCCCGCACAACGGGCGCACCCGTCGTCGCTCAAGTGGCATCGTTCTCGCTCGAGAACGGCGCATCGAGAGATGTGACTATCTCAGTAGATGCATCATCCGCCGCCGACGGGCAGCTCATCACGGCGGAGGTGCTTGCGTCAAGCATAGTGTCGTCCTATTCCAGCGTCGTCGTGACCGGCTCCGGTGCGAGCGCCTATGTTGGCTCCCCTCCAGCCGGGATCACGATCGACGGCGCATTCGCCGACTGGACGGGCAGACTGGTCGCCGACCAAGACCCGCTCCCAGTCACCAATCCTTGCGTGAACATAGACGAGATCGGCAACGTCAGCACCACGCTGAGATCGTCCTTCTATGTGAGCGTTGAGGGAGAGATGTGCAGCGGAACATATGTCCCTGCGATGATCGCGAGACCGTCAGGGGCTGGCGGCGGAGGCGCGGTTGTCACGGCAAGACAGACCGCGGAGGACATCCTGAGGATCTACATCGACAGCGACAGGTCCAATATCACTGGTGAATGGGTCGACCTCGCCTCGAAGGAGATTGGGGCTGACAGGCTGGTCGAGGTGAAGGGCGTCTTCGGCATGATCACCTCGGTGAAGGAATTCGGCTCCTCGCCATCTGGCGGCTGGGTGGAGACCGCCGCGGAAGTGGAGGCCGCCAAGGACGCCAAGAGGATCGAGATCGGCGTTTCCGCCGCGAGCCTCGGAGGCAGCGCGGACATAGACTTCATCGTGGAGACGACCTCCTGGAAAGGCCGGACCGACCTTGCTGTGTTCGACCCATCATCGCTGACCGCATCCACGAGATCTTGGATAGTGGATTCAATCACCACTTCCCCTTACGCCACCTCGATGTCCTACCAGAGGAAGATGTTCTATGACGGCGTCAACTTCTGGAGCTTCTTCTTCGACGGAGTGAATACGGTCCACAAGTACAGCGTGGACGAAGGCCAGACCTGGATTCTCAGCGGATCTGTTTTCAAAACCCCAGGAGTGAACGAGACCTCCATATGGTTTGATTCCTTGAC
>Ga0153915_10001996_pt1 | contig 18760 bp, 18 predicted proteins | sample Opewatmetagenome_2_FD_107003 | JGI IMG/M metagenome (GOLD analysis project Ga0153915, IMG submission 107003) | Freshwater wetland microbial communities from Ohio, USA - Open water 3 Core 3 Depth 3 metaG | ecosystem: Environmental > Aquatic > Freshwater > Wetlands | place: USA: Ohio, Lake Erie...
CGATATAATAATTGCCGAGCCCAAGGCCCTTATCGGGTTTGCTGGGCCTAGAGTTATAAAACAGACTATTGGAAAGGATTTGCCGGCAGGATTTCAACGTTCGGAATTTCTGGAAGAAAACGGGTTTGTCGATTTTATTACTCATAGAAAAAATTTGAAAAGCCAGATTGCTAAAGTATTAAATTACACATCGTAACCGGGGGCGGATTATGGCAGTGAAAATAATAAAATCAGTTAAAGAAATGCAAAGTTTTTCCTCTTTAGCTTTAAAAGATGGGAAAACGATCGGGTTTGTTCCTACCATGGGTTACTTGCACGATGGGCATATTTCGCTGCTGAAGAAAGCAAATGAAACCTGCGATATTTCTATTGTCTCTATATTTGTCAATCCTACGCAATTCGGCCCTTCGGAAGATTTTGCAAAATATCCGCGCGATTTTGAAAGGGATAAAGAACTGCTTGACGCCAACCGATGCTGTATAATTTTTGCCCCTGAGGCTGAAGAAATTTATTCAAAATCTTTTCAGACATATGTTGAAGTAAATAAAATTACGAAAATTCTTGAAGGCGTTTACAGGCCTGAACATTTTAAAGGCGTTACTACAATAGTTGCTGTTCTTTTTAATTGTGTTAAGCCTGATTATGCTTTCTTTGGGCAGAAAGATGCACAGCAGGCCGCAGTAATAAAACGGATGGTTGAGGATTTGAAGATAGATGTGAAAATTCAAATTTGCCCTATTATCCGCGAATCAGACGGCCTTGCGATGAGTTCCAGGAATATCTACCTTTCTGAAAAAGAGAGGCAGGATGCTCTTGTGTTAAGCCGGTCTTTAAGTCAGGGAAAAGATATGATTCTGGCAGGTGAGCGTAATTCAGGAAAAATAATTTCGGTTATCAGCGAAAATATTTCCAAAATTGCTTCCGCAAGAATGGATTATGCTGCTATTGTTGAAGAAAAATCTTTTGAGCCTGCCGGCAGTCTTGAGGAAGGGAAAAACTATTATATCCTTATTGCTTCACGGATCGGTTCAACAAGGCTTATTGATAATATATTGGTTAGCATCTAAATTATTTGCGGAATTTCAGGCTCATTTTTTTTAGAATATCGAGTGTGTATTCTATTTCATCTAAATTATTTTCAATTCCGAAAGAAAACCTGATTGTCCCTTTTGCATCTTCCACCGATTTACCCATTGCAATTATTACCCGCGAAGGCCTTAATGTGCCTGATGAACAGGCTGCGCCGTTTGACGCCGCAATGCCGTTAATGTCGAGAAAGAATAGAATTGCCTCAATATCGTTGTTGTAAAAGCGGCTGTCGAATGTAACGCTTAGGATGTATGGGGATGAAACAGGGGAGGAATTAATTACTATTCCATCGGAATCAATTGTATTTAGCCCTTTTATCATCGCATTCTTCAAATCCCAAACAATCTTCTCTCTTTCAGGGAGTATATTTTGCCGCAATTTAACAGCTTCCGAAAAACCTGCTATAGCTGCTACATTTTCAGTTCCGCCTCTTCTGTTCCTTTCCTGCGAGCCGCCGAGAATAATCGGGTTTACCGGTGCGCCGCTCTTTATAAAAGTGAACCCTATGCCTTTAGGGCCGTTTATTTTATGCGCTGAAGCGGAAAGTGATGTAAGGTTAAGTTTCTTAACATCTATTTTGGTTTTACCGAAAGCCTGTACGGCATCTGTATGAAAATGAATGTTTTTGGCGGATAGTTTGCTGCCGGCGGCCTGTATATCATTTTCAGCCCCGGTTTCATTATTTGTATGAATCAATGTTACAAGGCAGGTTGATTCATTTACAATAGCGTCTATCTCTTCAATTGAAGATGTTCCATCGGTTTTCGGAGTAAGGAAATCGAGGAGGAATCCGTTATTGCTCAAATCGCTCACTGAATGGAAAATACAGCTATGTTCAAGTTTGCCGGTTATTATCCGGTTTCTTTTCGATTCCTTTAATTCGGCTTTTGCGATACCGGAAACCGCAAAATTATTCGCTTCGGTGCCGCCGCTTGTAAAATATATTTCCGATGGATTTGCGTTTATTGCCGAAGCAATAGTCTCCCTCGCTTCCTCAATTGCAACTCTTGCGTCGCGTCCGAATGAATGCACCGACGAAGGGTTCCCGAAATTCTCCTTTAAAAAAGGAAGCATTTTTTCAAGCGCTTTGGGATGCAGAGGCGTAGTTGAAGCATGATCCAGATATACTTTCATATTATACTTTCTTTGCAATACTTTTTGAAAATAGCGAATAAGCTCCGTATAGTATCAGCAGGGGCTCATATTTATATTCAAAATTAAGATGTGGAAGTAAGTTGGGCGCGTTTCCGCCTGTAATGTATATGCAGAGGCCGCCGCCGTCAGTTTTCAAATTTAGATAACAGACAGTTTTTTCAATTAACGAAACAGTCGCATTTAAAACTCCGCTTGCAATTGCCGAATTTGTCGATTTCCCTATTATTCCTTTATATTCATCTAAGCCGACATTCGGAAGCTGTGATGTATTCTTATTCAGCATCGCGGACATCATTGTAACTCCCGGAGCTATCAATCCTCCTTCAAAGGCGCCTGAGCGGTTAACAATGTTTATTGTAGTGGCTGTGCCGAAATCGATTGTAATTGTATAATCGGATGCTGGATTTTCCCGCTTATTAAAAAACAGCGCGCCTTCAACTCCACATAGCCTGTCTATGCCAAGAGTTTCGGGGGTTTCGTAATCAATTCTAAAGGAAAACGGCCAATCTTTCGAAATAATCAAAGGAGTAATTCCAAAATCATTTTGGATTACTTTTTTTACCGATTGAGTAACTTTAGGCGCCACGGATGATATTATGCATCCGTCGATTGAGTGTTTTTGAAAATCAGATTTAAACGGGACGGCGGAAGCTCTTCTATCCGTTTGAATTAATTCTTCGCGATCAAAAATACCGGTTTTAATAAACGTGTTGCCGATATCAAAAACAAGTACCATTACCTTAGGCTCACATCGCCGTAGTGAATTTTTTCAATTTTGTTATCAATCTTCAGAATAAGCGTTCCATCATCGCCGATATCATCAAATATGCCATGTTTTACTATATCTCCTTCTTCAATCTTCACTTTTTCCCCGATCATCTTGCATCTTGATTTCCAGTCGCTCATAATTTTCTGCGGCGCATTCTGGCTAAGTATAAAATTCTCTTCAAAAATATTAAGCAGTTCGCTTAACAATCTTTCTCTCGAAACATTTTCCTTGAATTCTTTTTTAATGGAAGTAGGCTGTAGAAGGTATTTGCCCGGGAAAGTAGGCTGATTTACATTAATTCCAATTCCTATTACAATTCTTGATATTTTGCTTCCTTTCGAAATTGATTCCAGGAGAATGCCGGCGCATTTGCATTTGTTGATGAGTACGTCATTTGGCCATTTCAGTTCAACTTTCAGCTGGTATAAATTTTCAATTGCCTGAGCTACCGATAATGCCGCTGTGAAATTTACTATGTTGATATTGCTGCTTGAAAAGCCTTCGGTTAATAAAACCGAAAAAGTCAGGTTTTGTTCTTTATTGCTAAGCCATTGGCGGTCGTCTTTTCTTCCTCGGCCTCCTGTCTGAAATTCGGCAAGGAAAACCGTTCCGTCCTGTTCATATTCTTTGTTATGAAGAAGCACTGTATTGGTTGAATCTACTTCAGAGCAGTAAACAAAATTTCTCCCGATAATTTCAGTATCGAGCTTAATATCAAATTCTTCTATGTTAAACATTGAACCACCTATATAATATCGTCAAAAATACATTATCTATGCCAAAACTACAAAATATGACAAATTATATGCCATTTTGGCGCATATAGAAAAATGTGAGCTTTGAAAATTTCAAAAAAACGCATACTTTCAATTGGCACATAAGTTGTTTAATTAGTGTCAAATAAAAGAATGGAGGAAAAAATGACACTTATTAAATTTGAACCGTTACAGGAATTTGAAACTCTGCATGATAAAATTCAGAGATATTTCGATGAATTTCCATCATTCGGTTTCAGATATTCAGATTCTTTCTCCCCAAAGATAGATATTTCTGAGGGAGAAAAAAAAATAAATGTTGTCGCTGAAATTCCCGGCGTTAAAAAAGAGGATATTAAAATAACCCTTCAGGATAATATTCTTACAATTGAAGGTGAAAAGAAGAAGCAGGATGAGAAAAAAGAGGGAAACTATTACCGCACAGAAAGATCTTACGGCTCATTCAAACGCTGTTTTACACTGCCGGACGAAGTTGACAGTGAAAAAGTTGAAGCAAGATTTGAAGACGGGATTCTTTATATAAATATAGATAAGCTTGAAATCAGGAAGACGAAAGAAAAAATTATCGAATTAAAATAAAATGAAATACTGCACAATTAAAATAACTTACAGGAGATTGCTTAAATGGGAAAAATAATTGGGATTGACTTAGGAACAACTAACTCATGCGTATCGGTGATGGAAGGTAATGAGCCGGTTGTTATACCGAATTCGGAAGGGGGAAGAACTACTCCTTCGGTTGTAGCATTTGCAAAGAACGGAGAGAGGCTTGTTGGTCAGCCTGCAAAAAGGCAGGCGGTTACAAATCCGAAAAACACGGTCTTTTCGATTAAAAGATTTATGGGTAGAAGAAGGGATGAAGTAGGGCGCGAAGTTACAGAAGTGCCCTATGAAGTAGTTGCCGGCGATAATGGTTCGGCCAGAGTTAAAATAATTGACCGTCTTTACTCGCCTCCTGAAATTTCCGCTATGGTTCTTCAGAAAATGAAAAAAACCGCTGAAGATTACCTTGGCCAGGAAGTTACTGAAGCTGTTATTACTGTCCCCGCTTATTTTAACGATGCTCAGAGACAGGCTACAAAAGATGCAGGCGAAATTGCCGGTTTAAAGGTTAAAAGAATTATAAACGAACCTACTGCCGCAGCTCTTGCCTATGGATTGGATAAAAAACATAAAGATCAGATTATTGCGGTTTATGATCTCGGCGGCGGCACATTCGATATTTCTATTCTTCAGCTCGGTGAAGGCGTTTTTGAGGTAAAATCGACAAACGGCGATACACATCTCGGCGGCGATGACTTTGACCAGAGACTAATTGATTATCTTGCAGATGAATTTGCAAAAACCGAAGGCATTGATTTAAGAAAAGACCCTATGGCTTTACAAAGGCTTAAAGAAGCGGCTGAAAAAGCTAAGATTGAATTATCCTCTTCTATGCAGACTGACGTCAATCTTCCTTTTATAACTGCAACTCAGGAAGGTCCAAAACACCTTAATATGAGTTTATCCCGCTCAAAATTTGAACAGCTTGTTGATGATTTGATTCAGAGAACTGCAGGCCCATGCGAAAACGCGATTAAAGATGCAGGAGTATCTCCTTCGCAGATTGATGAGGTGATACTTGTTGGCGGCTCTACAAGAGTTCCTAAAGTTCAAGACCTCGTTAAGAAAATTTTCGGAAAAGAACCTCATAAAGGGGTTAACCCCGATGAAGTTGTAGCCGTAGGCGCAGCAATTCAGGGGGGCGTTCTGGCAGGCGATGTTAAAGATGTCCTTTTACTTGATGTTACCCCGCTTTCGCTCGGTATTGAAACGCTTGGCGGCGTTATGACTGTTCTGATTCAGGCAAATACAACTATTCCTACCAGAAAGAGTGAAGTTTTTTCAACTGCCGCAGATAGCCAGCCTTCGGTTGAAATTCACATCCTTCAGGGGGAAAGGCCGATGGCTGCCGACAACAGAACTCTCGGAAGATTCCACCTTGACGGTATTCCTCCTGCGCCGAGAGGCGTTCCGCAGATTGAAGTTACTTTCGATATTGATGCAAACGGTATTTTACATGTTGCGGCAAAGGACAGAGCAACTTCCAAAGAGCAGAGCGTAAGGATTACCTCTTCGAGCGGTTTAAGCAAAGACGAAGTTGAGAATATGAAGCGTACTGCTCAGGAACACGCAGCCGAAGATAAAAAACGCCGCGAAACTGTTGAAATAAGAAATCAGGCCGATTCCCTTGTATTCCAAACCAAAAAACAGATTGAAGAGTTGAAAGATAAACTTACCGCCGAACAGAAAGGCAAATTAGAAAGTGAAATTGTGAAAGTTGAGGACGCTCTTAAAACAAACGACTCCGGCAGCATTAAATCCGCAACTGAAAGCCTTACGAAAGTATGGAATGATATTACTCAGGATATATATAAGCAGCAGGGCCCGGCGCCCGGGCAACAGACTGCCGAGCCGGATCGCGGAGCCGATCAGCATCAACAATCTCAGTCTGAAAAGAAAGACGATAAAGAAGTACAGGACGCCTCTTACGAGGTCGTTGATGACAAATAAATTTTAATAAATAAAACGGAGGCAAAAATGGTAGAAAGTAAAGAAGCAGTTGAAGTTAAATCGGCTAAATCATGGGAGGAATCGTTGGAGAAAGAATCATGGGTAGCTCCTCTGAGCGATATTTATGAGACTGCCGATGATTACTTTATGGTTGCCAATATGCCCGGTTCTTCAAAAGAAAATATAAAAGTAAAACTGGAAGATGGAAGCCTTATTATAATGGGCAGGATAAATTATGATGAGGTCAGAAACAGGAAATATGTTCTTAAAGAAACCGAACTTGGCAACTACTATCGCAAATTCAATATTACCGAAAGCATTGATGAAAACAGGATAGACGCTCAATACGAGGCCGGCCAGCTTATTGTAAAACTTCCCAAACACGAAAGGGTAAAACCCAAAACAATCTCAATTAAATAATCTCCTATGAAAACCCCGTCTCCCAGCGGGGTTTTCTTTTATCCTTTTTTGTCTGTTTCTTTTTCAAAAACAAGATTGCGCCCCATTAAAAGAATAATTAATTTGATTGTATGAAAAAAACAATCTTAATTATTCTGGTATTGATATTAGCGGTTCTCGGCGCTTTGTCGGAAAAGCGTTCTTTCGATAAAAATACAGGTTTAATTCCTAAAGGGGAATATGCCGGAGGGATTTTGAAGAACGAATCTTCGGAATATTCAAGAATTTCGAATTATAATCTGGAAGTGAAATTTGACCCTGATTCAAAATATATTTTTGTCAATGAGGAAATTATCTGGAGGAATCTGACCCCGTTTTCTACCGGGGAGCTTCAATTTCATCTTTATCCTAACGCTTACAAAAACGATAAAACTATATTTGCTTCCGCATATAAAATTACTCCCGAAAGATCAACTCAGGTTGAGATACTGCAGCTTAATGTTGACGGAAAACCGGCGGAGTTTGTTTATTTTCAGCCTGAGACAAAAAATCCGTACGATAGCACTACGGCCAAAATATTATTGAGCCGTATGGTTAAATCCAATGATTCGGTAAAAGTGAAAATCGAATATAAAATGAAAATCCCGGTTTCTGTTAAAAGGCTTGGATATGCGTCGGGCAGGAATTTTTATTTTATTTCGCAATGGTTTCCCAAACTTGGGGTTTTTGAAGAAGGCAGTTGGGTATGCAGCCAATATTATCCATATCTGAATTTTTATTCCGACTTTGGGGATTATAATGTTAAGATTGAAACTCCGCAGAATTATACAGTAGGAGCTACGGGCTCGGGAGAATTGAAAGAATCGGCGAATGGAAAGAATATTTTTAATTTTATCCAGAAAGGAGTGCATGATTTTGTCTGGTTTGCTGCGGATGAAATTATGCATAAGCAGAGGCTATTTAAGAGAAATGACGGCTCCGAAATTCTTGTAAATGCCTATGTTCAGCCTGAGAGAGAAAAATATTTTAACAGGTATTTTGAAGCTGTTGAAAATTCTCTTCGTTTTTTCGAAAAATACATCGGTTCATATCCATACCGTACATTAACGCTCGTTGACGTTCCGAGAACCTGCGCCGCGGGGGGAATGGAATACCCGACTTTGTTTACAGTTGAAGCTGATCTTTTTTCTCCGGTAGGAACCCGCCAGCCGGAGAGGGTTACAATACACGAATTTTCACATCAGTTCTTTTACGGATTGCTTGCAAATAATGAAGTTTACAATGCCTGGCTCGACGAAGGATTTGCTACTTATATAACAGAGAAAATATTGAATGAATATTACGGGGAAGAATATATATCGTTCAAATTTGCAGGATATATACCGCTGAACGGTATGAACCTTTATTCAATTGGTGAAATCCCGGTTGTCTATACAGTCTCGAATATTCTTACCGGGGAGGGAGCCGGTTTTCTGCAGGCGTATTATAAAAATCTTTCTATAGGTTCAATTGCCGATACTTCGTATAAATTGCCGAATTTAGACTCATATGTGGTTAATTCATATTATAAACCGGCTTTAATGCTGTTAACGCTCCAGAATTACGTCGGTTTTAATAAAATGATGAATATTCTTAAAGATTATTATAATGTATTTAAATATAAACACCCGAAAGAAAAGGATTTTTTTGCTGTTGTCCAGAAAAACTGCAATGAAGACATGGGATGGTTCTTCGATAATTTTATCGATAATCCTTATGTATTCGATTACAGGATAAAAAGCATAACTAAAAAAAGCGGGGATGAATATGAAGTTTTAGCTGAAAGATGCGGCGACGGATTTTTTAAAAATAAAATTGCCTTTTGTACAAGCAGCGATACTTTGTATCAGAATTGGGACAGCCATGAAAGATGGAAAATTTTTACATTCAATACAAAGAATGAGGTTATAGGAGCGGAGGTTGACCCCGGCAGAAAGAATATGCTGGATATCAATTTTGCCAACAACTCATTAACCTTAAAGCCCCGTTACGGCGCTTCGATATCTCTGGCAATGAGGTGGTTTTTCTGGGTTCAGAATGCCCTTATGACTCTTGGGGGAATAGGATAATGAGACTTATTAAATCCGCAATCCTGAATGCCATAAGAGCGAATGTTTATAACCGTAAATTTCTTATACTATTCTGGGGCTGGAATGCTTCTCTTGCTTTTATTCTTTCGGTTCCTATCTATAATTCGATGATTGAAAACCTGAATGCATCGATGTTGAGCGATAAATTTGCTCTTTCGTTCGATTATATCTGGTATGTACAGTTCCGTAATATTTACGAGACTAATTTAAGCCAGATTCCTTTTCTTATTTTCAGCACGCTCGGAGTTTATCTACTTGTCCAGCAGTTTTTTTCCGGCGGGCTCATAGCGGTTTTCAACAATCCTAAGAAGAATCACGTAGTCGATTTCTTTTATGGAGGAGTAAAATACTGGGTAAGAATGACCCGTGTTTTCTTAATTTCCCTTATTTTCTTTGCCGTTGCATTCAAAATTAACGATTTCCTCGGAGGGCTTATTACAAAATGGTTCCTTAATTCGGAAGATGTGATATGGGAATTTGTACTGCGCGGAATCAGATATATTGTTTTAATTTGTTTTCTTGGTTTTGTAATGATGTTTTCCGATTATTTGAAAATGAACCTTGCAATCAAGGACCATCATAAAATGATAAAAGGAATAATTGAAACAGCTTTGCTTATTAAGAAAAACTTCTTTCCGATAGGGGCTACCTTTTTGGCGGTAAATATTATAGGAGCTATCGGGTCTCTCGGGTACAACCTGATTGAAAAACAGATACCGAGGACTCCTTATTATTTTTTAATTGTTTTCTTTATTCTTCAGCAAATGTTAATTATTTTTAGGTTGTTTATTAGAATGCTCTTTTATTCCACAGGAGTATATCTTTTTGATGAATTAAGCGCAGAAGAAGTAAGCGTTGATGCACAGGAAGAATTATTTAAAAATCGAGAGGACAATTAAATGGCAATTATACCTATCCAGATGTATGGCGACAGGATACTGAAAGAAAAGGCGAAAACCGTTAAAAAAGTTGATGATGATATAATTATAAAAATAAAAAATATGTTCGATACAATGCGCAATGCGAACGGAATAGGGCTTGCCGCTAACCAGATCGGTTATGCTGATTCAATTTTCGTTATAGATTTAACGCCTGTTGAAGGATATGAAAAAGTTAAACCGTTGACTGCAATAAACCCGCAGATTATTCTTGAATCGGAAGAAAAGGTGTTTATGGAAGAAGGATGCCTCAGCCTTCCGAATCTGCATGCCGACGTTGAACGGGCGGAAAAAATAAAAATACGCTATATTGATACTGATGAAAAAGAAGTTGAACTTGAAGCAGATGATTTGTACGCTAGGGTGATACTTCACGAATATGACCATCTTTTAGGGAAAACAATACCCGACAGAATTGCATACGGAGTAAAGAAAAAATTAATGAAAGAGCTTCGCCAGATTACCGACAGAGCCTTTCCGGTTGATTACCCTGTTACTGATAAATAAATTTTGTAATTAAATACTTTGGAACTAAAATGAAGATAGTATTTTTCGGCACACCCGAATTTGCTGTTCCTGCTCTGCAGGTTTTAAATGACAGCGATCATGAAGTAACGGCAGTTGTAACTGCTCCCGATAAACAGAGAGGAAGAGGCAAACAGGTGTCCTTTTCTCCTGTAAAAGAGTTTGCGGTTGCAAACAGCATTCCTTTACTGCAGCCGCAAAATCTGGACGATGATGACTTTATCGAACACCTGATTGATCTTGATGCGGATTTATTTGTAGTTGTAGCGTTCAGAATACTTCCGAAGGAGGTTTTTGATATTCCGACCTACGGAGCATTTAATCTGCATGCATCTATTCTTCCAAAGTACAGGGGCGCGGCCCCAATTCAATGGGCGCTTATTAACGGCGAACAGGAAACAGGCATGACGACGTTTTTCCTGAATGAAAAAGTGGATACAGGGAATATTATTCTGCAAAAGAGAATACAGATAAGGGAGGACGACGATTACGGTTCGCTCCATGATGTAATGAGCGTTATGGGCGCTGAACTCGTTTTAAAGACGGTTACTTTAATTGATTACGGAAACGTGTTTGTACATGAACAGGAAGCCGATTCTGCGACTCCTGCTCCGAAAATAACGAAAGAATTATGCCATATTGATTGGAATTTTTCAGCCGTAAAAATTTACAACCTTGTAAGAGGATTATCTCCTTTACCCGGAGCATTTTTTGTGCATAATGAAAAAATCTATAAGATATATCGAACCAAGCTGGCCGATGCGCCTGAATTAAAGCCCGGTGAATTTAAAGAAACAAAACACGAAATCTTTGCAGGAACTGGAAGCGGCGTTCTGCAGATTCTTGAACTGCAGGCAGAAGCAGGCAAGAGAATGCAGGCAGATGAATTTCTGCGGGGGCATAGTTTTACCAAATAATTCGTTTTCCTAATTTTTCGAGGCATAATGTCTAACTATAAAGCAAAAACCCTTCTCGATGCAATCGGATATACTCCGCTGGTTGAATTGACAAAAATAAACAAAGGTCTTAAAGCCAAAATATTTGCAAAGCTTGAGTTTACAAATCCGGGCGGAAGCATTAAAGACAGAATTGCGAAATATATGATTGAAAAGGCCGAAAAAGAAGGCAAGATTAAACCGGGCGATACAATAATTGAAAATTCGTCAGGCAATACTGCAATGGGATTAGCAATCATCTCCCGGCAGAAAGGATATAATCTTAAAGTTGTTGTCCGCGATACTACAAGCAGAGAGAAAGTTAAGATGCTTAAAGTCCTTGGCGTAGATGTAGTGCTTGCAGATTCTTCCTTGCCTCCCGAACATGAAATGTCATATAATAATTGCGCCGAGACGCTTGTTAAAAATGATCCTTCCTTATTTTATATTGACCAGCATAACAATTTAGATAACAACGATTCTCACTATTATACCACAGGGCCCGAAATCTGGGAGCAGATGGAAGGGAAAGTGGATTTTCTTATCGGAGCAATTGGCACAGGGGGCACTATTACCGGCGCGGGGCGTTTCCTTAGAGAAAAAAATCCTGATATTAAAGTTATTGGGCTCGATCCGGTCGGTTCGGTTTTCTATAATTATTTTAAGAATAAAGAACTTATAAAACCCACCCGTTATCTTATCGAAGGGATGGGAGATGAATTTCTGATTGGAACCGCGCAGCTTGATCTTCTGGATGATATGTTTCAGGTGGAAGATAAAAAAGCAATCGGATGGACAAAGAAACTTGCCTTTGAAGAAGGCATTATTTCGGGGGGCTCAAGCGGCGCAAATATCTGGGGCGCTGTTAAACTGGCGAAAGAAATTGACCGCGAAGCTAATATCATAACCTTTATATGCGATTCCGGTTACAAATATTTCAGTTCAATTTATAATGATGAGTGGCTTGAAAAAAACGGGATGATTTAATAGGAAGGATGCTTTAAATGTTTATAGGGCATTTCGGCGCCGGACTTGCGGCCAGACAAATCGATAAAAAAATTTCCCTCGGATTGTTAATTCTTGCCTCGCAATTTATTGACCTTCTTTGGCCTATTCTTGTTATCGCCGGTATTGAGAAAGTTAAAATTGAGCCGGGAAATACTGCGTTTACTCCGTTGAATTTTGTCAATTATCCTTTTTCACACAGTCTTCTTGCAGTAATAATCTGGGGTTTGCTTTTTACGGCTGTATATTATTTTTTTAAGAAAGAAGTGCGCGGCGCAATTATTCTCGGAGCTTTGGTTCTAAGCCATTGGGCGCTCGATCTTTTTACCCACCGTCCCGATCTTCCTCTGTTTCCCTGGTCTGACTTTAAAGTGGGATTCGGATTGTGGGATTCCGTATTATTTACAATTATAATTGAAGGGGGAATATTTGCGGCAGGAATATATCTTTTTTTAAAGAATGCCGGCAAAAGGGACGAAAAGTTTAATGTCCGTTTCTGGTCTTTTATAATTTTTCTCACATTTATTTATTTTGTAAATATTTACGGTACGCCTCCCCCTTCTGAGAGGGAAGTCGGATACGCAGGGCTTGCGCTTTGGGTATTTGTTTTATGGGGTTTCTGGATAGATAAAAAAGAAAAAAAAAACGAATGAATAAAATTAAAATTGAAGTCTGCGCCTTTTCCGTTCAATCGGTTATAAATGCTCATAAAGCGGGGGCATACAGGGTTGAGTTGTGCAGTAATTATCCCGAAGGCGGAACAACCCCTTCGGCTGGAATGATTGAACTTGCCCGCAAGTCGTCTTCTATAAAAATAAATGTTCTTATACGTCCGCGCGGCGGCGATTTTCTTTATTCAGGGCTGGAATTTGAAACCATAATTAAAGATATAACTATTGCAAAGCAGCTCGGCGCCGATGGAATTGTAACGGGGATTCTTGACAGCGGAGGGAAAATAGATATAGAAAAGATGAAGGAAGTAATTAAAACATCTGCGCCTCTTCCGGTTACGTTTCACCGCGCTTTCGATTGCTCTTCCGATCCGTTTGAAGCTATGGAGTCTTTAATTGAACTTGGCGCGGCGAGAATACTTTCGTCAGGAACGAAAGCAACAGCTTCGGAAGGGAAAGAACTTCTTGCCATGCTTGTTGAAAATGCCCGCGGCAGAATTATTATTATGCCGGGCAGCGGAATAGACAGTTCAAATATTAAAGACATTGCCCGGACTGTTAAAGCCGGAGAATATCACTTATCGGGGAAAAGCATTATCACAAGCAGAATGAATTATGTTAATAACGAAATTAATTTCAGCTCATTCCCTTCGGGGGGATACATTGAAAGCGATGAATATAGAATTAAACAGGTAATTGAAATTTTAAATGGAATTTAAAAGCATCAGGGCGGTAAGATGAAAAAATATTTTATATGTTTCGTACTTTTTACAGCTTCGTTTATTTATGCGCAGAAGCATTTCATAACCGATAACTCGTATCTTGCAAAGGTTGAAAAGAAATTTGCCGAGAGGAAGGAACTTGCTAAAGAAAGAGACGGAAAATTATTCGGCGTATTAAATTCAGGGATATCTCTTGAAGAATCCGAAGCGCTTAAATTTTTATATTCTTATATGCCCTTATGCGATCTTGCCGATTACAACGGTGACTTTTTTCTAAAACAGGTTCAGTATTCCCTTAAAGCAAGGGAAACATTCAAATGGGGGAAGGAAATTCCTGAAATGATTTTCAGGCATTTTGTGCTTCCTTACAGGGTTAATAATGAAAACCTTGATACGGCAAGGATTGTATTCTTCAATGAGCTGAAAGACCGGGTAAAGAACCTTTCTCTTAAAGAAGCCGCGCTTGAGGTAAATTACTGGTGCCTTGAAAAAGTAACCTACCGAGGAACCGATATTAGAACAAGCGCGCCGTTAAGCGCCGTAAGAACAGCATACGGAAGATGCGGAGAAGAATCTACCTTTACAGTAACCGCTTTAAGATCAGTGGGAATTCCGGCGCGGCAGGTCTATACTCCGAGATGGGCTCACTCGGATGATAACCACGCTTGGGTTGAAGTATGGGTTGACGGCAAATGGCATTATATGGGCGCCTGCGAACCCGACCCTGACCTTGATATGGGATGGTTTACCGGACCTGCTACACGCGCTATGCTTATTCATACAAAAGTTTTCGGCGATTATCCCGGAAATGATGAAGTGGTCAACAAGACGGAAGACTATACCGAAATTAATGTGCTTCCGAATTACGCAGATACTAAAAAAATTTATGTTAAGGTAATTGACAAAAGCGGAAGGCCTGTTGAGGGCGCCCGCGTAGATTTCGGGCTTTATAATTATGCCGAATTTTATCCTATTGCAAGCAAGACAACAGATAAAAAAGGAATAACATTCCTGACCACCGGTTTCGGAACCCTTGTAATCTGGACAAGCAAAGAGAACCTGTACGCGTATGAAAAGATTACGGTTGCATCCACCGATACACTTGTATTGAAACCTGTAAAGTATTCAGCTTCGCAGAAAGAACTTGTCTATGACCTCATTCCGCCGGAACTCAAAACAGTAACGAAAAAAACAGTCGATAGGCAGGAAAACGACAGGAAAACAAAAAAGGCAAATGCGATAAGGGAAAAATACCGTTCAACATTTATTGATACTCTTTCCATTCTTAAATTTGCCGGAGAAATGAACCTCGATAAAAATCTTGTTTTGAAATACATGAAATTAAGCGAAGGGAACTGGAGAGAAATAAAAACATTTCTCCAGAGTCATTCAGCGGAGAATAAAGATTACCTTTTCGGACTGCTCGGACAGGTTTCGGAAAAAGACCTACGCGATACACGCGCTTCAATTCTTGATAACCACTTTATGCTCGCGGTTGAACTTCAAGAAAAAGAAAAAACGGATAATGAAATATTTATTAACTATATCCTGAATCCACGAATTAAAAATGAGAACCTTCTAGCTTACAGAAGCATATTAAGAGACAGATTCAAAAATCTTATAAACGGGGATAAAAAGCAGACGGCTTTGAATATTGCTGAATGGATAAAGAAAAACATTAAAATTAATGAAAGAGAAAATTATTACAATCTGCCTGTTACCCCGATTGGAGTTTATGAGCTTAAAAGGGGGAATAAAGAATCGCGTAATATTTTCTTTGTGGCAGTTTGCCGAAGTCTTGGCATACCTGCGCAGCTCGAACCAAAATTAAAAACGCCTCAATATTTAAATAATGGGGAATGGGTAAATGTTTATTTCGAAGATGGGAAACAGGTTCAACCTGAATATGGCTTCCTTTTATTTAAGAATGGCAATCCGGGCTCGAAAATAGACCCTAAATATTATACGCATTTTACAATAGGCAAACTTGAAAACGGAGCTTATAAAACTATTGATTATGAAACCGAACCGGTATTATCTTCATTCAAAGAACCTGTTAAGCTTGAAACCGGGCATTACAGATTAATTACAGGCAACAGACGATCGGATGGAGCCGCTTTCAGCTCTGTCTCATTTTTTGATATTAAAAAAGGAAAAACAGCAGAAGCCGTAATTAAATTGAGAGATACCGAAAAAAATGCAAAAATCCTAGGCAAAATTGATTTGAAAAGCCAAGTTGAATTTGAAAATAGAGAGGCCGAGCTTGCAAAATTTTTCGGTAAGGATAAAATAATTATCGGATGGGTTGAACCGGCTAAAGAACCTACAAGACACGTAATTGTAGAACTACATGACCTGAATAAGAAGTTTGAAGAATGGGGCGGTTCAATTCTTTTTATCGTTACAAAGGAAAATGAAACAACCCAGTTTATCAAAGATAATGCAAAAGGGCTTCCGGGAAATATATCGTTTATTAGGGAAAAAGCGGGAGTGCTATACAAGAATATAAGAAAAGAACTCGGATTAAAAGAAGAAACCAATTTCCCGTTATTTGTTGTAATAAACAAAAAAGGGGAGATAGTATTTTCAACTGAAGGATATAAAATAGGCACGGGAGAACTTCTTCTGAAAAATGTTGTAAATTAAAATTATTTACCGTTTAAGCTGTAATAATTAATTTTGACATCCGGGATTTAGTGTATAAATTTCGTCTGCTACTTTAGCAATTTGCTTGCGCAGAACCTTTCTAATATAAGAGTAAATACTCTTTATTCTAATTAACATTCAAAATACTATTGTTATTTTAAACTATTTAAAGCACCTTTTAAGGAGGCAAAGCTATGGCGGAAAAAGATATTAAAAAGAAGAACCACGTTGACGATTCGCAATATTCAATGGATACGCGTTTGATTTATGGAAAGAATATCTCCGATAAATGGGATTATGCGCATCATGTTACTGCTCCTATTTCTTCATCAACTACATTCAGGCTCGATTCGGTTGAAAGGGGAGCGCAGGGTTTTATGCAGTTTGCCAACACTGAACAATTCGGCGGCGAAGCTCCGATATATATTTATGACAGGCTCGGCGAGCCAAACAAAGATATACTTGAGGAAAACCTTTCTCTTGTTGAAAAAGGGGAGATGGCGGTAAGTTTTGCAAGCGGAATGGGAGCAATTTCCTGCGTTCTCGGAGTTCTTACCTCTTCGGGGGATGAAATAATAACTCATAAAACTTTATATGGATGCACTATTTCTCTTTTCAACAACTGGTATCCGAAATATAATATTAAAGTAAACGCTGTTGATTTGACAGATGCCGGTATTATTCTGAAAACTGCGAATGCCAATACAAAAGTTATTTATTTTGAATCGCCTGCAAATCCGAACCTGGATATCATCGACATAGGTAAAATAAGAAAGATTGTAGATGAGCTTAATAAATCGCGCGATGAAAACAGGCAGATTAAAATAGTTGTCGATAATACATTTGCAACCCCATTCTGCCAGAGGCCTATTGAACTCGGCTCCGATTTTACGGTTCATTCCCTGACGAAAGGAATCGGAGGTTTCGGAACCGATATGGGAGGCGTTGTTATAGGCCCTAAAAAATACAGAGACCTGGTTCTCCTTTTCAGAAAAGATTTCGGCGCGGTATTAAACACAAAAAGCGCATGGGCTATTTTAACTTACGGGCTTCCTACGCTTGCATTAAGACAGAAACAGATGATTCAATCGGCTCAGAAAGTTGCAGAATTTCTGGAACAGCATCCTAAAGCTGCATTTGTAAATTATCCCGGACTGCCCTCATACAAATATCACAAACTTGCGAAAGAACAGATGATAGATTTTGAAGGCAATTTTGCCCCCGGAAGCATGATTTATTTTGCGCTGAAAGGAAAGGATGCCGCTGAAACTAAGGAAAACGGGCGCAGGTTTATGGATTATATTGCTGAAAATGCTTACACTATGACTCTCGCCGTTTCACTCGGCCATACAAGGACATTAATAGAGCATCCCGCTTCAATGACCCATAGCGTTGTTCCGGCTGAAAAACTTGAAGAAAGGGGAATTGACCCCGGCGGCGTACGCCTTGCAATAGGGCTTGATAATGTAGATGATATTATCAAAGACCTTGATAAAGCGCTTAATAATCTGTAATTTTTTTATAACAGCCGCCTTTAGAGGCGGCTGTTGTTTTATAAACCCATAAACTATTATGAGATTATTAAGCTACTTCGACATTGACAATAACTGTTTCAATTACCTGGCTCTGTCCCGGCGGCAGGAGTTCGAACATCAAGCTACCCTTGCCCTTGTTTATTCCTTTAAATTTCCAGAGAATCATTCCGGGAACTCCGGTTGCGCCTGTAACAGAAGGATGAAGAAGTATCTCTTCAAACATCTCATAAACGCCGGAATTGTCGGGTTTGAACCTCCATTTATGCCCGGTTGATTCGTTAATTTCTTTTGTGAACCATGCGGTTTTTCCGCCTACAGTCATCTTGTTGATAAAATGGCTGTTAAGAAGTATTCCTTGTGTTGTTTCCATTTTTATTCTCCTATGATTGAATTACATATAACTGATTTAACCGGGGCGTTTGTAACCTCATGCCAGACTCCTTTTGCATCGCAATATTTATAATTGGCGGTACCCGATTTCCAGTTCTCTTCGAGAACCATTCTCAGTTCAACATTATGAGGGATAACCGGCCCTATTCCTCCGAATGGAGGCCAATGGATGATCGGATAACCTGTTGCAGTAACAAGTATATGGCAGTTCTTCGGCATTACACACATATAAGTATAACCGCCGTGAAGATTTGTTGCGATATTGAGAGGCGGCCTGACGGCCTGCGTAATATGGCCGATTCCGGATACTGTTTTATGCGGGGTAAATACTGCAAGGCTTACTTTAAATAAAGGCGCGCCCGGCTTATCGCCGCCGACTTTATAACATACGTGAAATAATCCCACCATACTTTCTGCTTTTTTTGCCATAATAAAACCTCCTTTAAATTGTTTTTAGATTTAATTGTTTTATTCAGGTTATTTTATAAACTCATCTCATAAAAACCGCCTCCTTTTGGACTAA
>Ga0153915_10001997_pt1 | contig 18752 bp, 18 predicted proteins | sample Opewatmetagenome_2_FD_107003 | JGI IMG/M metagenome (GOLD analysis project Ga0153915, IMG submission 107003) | Freshwater wetland microbial communities from Ohio, USA - Open water 3 Core 3 Depth 3 metaG | ecosystem: Environmental > Aquatic > Freshwater > Wetlands | place: USA: Ohio, Lake Erie...
AGCGGAACGCAGCAGATGGAGGTCACGCCTTCGCGGCGGAGGATGCCGATGATCTCGCCGGGGAAGCGGTCGAGCTCGGGCCCACGCAGGAGGCAGGGCTGGCCGGTCGAGAAGCAGCGGCCGGAGGGCGAGGCGTCGAGGGGCACGGTCATTTCCGGGCGGAGGAGTCCCTGGGCGGCGGGGAAATCGAGGGCATGGAGGCGGAGCAGGCCGCTGACGGGATCGAAGAGGGCCAGGCTGGTGTAGTCGTGGTGGATGACGCGCTCGAGGGTGGTGACGATGCCGCGGAAAAGCTCCTGGAAGTCGCGGTGGGCGACGAGCAGGTTATTGACTTCGAGGAGCACCTGGAGGCGGTCGCGTTCGCGGGCGAGCTGCAGCTGGTAGGCCTGGGAGCTCTCGGAGTTGAGGGCGTTGTCGACGGCGACGGCCACCTGGCTGGCGACGCGCTGCATAAATTGCAGCTCGGCGTCGCTGATGCCCTCCGCGGTCCGGCGTCCGAAGCCCAGCGCGCCGAGGCGGCGCTGCGCGGTGGTCAGGGGCAGCAGCGCGCAGGAGTGGATGCCCTGGGCCTGGAGCAGGTGCATGAATTCCGGGTAGCGGGAATCGGCGGCGGAGTCGGCGACGAGAAAGGGCTGCTGGGTCTGCCAGACCCAGCCGGAGGGGAATTGGTCCACGGGGGCTTCGGTGCCGACTTCCTGCGTGGTGGGCTGGCGGGTTTCGAGGAGGTGCAGACGCATGACGTTGCGTGCGGGATCGTGGAGAACGAGGGCCAGGAAATCGAAGGCCACGACGGAATGGAGGCGGCCGGAGAGATCGTGGAAGAGGGCTTGCAGATCGCGGTGCTGCGCGACGGCTTCGCTGACTTCCAGCAGGGCTTCGAGCTGGCGCCGGGACTGCTCGGGCGGCGCGGCCGCGTTGGAAGAAGAAGGAACCGTGTCGGCCATGGCAGGCAGGATAGCACCGCGTTCCATAGAGCCTCAACCGTGAGGCGGGCGTGAGGCGGGCGTGAGACGGGCGGCCGAGCGGCAGCGCAGATAGATGCAGGAGGTTTCCGGGGAGGAACGTCGTGCGCGGCGGGCAAGATCGTTGGTGGAGCCGACGTAAAACCGGCCGGTGGATGCGCTTTCTAAAATGTAGAGGGAAGCCATGGCCGTGTAGATGGTAGGCCCGTGGGGGCTCGAACCCCAGACCTCCACCGTGTCAATTCCGAGACGCAAGAGGCACAGCCCAGCATGACGGAGCAGCAAACTGCACCGAAGCACAAGACCTGATAGGGGTTAGGTTCCCTCCGTTACGCATGGAATTGCACCGGGCCGAATATGCGTTTTCGTGCAAAGAAACCCAGGGTTACGACACAAAGTGCGCCACAATTTCTAGCCACTCTTTCGACAGTAGTGAGGGAAGCTAGTCTGCGGAATCTTTGACAGGCGAGGGAATTCCCCCCGTCCTCGGCGGGCCCGGTTGCCGAGCAGCGGACTTAAAATCCAAGTCGAGCCACATAGGAGTGATCGGTGATGGTTCGGTGACCTCCGCGCCGAAGCGCACTCCTCCCTTAAGCCCAAGCTGGGAGACGAGTTAGCTTTTCGCTCAGACTGACGCCTAAGCACCGGCGAGCACAACTCAGCACTAGCAACAAATCGCGACTGACACCAAAACTGACACCAAGATTGCCATAGCAAACGGTCGGGACTTGGAGTGGCGCTCGCCGGAATTGAAGCCACACGCCTTCAGTCGAGCTCCAGAAACCATTCATGTGTGGGCTGACACAAAATCTCGGCCCGTCGCCGCATAATTTATCTCCCCCTAGGTTTCGGGGGCCCACCCGATCATTAGTGACGGGTAAGACAATAGAGACAACTTGCCAACGCGATATGGATTAAAGTAGGTTTGCCAATCTTAATCTTTGGGTTCTACAGAAGATAGCTCCTTTTTGAATGACTCTGCTCCTACGGCGCTGGAGGCCTCGGTGGGCGTCAACATAAGCTACATGGGAACCAAGCGCGATCTCGCGCCCGCTGTTTGCGATGTGATTCGCCACACCCAGAAGGGCACCATGCTGGATGCATTTGCGGGAATGTGTTCCGTTGGCGAGCAAATAGCACCGACGCGTCAGGTATGGAGCAACGATGTTCAAGTCTTTGCCGCGGAGGTTGCTCGTGCGCTATTCGCTTCCCGTGACGAGCCGATTGATTCCCTTCTCACGGCGGACATTCATTTCGACACCTTTGAAAAGCATCGGCATCTCCTAACGAAAGCCAATCGACGATCGATTGACGCCGAAGATACTCTCCTTCAGTCCTCAAACTTTGAAATCTTTGTGAAGCGGAAAAAAATATTGTCGCGCATGCGTGCCCTCGAACTCGCGAGCGCGAGGCGGCACTGCGGGAATCTATTTACGGCGATCTACTCCGATAGCTATTTCGGTGTCCGCCAAGCAATTGAAGCGGATTCTATCATCAGAGCAATTCGCACTGCTCATCGCACTCGCGCAATCACGGATGACCATCGACGGTGGTTGACCGTAGGTTTGGGGCGCGCATTGCTCAAAATCGCCAATTCAACAGGTCATTTCGCCCAGTACCTAAAGCCCCAAAGAACGTCCTATAGGCGTTTTTTGTCGCAAAGGCAACGGAGCTTGTGGAGTAAGTGGCTCTTCTCCTCGGGCGAACTTCACGCAGTTGGCACCACAGACTGGCGGAGACTGAACAAATGCTTTAATCAAGACAGTCTCCTACTCCTACCATCTCTCCGCCGAAACGCCGAACCTGTCGCGGTGATTTACGCCGACCCACCATACACAGACGATCAATATTCCCGCTACTATCACGTTTTTGAGACGCTCGTTCTTTACGATTACCCGACCACATCAGGAGCGGGACTCTATCGGCCTAATCGTTTCGTTTCACCCTTTTCACTCAAATCGAAAGCCATCCAAGCCTTCGACACCTTAGTTGGGGCAGCGGCTAATTGTGGCGCCGATTTGGTGCTGAGCTACCCGACAAATGGGTTGGTTTACGAGAGCGGTGCCGACCCTAAGCAACTACTGGCGAGACACTACCGTAAGGTCGAATGCTGTTATTCGCTACCACATACTCATTCAACGTTTGGCGCTTCGAAGGGCTCTGCTCGCTCGAATGTCACCGAACGTATTTATTTGGCAAGGTCATGACTACAGAAAAGCAAACACATCGGCATTTGAAAGAGATTCCGCCAGACAGAATAAAGCGGAATCCAGATAACCCTCGTCTCTTCTTCAGACCAGAGGAAATGGACACCCTGATGGCGTCCATCCGTCGTTACGGTATTCAGGTTCCGATTTCCGTCTACGAGGATGACGGGCATTTCTTTCTGATCGACGGTGAGCGCCGATGGCGCGCGGCCCGCAAACTCAACATCCAGACTATTCCTGCCATAGTGCAAGCAAAGCCCACGCCTCTCCGCAATCTACTACTTATGTTCAATATCCATGCCCTGCGGGAGCAATGGGACTATCTTACGATTGCAAACAAACTTCCCAACGTAATCTCGCTGTTCGAAAAGGAAAATTACAAAGAGCCAACCGAAGAAGAGCTGAGTGAAATAACCGGTCTGACGCGCGGGCAGATTCGCAGATGCAGACTCTTGGTTGACCTACCGGACAAATACAAAACGATGCTCCAGGAGGAGCTATCACTTCCAAAGCCTCTCCAAAAGCTATCAGAAGATCTTTTTATCGAAATGGAGCGTGCGCTGAAGACTGTCAAGGCACGCGTGCCTTCGGCAATAACGCGATTGGATTCCGCGCGAGACGCATTAATAAAGAAATTTCGCGTCGGCACAATCAACAACATTACCGACTTCCGCAAGCTCTCTAAGATCGCTACCTCGATCAAGAATCTGGGAGTCAAAGAGGCCAAGGCGAGAGCTGTAATAGCTGAGATTCTTGATCCCCAGAAGAAAACGAGCATTCAGGATGTGTTCGCCGAACAGTTCGAAATCAGGTACGACGAGAGGAAGATTGCCCTCAACATCGAATCTATTTACGAGTACTTAGAACTTTCTGTGAAAGACGGCGAAGAGGTCAAGCTGGGGAACGAAATCCGTGAACGTCTGCTTAAGCTAAAACGTCTGATTGAGCGTGTCTTAGGTTAGGAATAAAAATGGCCTTCGACACATTCGACCCTCGCCTTAAGACGGTTGCCGAGAAGGCACTGGCCTTCTTTAAGGATAAGTACGGGAACACCGGACTCAAGACGGATACGGAAATCGCTCCTGAGATTGGGTGGACACCCAGCTTCCACTTAAAACCCGGTAGTTTCAGGATCGTTGCGGTAGAGGTTGCAGATAACCTCTATCCACAAGCGTTGAAGATCGCGGCGAGTGACATTCTCCGCTACAACGGTCCACCGATCTCAGTCTACCAAGTGTGTTCCTTGCAGGTGTACCAGGGGGATAAAAACCAAACGAATATAAATTCGTTACTCCGTCATGGCTTTGGAATCGTCACCGTAGACGACAATGGGACTGTCAAAACCCAGCATAAATGTATCCCGCTTGCTCAGCATATTTCGGAGGAAGAACTTCATTCCGCACTTTCGGGTCTGAGCAACGCGTTCAGGATTATGTTCGAGGATGCGCACTCTACTTACCTCGCCAATGAAGGCCAGGGTTTGCAGCAAGTCGGGCAGATTGTAGAGGCAATGATTTCCTCCATCGCGAAACGAGCGGCTAAGAGGAGAGTCATCACGCCAGCCGAGGCAAGTGGAAACTTGGCGGCTGTAATTGATGCGCTATACGGAGCCAGGGGATTCAGGAACCACCGTGCGGCACTCGGTGGGGCCAGAGATTTTGTAAAAGACTTCAGAAACACAGCCAGCCACCCGCCAAAGAATGCAATGCAAGCCGCGCAGAAGATCAAGAAATGTAGGACGGGTTTCTTGGACGGCGTCGGGATCGCGAAGAAGCTCTCCGATGTTGCGAAAGCCAAGGGCTACAAGATTCAAGCGCATGTGACTTGAGGTGGGCCGCACAGGAACGTAAATTCATGGCACCTTGAGGAAGATCACCATTAAGTTGAGGAAGGCGGAAAAGCATTTAGGATGTTGAGCTCCATGCTGCGAGGAAGCTTGCCATCTGCCTTAAAGGCTGAAAAGGCCTTCGGAGACATAAGCAAGATTGAATCGTACCCCCGTGCTAGCGCCGCGCGCTTCATCTTCGCATCCAGAGTCCAGCGCTCTTCCATGGCCATATCTTCGCCTGACACGCGTCGCCCGAGCAGCGATTTCTCGATTGTTTCCTCGTCACCGATTAGTGGCCTTGCAATCGTAACGCTCTGAGGTTCATCCAATGGTCGACCCCAAAACTCCGCTTCTCTGAAGCTCGAAGCCAAGAATTTTCCGCGTTTGCCATAGGAATGTGGGTCGCGCGGCGGAACGTGCCACCAATCTTTTCTGTTCACATGCGCGATCAGCTTCTCGTAGAAGATTGATGCGTTTTTTTCTTTTGATTCGAGAGGCATCTTTTTTGCCGTTGCTGGCGTGGCCATAAAATACCTTCACGCCTCGCTTGGATAACAACGCGGCGCAAATCAATATGTTAGAAGCAACCTGTCGTGAACCACTTCGCTCTCAAGCGTTTTCCCGTTCATTTGGAACCGCTTTAGCATGGAACGCCCGCAGTGAATCATGATTTCCCGTTCGAAGAGTCCCTTCGGCAAAGGGACGTTGCATACCATCTCGCCGGAGCGTTTCGTGCCATCAATGCTAAGGGCGACGTACGCCCCGCGTTTCTTACACTGATGTATTGCTCGAAATAGATCAGCAAGATTGAAAGACTGAGCGCCATAGAGAATGGATTGAGTGAACGTGTAGGGCGGGTCGCAATAGATCAAATCTCCCTTTATTGCCGCCTCCATGGATTCTTCATACCCTTGCAATTGGAAGATGGTTCCAATCGTTCGCTCGTGCCACTCATCGACTCTTCTAGCGAACGCAGCGGGAGAAATCGGATCGTGGATGCCGCAAGGTGTGGACATATAGCCATCGGCCTTCCTAAATCTCACTACGCCGCCATAGCACGACCGACTTAGGAACAGGAGGTCGGGGCCATTCGGCTGTGCATTGTAGCTGGCCTTGATTCGCTCATATTCTTGCACCTTGTCGCCGCACTCGACTGCTTGCCACCGCTCTGCGTAGTGTTTTTTTAAGTCTTCTGGGCGCTCACGCAGCAACCGCCAGATCTCAATCAGTGGCCCAAAGCTGTCGGAACCCACGCCCTGTTGAGGGGCTAGAGCGCCAAGAACAGCGCCGCTTCCCAGAAACGGCTCTCGGTAGACTCTGAATGTCCTCGGAAAATAGGAAACGATCTCACGCGCGAACCTGTGCTTGTTTCCAATCCATTTCAGCAGCTGCCCCGTCTCAGGCAGGAACGCTCGCAATGGAGCGTCGCTCAACAACTCAAGCTGTTGGTTGGATCTCATAGGAGGCCAAAAGAACAACTTAAACAATATTCCATTTTGGAATACCAGTCAATAGCGCTTAACTTGCTGTCTAACAATGTCTCGATACACCGGCAGTTCGGAACAGCGCCGTCTCAGAGAACTACTGCGGCAGATTCGCATGGAAGCGGGATTAAGGCAAGACGACTTGGCGGAGAAACTGAAGCAATCGCAATCGTTTGTTAGCAAGTATGAAAGCGGTGAAAGAAGATTAGACCTTTTGGAACTCCAACAGATTTGCCGGGCAGTGGGGTTGTCTTTAGCTCAGTTCGTTCACAGGTTCGAAGGTTCTACGAATGAGGCCAGACAAAAGATTTCTAAAACAGCCAAAGCACTTCTGGGCAAACGTCAGAAGCGTTAGTCAGCACACCGGCTATAGCGAAAGAGGTGCGGGACGAATTAAGGTCCCTTCCTTGGAAGGCATTGCGGATGCGCTGAAGGAGATTGGCCTCAAGAGCTTACATGTCGTAGGGAGCGACGGACAGCCGACGCAACTGGGTTTGAATCTTGTTGCATATTTCGAATATCGTGCTGGTGTACTTTACGATGTCGCGCGACCGCACTTGATGGATGCGAAGAAAGCGCGTGCCACTTTTCAAAGTCTCAAAAAGAAGCTTAAGCCAAAATGCCCAGTGCCATTGAACAAGCAGAAGGGCGTTAAGAGAGCGGAAGCGTACTTTACCGGGATCATCAATATGCTTATTGAAGCGAACTCGCAAGGCCTACCCTGTGACTTCGCTCCAATGGAGCTCACCTCGGTCACTGTCGACGGTGCGCCTCTTCGCACTCTAGCTCGTTGGGTTGACGGAGCCTTCCCGAGTGCCGTGAACCCGATAGCTGTGTGGGAAATCAAGGAATACTACTACACGACAACCTTTGGTAGTCGAATCGCAGACGGGGTGTATGAGTCCTTGCTCGACGGCATGGAACTTGAGGAGCTACGAGAACATGAGCATATCGATGTCAAACACTACTTAATGGTGGATGCCTACGACACTTGGTGGAACATGGGCCGCTCCTACCTATGCCGAATTGTCGATATGCTGCATATGGGATACGTGGATGAGGTCTTATTTGGGTCTGAAGTTCTCGAACGCCTACCTTCAATCGTGCAGGAGTGGGTGGCGCTTTCAAAGAGTCGTGCAAAGTCTGGGAAATGAGCAGCGATAGGTATTCACTTTTTTTCGCACCGGCAATCCCGCAGTCGGGCACGCGCAACCCCCATCTCGTTGGTTTCTTCCTCTGCTGACCGTGCCTAGGTTTGATCCTTAAATTCGATTGCGAGTCATTCTTGCAGGAACTGTTTCAACCGAATGACTTGTATTTTGATTGCGCTAATCTGGGAGTTATGACCGCTAGTCAGCCATCCTGATTAAGGAGGACATATTACATTTTGTGTTGACAGCCAAAATAGAAGGGTGTACTCCTTACACAGGAGAATACAGTCCTTAAAGGGGATAATAGAACAAAAGGGGGAATCCCATGTCAGCAACCGGGAAAGTCCTATACACGAAGCGCGAGGCGGCTCAACTACTGTCGATCTCCGTGCGTAGCCTTGACTATCTGATCGTCAGCCAGGAGCTACCTGCCCGCCGGATCGGACGGCGAGTTCTAGTTCACCGCGATTCCATCGAGCAGTTCGCCCGCCGCGATCATATGTCCATTCGCGCGACGGTTGTGTCTCCTGTGGAGTAACGGTGCGGTGCCTGCGGCACCGGGTGGATTTTTGACACGTCACCCCTGGTAGGGTGCTGCAGAGGAACCGCAGGTTCGCATATGCGAACCGATTGGATTAGTGGAACTTAGACGACCATATCGATCAAGAGCCCGGGCAATGGTTCCCAACGGATAACTCACTGATATTGCGGGAACGATAGACAGTCCTTTGGGACTTTCGTGGAAGACCAAATGAAGACGCCGACTCGAACACGCTCAGTTGGAACCAAAGTGACAGAGGAGGAATACACCCGGCTAGAGGCATGTGTCTCCGAACAGGGCGTCTCCATCAGCGAGTGGTGCCGCTCCGCGCTCTTAGAGAAGGCCAAAGGGGACCGCTCAACCGAAGCTGACGAGATCTTGCTAGCCGAGATTTTGGCCCTACGAATGATCCTTCTGAATCTGCATTTTTCCGTAGCTCGGGGTGAGGCGATGAACGCCGCCGACATGCAAACAATCATTGATCGGGCCGATCAAGCTAAGGCTCGAAAGGCGGCGGAACGACTTTCATCTTCGAACAGAGAGGACAGGTAAGAGAGGTGCAGTGATGAGGCAGAAATGGGGGCGAGAGAGGTATGCAGGCGCATTTCCGAGCAGGAAGCCACTGTGGACGATTGCGGCAGTGATCTTTACCGTTCTGGCTGGCGCTCTAATCAACTACTGCTGCTATGAGTGGACCTGGACACCTCTTGAAAAATACTACGCACCGATGTTCGCCCAAACTGGCGATACACGGACAGCAGGGAGAACTAGATCATATACCGTCCTGACCGTCACAACACATGCTGGTAGTCGGCTAGCGGTCGACAGCGACGTTGCGGGAAGCCAGGAATATTCGTTCAAGCTCACTGAAGAAGCTCTGAAAACGGGCGCTGTCCGACTCGAATGGCAGCGCAGGCAATACGAAAACGCAAAGCTCCACGCCCTACTACGTCACTGCATTTACCATGACCGGCCTTTGGAGGCTGTTGCGAAACCGGCGCTGTGGGGAGGGTTTGGTGTATTCGTCGTTGGCCTTGCCCTGGGGATCCCGAAGGATTTGGCGCGAGCAAGACAGCGAAAGCATGGGCGTCGTCTAAAAGGGCCTGAATTGGTGACAGCGTCCAGCTTCAACAGGAGAAACCATGCGGACGGAATTGGTTTCTTGCAGCAACAGACCTTCGGAGCCAGGTTGACCGGCAAACGCCGCTGGGTCCGTATCCCTCGTAAGATCGAGTCGAGCCATATCCTCATCATAGGCGACACCGGTACGGGCAAGAGCGCCCTGATACGCAAAATCTTGTTGGAAGTCGAAGCGCGCGGCGAGACGGCCATCGTCAATGACCCGGCACTCGAATACACGCCTCAGTTCTTAAACCCAGATCGCGGTGACATCGTATTGAATCCGTTGGATCAAAGAATGCCGTACTGGACTCCGGGAGATGAGCTTCGACATGACGCCGAAGCGTTGACGCTAGCAGCATCCCTGTTCCCTGACCGGCACAACGAAAATCCGTTCTTCGTCGAAGGGCCGCGAAAGATTTTTGCGCACCTCTTGACGTTCCGTCCAACCCCGGAGGAATTGGTTTGGTGGATGTCCCACCCCGAAGAGATTGACAGAAGAGTGGAGGGGACTGAGTACGAGGCAATAATTGATACCCAGTCTCCCCCGCAGCGGAACGGAGTGCTCGGCTCCCTCAATATGGTCGCTGATGCACTGAAACTGATGCCATCCGAAAAGGAAACAACTCAGAGTTGGAGTGCGCTTCACTGGTCTCAAGAGCGTTGTGGATGGCTCTTCTTGACCTCGACGCCGGAGACAAGAAAAAGACTCTTGCCGCTGGTCAGTCTGTGGCTTGACACCTTGGTGCTACGGCTCATGAATCAGGGACACGAGAGCTCCCGTTCCGTGTGGTTCATCCTGGACGAATTGGCCAGCTTGCAACACCTTCCACAATTGCATACAGCAGTCACCGAGAATCGCAAATCCAACAACCCAATCGTGCTCGGATTCCAAGGACGAAGCCAGCTTGAGACGCGATACGGACATGAAGCGGAAGCGATGCTTTCGCAGCCTGCCACGAAGATCTTTCTGCGAACGAGCGAACCCCGTGCGGCGAAGTGGATTAGTGACACCATCGGCGAGGTCGAGATCGAACGACTGAGGGAAAGCCGCTCGACTACGCAGAAAATACGATCTTCAATCTCGAAAAGCTACAACCTGGAGCGACAAGTAGAGCCTCTTGTAATGCCGAGCGAGATTACGGGACTGGAGCCATTGCACGGGTATCTGAAAACTGGAAATTTGGTGGTGCGGATGAGTTTCCCCTACACCGTACTGCCGGAGAAGCAACCGAAGTTCATCGAAAGACGCCTGAAGGCTAGCCCCGCGCCTGAACCACGAGCCGCTGTACCTGCCGTGAAGACGAACAGCAGTACTCCGGAAAACAAAAGCGTGCCTAACGAAGTAGAACAAACGCGTCAAAAGCAACTGAAACGAACTGAACAGCAGCAACACTTCTTCGAGTAGGCGACCATGTTGACGATCTCCAAGCCACTGAGCGCAGTTCAGGCGCGCACGTATCACGCGGAAGAGTTCGCAAACGCCGGGGACAACTACTACACGGAAGGTGAACGAGTCGCCGGTGAGTGGCATGGCCGATTAGCGGAGCAGTGCGGACTCAGAGGAGAAGTCCGAGAAGAGCATTTTCATCGGCTCAGTGAAGGCCAACATCCGATTACCGGCGAACAACTAGTGCGCCACCAGAGCACGCGGGAATATTTAAATGAACAAAGCGAAAAGATCAAAACGATGGAACACCGTGCCGGTTGGGATGCCACATTCTCCGCACCGAAGAGCGTCTCCCTAACTGCGCTAGTGGGCGGTGACGACCGCGTGCGAGATGCCCATCGGGAGAGCGTCGCCGTTGCCCTCGGCGAGATGGAACAATACGTTCAGGCCCGGCTTGGTAGCAATCTGCCCGCCGAAACAACCGGCAAATGGATCGCCGCGAAGTTCGAGCACGACAGTGCTCGGCCCGTAGACGGATATGCAGCTCCGCAACTGCACACTCATGTAGTGTTTTTCAACCTCACGGAGACAGCGAATGGTGAGACGCGCGCTCTTCAGCCGAGAGAGCTTTACAAGTCTCAGCAGTACACGACAGCGGTATATCGCTCTGAATTGGCATCGCGGCTCAAAGGGCTTGGTTATGAGATCGAACGCGGTGAAAGCGGGCAGCCGGAAATCAAAGGTTACAGCAAGGAATATCTCAAGGCGTCAAGTCCCCGCCGCCAGCAGATCGAGGAATATCTGACCAGAGAGAATCGTCGGGGCGCAGGGGCGGCCCAGATCGCGGCACACCAAACGCGGCAAGGGAAGCTCGATATCTCACATGAAGAGATGCAGGAGCGGCACAAGCTAGTAGCTAAGCAATTCGGCCATCAACCTGAGCATATCGTTGAAGCCGCGCGAGTGCGAGGGACACACACAAGAAAGGAAGGGAACGACAAGGCTATAAGCCAGGCACTCGTGTATTCACGGGAGAAGAATCTGGAGCGGGAAGCCGTTGTCGACCAGCGTGACCTGTTGCGAGATGCTCTGAAGCGTTCAATGGGTGAGGCCACACTCGCCCAAGTTCGTTCGGATTTCAAGAAACGCGTGCAAGCCGGTGAGTTCATTGAGACAAGTAGTCGCGGAGCGAGCTGCGCGTTCACCACAGCGGAAATGATTAACTACGAAAGCGACACGATCAACACTATGCGTGCGGGACAGAATCAGCACTCACCCATCGCTAACTTCGAGGCGCGCCGGGACATACAGAGAGAGCATCCGCATCTGAGCGAAAGCCAGCGTGAGGCTGTCGACCAAATCCTATCGAGCCGCGATCAGGTAACGGCGCTCGAAGGCGTCGCTGGCGCAGGGAAAACTACTTCTTTAGCTGCCATACGGGAAGCTGCCGAGCGAAATGGTTTCAAGGTGGAAGGCTTCGCGCCGACATCACGAGCGGCACAGAAACTCGCTGAAGCTGGCATCGAATCCAGTGCATTGCAGCGGTATCTCACGCGGAGCGATGTACAGCACGGCGGACAAAAGCGGCTCTACGTTCTGGACGAATCGAGTCTGGCGAGCACGAAACAGATGAACGAATTCCTGCATCGACTTAAGGTCAATGACAGAGTGTTATTGGTGGGGGATGTACGGCAACACCAGGCCGTCGAAGCAGGAACGCCGTATCAGCAGCTACAGGAAGCCGGAATCCAAACGGCACGGCTGGGCGAAATCATGCGGCAGAAAGACTCGGCACTCAAAGAAGTTGTAGAGCAACTATCACGAGGTGACGTGAAGGGGGCGATAGAGAAACTCGATGCGCAGGGCCGTATGCATGAAATCGTGGATCGGGACGAGCGACTGAGGGAAATCGCGGGAGAGTATGCGAAGCAACCGGAAGGGACGCTAGTGGTATCCCCCGATAATCAATCGCGAGTGGAGATCAATCAAATCATCCATCGGGAAATGCAAACACGAGGCCAAGTGGACCAAAGCGAGCATCCAATGAGAGTGCTGGTAGCGCGGCAGGAGATCACCGGGGCAGACCGGCAGTGGGCAGAGCAATACGAGCCGGGCGACGTGGTGCGCTATACGAAGGGCAGCAAGACGCATGGCATCGAGGCGGAAGAGTACACGTGCGTCGAAGGTGTCAATGCGAAAGAGAATCTACTCACGGTTAGACGCGAGAGCGGTGAGGAGGTCAGCTACGATCCGCGCCGCCTGCAAGGCGTGACGCTTTACCGCGAAACGGAGCGTGCCTTTTCCAAAGGAGACCGCGTGCAATTCACTGCGCCGAACCACGAGCAACACATTGCGAATCGTGAGCTGGGGACCATCGAGAAGATCGATGCAAGTGGCAACCTGCAGCTTCGGCTGGACTCAGGCCGTGCCGTCGCGTTCAACGTCAAAGAGAATCCGCATCTCGATTACGGCTATGCCGTGACGAGCCACAGCAGCCAGGGACAGACCGCCGACCGCGTGCTGGTGCACGTGGACACCGCACAGGCAGGAGAAAAACTCGTGAATCGCCGGTTGGCATACGTAGCCATCTCCCGCGGACGCTACGACGCACAGGTCTACACCAACGATAGAACCCATCTGACCGAGCAACTCTCGCGCGACGCATCGCACCGATCCGCGATAGAACCGGGGCACACACAGCAGCCAGCAGCAGAGAAGATCGAATCGTCCGCGTCGAGTCAGGCGCAGACAGTAGCCGCACAAGCACAAAGCATCGGCCATTGACGCAGGATAAAGATTTGTTCACTTTCCACTTGCTCGTCCCTTATCCTCTTTCGATCTGATTTTGAATTTCAGGAGCCGTTCGGTGCTGCCCGCAGCCTGCAACTGTGCCCATGCCCATTCGAGCAGCATTTCCCCAAGGTTTCCGAGTTTGCGCCGCTCTTTGTAGGCGAATTTCTCCATCTCGCGGCGCAAGTCCTGGCGCACGCGAAGGCTAATTGGTGCCTTCCACTCACCCATCTCTAAATCTCCTGTCGCGGGTGAGGCCGTTCAATCGATTCGCGCTTCGCCCCAACAATTTCGTCGTACTGCCAGCAGACTTCAATTGCTCGAAACTCCACTCCAGAAGGATGGACGCAAGGCTGGACAGCGAGCGTTTCTCCCGTTCCGCAAACTGGGTGATTTCTATTCGCAAGTCTCCCCGCATTCGCGCGGTGACATTCATTTTCCATTCGCCCATGTCAGTCCTCGCGCCGGTTGTAGTGCTCGCGAATCAGTGCGTCGTCGTCCGTTTTCATGTCGGAAAAGTCGAGAATGTCCGTGGCAATTGCGGAACCACACATGATAGAGAAGTTCTTCCCATCCGTGAGCCGAGGCGAGGTGACGCAGAGAGCTGTCCTCATGACACCATCTCCACGCCGAAGCCTTTAGCGAGCCGGCCTGCTTTGATGTGTTCCCGCACTTTACTTCGTGCCGCGCGGAAAAGTGCATCGTAGATGGAGTCTTCAATCCTCTTGGTGAATTGATGGCTATGCTTTCGGGCAGACGCCCTCGTCTTGCACGCAAAGAAGATCTCGACGTGATATTCCGTATGGGTAATTTTCACTCTCGGCTCCAGGTTAACGCACGCGGTCCGGCAGCACATATTCCCTAAGCACATCTTGGTCGCCTGTGGCTTCGTCATAAAGGGCCGCGTGATGAATGACCGTTTCGGAAGTCAGCGAAATGCTTACTGCAGTCTCGTCGCTGAAACGAATGTGCACGTAAATGAACTGCTGTTCATGCGTGGTTTCGATGTATTCGACGGTTTTTCCTTTGACGCCGGGGTATCGATTTCTCTTGAATGGCATGAAGGTCAACCTCCTCCAGCCATATTTAGTGGACAGCATCCGATGCGTCTCAAAAATTTAGAGATTGGCCGGTATTCCGGCCAAATGCCCCGTAACTTCAAGCAAACTGAGGCTTTGAATTGGATCACGAGTTCAGCACTGGGATGTTCACTGACCGCATATGCGGACAAGGCTCTGCGCGGAGGAGCGTGTGCCGCGTCCTTCTCCTGAACTAAGGACAAGAAGCCTCGCGGCATGGGCGAAATCTAAAATCAACCATTGGTCGTGGATGTCTGAAAAGAGAGTTACTTGTGGACCGTGTCCGCGCGGCTCTAAATGCAAGCACGATTGCTTTTCTGCGGTGTGCAGCATATTGTGTGCATCCTTTAGATCATGTTGAGCACAATCATTCTCCGTTCATCGGCGCTTGCGAGACATCAAAACGCACCTCTACTTCGAGAGCGCGAGTTGTACCTTCGTCACCTTAACAATTTAGGACGCAATCGGCACAAACAGAGAGACGCATCAACTTATCTGATCCGGCTCGTGCAACGCCTAAAACTCACTCGCATGCGAAAGATAAGACTTGAGGAGTTGCGAGTGGCTGCGGACCTCTGGCGGCGGCGCAGCGGGCAATCCATCGCAGGTGGTGAACGAGGGGGCGCGAATTTTCTGAGATATGCCAAGGGCTGGTTAAAATTTCACGACAAACTGATTGAACCGAATAGATGGAATATGCCGAGCGACCGGCGCGTAAAACGGTACAAGCTTTATCTTCAAAGTGAATTGAATTTTGCGCCACGTACTATTGACAATCGCGTCTGGGGGCTTAATCGCTTTTTGTCATGGCTTGCAAGCAAGGATATTCAACTCAAGCGCGTTTCGATAGTACATATTGAACAATATTTCGATTATTTGGCAGCGGTGCAACACTGGAAGAGCACAACTATAGCCGCTACTGCACAGAACTTAAAAGTATTTTTCCGATATGCCGAGCGCCAACGTTGGACTCGTAAAGGAGTGAGTGGCGGCATTTTTGGACCTCGAACAAGCAACACTTCCGCAAAAATGAAGGGGCCCACCTGGCAAGACGTCTGTCGGCTTATCGAGAGTGCTCGCGGAACTACTCCCGATGATTATAGGGCACGCGCAATATTGTTGCTGCTTTCCGTTTACGCGTTGCGGACAAGTGAAATTTCAAACCTAAACCTTAGCGATATCAAGTTCACAGACAACATCCTAACTATACGGAGAAGCAAAAACCGCCTTGTGCAGCGCCTACCCTTGGAGTCGAATGTTCGGATTGCGTTGCAAGAATATATTCAGAAGGCACGTCCAATTAGCGAGAGTGCCCGGGTGTTCTTGACTTTACGTCGACCTCACGGGCCGATATTCCAAGCGTCACTGTATAACATTACAGAAACGCGGATGAGGCGGCTGAACATAAAGTCGGCAAACAAAGGACCGCATTCTTTGCGTCACGCGTGCGCAAATCATTTGCTTGCCATCGGCACCCCAGTTGCTAAAGTCGCGAGTCTTCTAGGGCACAGAAGTTCTAGATACATTGGATCTTATATACAGCATGGGGTGCCCGAATTACGGTCAGTCGCAAAGTTTAGTTTGAGAGGCCTTCTTGGACTTAAGTAGAGCCGTTGAAGAATATATATACCGCAAACGCCTCATGGGGCGCAGGTACGTGAGTAACGCCAAGGAGCTGCGGGCGTTCGCTCGAATGAATGCAGATCTTCTGCTCGGAGAAGTTAAGAGGAATCACGTCTCGATCTTTCTTAATTGTCGACCACTCGATCGTTGGTCTTGGGTAGGTAGATATGCTCGGCTAAGAGCCTTCTTTGCATACTGGCTGTCAAGGCAACAAATCAATCGCCTGCCGATGCCAAGAGCACGACGTGCCGGACAACAAATGTTTTCTCCTTATATTTTTACGTTTTCGGAAATTCGGGCACTTTTACAGAAAGCACCCGAGATTCAGAATCGGCTTCACTCTGGAGTTCGACCGGAGACCTTTCGGACTCTTGTTATCTTGCTGTGTGCGACCGGAATGTGGCTAAGTGAAGCGCTATCACTTCGGTTGCGCGATCTGGATTTGGAACATTCCGTACTTACGCTTTCATCGCGTTTAGGCGCACCCAGACAGATCCCAATCGGCTCCGACTTGACCAGCTTGATGAAACAATATCTTGCGGCCTTAGAAATCCGTGATTTGCTATTCATCACAAAGCTCGGATCGCAGATATCAATCCAACGGGCAGCAATACATTTCCGACGCGTTCGTAAACTCGCTGGCATCAAAAGAACTGACGGTGCGACCCGCCAACCGGGCCTTCGAGACCTCCGACACACTTTCGCCGTACATCGTATCTCTGACTGGTATCAAAAGAAGGCGAACATCGACTTGATGCTGCCCAGACTCGCAGCCTATATGGGCCTTCAGACTTTGAGCTTTACCGACCGGTACTTACCATTGACGCCCAAACATTTCCGCCAACAAGTCCGTGAGCTCTCCAAAGGAATGTAGTTTCGCCTAGTTTGTACTAGGCTCGCAAGAGAACCAGCGCGACACTGCCGCTCAACACTAAGCTCTTATTTGGCTTGCTCTCCCGTTTGACCGCTCCGAGCTGTCCACGTTCTGTCGCTTAGATTCGAGCGCCGACGGTCTCCACTAGCACGCCTCGCGCCACTAAAATCTGTGTCACTCCGCTTGCCATCCGTTCCGACCTGAACGCTGCCATCTCTACGCTTTTGTTCTCTGTTTCGGCGCATTGCTCCCTCGGCTGGCGGTGAAGGGAGCAATAGCTCCCCGAAACAGGAGAACAAACATGAAAGTCGAGCAAGCCAAACAAATCGCCAGCAAAGTAATCGAGGAGCTGAGCGAAGCTCTGGAAAAGGGCCACAGTGAGGGGCTGAGAGAGTATCTCGCCGCAATGGCGAGGTTCCACCGTTACAGCCTTCACAACATCATGCTCATCGTTTCGCAACGGCCCGATGCAACGCGAGTTGCCGGCTTCCAGACATGGAAGCAGCTTGGCCGATTCGTGAAAAGAGGTTCGAAGGGGATCCTCATACTTGCACCCATCTTTCCGAAGCGGTCAGCCGAGGAAGCCAGCCAGGAAGAAGAGTCTGCCAAGGTGGCGGTGAGCTTTCGTGCCGTGTATGTATTTGATCTCGCCGACACTGACGGGCAACCACTTCCCGGACTTGCTCACACTGAAGGTGATCCCTCTGGATACACGGAACGCCTGAAGGAATTCATCGCGCAACGTGGCATTCACCTCGAATATTCGGACGCGATTTATCCTGCACAGGGACTGTGCGCGCCCGGAACAATCGTGTTACTTCCCGGCCAGTCTCCGGCAGAGGAATTTGCCACTCTGGCACACGAAACGGCTCATGCGCTCCTTCACCAGCAGGAGCGGCGCGCCGAGACGACGAAATCCATCCGCGAGACGGAGGCCGAAGCCGTTGCGTTTGTTGTCTGTGAGGCCATCGGCCTCAAAGCGCAAAAGTCAGCCGACTACATTCAACTCTATTGCGGCAACAAAGATACGCTCACGGAATCGCTCGAGCACGTACAATGGGCCAGCGCAGAGATTCTCTCTGCGATCATGCCGAGTTGCTAGGCCATATTTTAGGAGGCCCGTTGCAGCGGGCCTCCCTTTTGAGCCTGTTTCCTTAACGCGTATCTCACGTGTCCACTATTCATCAGCTTCCAACGATACGTCCGGAATTCTGTTCCCACTCTTGAATGTGAATTTGAGAGTGGGCCCCTTACGCACATTCATCACCAATGCGGGCCGGAAACATGTAAGACATGTTCCCCCTTGATGTCGGACACTCGGATAAACAATCCCGGCGGAACCTTGTTGCAAAAGTTCGCGCGCCAGCAATTGGGAATTGTGATAACTATCTGGATTAAGGCAATTCGCGAACTGCTTGTTTCCGCGAATGTCGTGGAATTCACCACGAAAGTCCGCGAGGTAGTCGACGAAATGCACACTCTCTTCATCCGGCCAGTTAATTTCCTCCAATTCCTGGGCGGTGTGAAATGCCACTTCTTTCTCGGCTGTTTCGCGTGCGAACGCCGCATACCATGCGCCCCGGTCGGCAAGATTGAAGCGGCTGCCGGAAGGATGGGCGTACGTGAAAGCGGCGTTCACGATATGCGCATAAGAAATGCCGAAGACGAGCTCATGAACACTGATGCCGGGAAGAACCCCTGCCT
>Ga0153915_10001998_pt1 | contig 18744 bp, 15 predicted proteins | sample Opewatmetagenome_2_FD_107003 | JGI IMG/M metagenome (GOLD analysis project Ga0153915, IMG submission 107003) | Freshwater wetland microbial communities from Ohio, USA - Open water 3 Core 3 Depth 3 metaG | ecosystem: Environmental > Aquatic > Freshwater > Wetlands | place: USA: Ohio, Lake Erie...
AAAGAAGATGGAGTGTCAGCAGGCATGAACACATGGGATCTTACACCAGCAGCTGCGCAGTAGGCACTCATCGATACTGCTGCGTTGCCTGCTGACGGGAGAGCAAAGGACCGTGCTCCGAGCTCAAGGTGTTTCGACACAGCAGCACAAAGCCCCCGGTCCTTGAACGAGGAGGTAGGATTTCGCGATTCATCCTTTATCATCAGGCTCGTCAGTCCTACCTCGGAGTACAGTCTTCTTGATCGTATCAGGGGAGTCCAGCCCTCGCCCAAACTGACGATGGAGGACTCGGAGCGAACAGGCAGCAATTCCGAGTAACGCCACATGGTTGACAAATGAGATGGAAAACCCGCTGATGACACTAGTTCCCTCACGTGCACCATGTCATATCTTGCGAACAAAGGTGAACCACATGAACAGTACGACACAGTCCTGCTTTCCTGATACTTGCGCCCGCAAGCTGGACACTGGAGCTCTACAAGACACGAGGCCGATTGCATGGAGTGATTTACAGCAAACCTCAGAGATATATGTGGTTGTCTTCTATTTTAGCCCGTCTACGACCAAGTTGGTGTGCCTTTGACTGAGTTGGGAAGACCAGTAATGCCGTTCGCCGCTATTGTTGGAATGGAGAAGCTGAAACTGGCTCTTATGCTGAATGGAGTCAACCCGAAGATTGGGGGTGTGCTCATCTCAGGACCCAAAGGTACAGGCAAGACGACTGCGGTCAGGGCACTCGCAGATCTGCTGCCAAACGTGGAAGTCGTAGAAGACTGCCGTTTCGGCTGTGGCCCTTCAAGTGAGTTTCTGTGTCTCGAATGTGAGAAACGCCGCGAACAGGGCGAGGAGCTCAAGAGTCTGACAAGGAAGATGCGAGTAGTCAACCTCCCCTTGTCCACAACTGAAGACAGACTCATTGGTGCTCTCGATATTGAACGAGTTCTGAAAGACGGTATTCAGGCGCTAAAACCGGGCATACTTGCTGAGGCAAATCAGAACATACTCTATGTAGACGAGGTGAATCTCCTTCCTGATCATCTGGTTGATGATTTGCTCGATGCGGCAGCCACGAAAGTGAACGTGATCGAAAGGGAAGGGGTTTCAGTTTCGCATCCCTCTGATTTCGTCTTGGTTGGCACCATGAACCCCGAGGAGGGTGAACTGCGACCGCAACTCCTTGACAGGTTTCCTCTTCATGTTGAGGTTGGCGCTGGGCTGTCTGTCGACCAGAGGATGGAACTCGTTAGAAGAAACCTTGCATTTGAGAAAAACCCCACAGCATTCAGAGAGCAGTGGGCCGAGGACCAATCCCGACTGAGGGGGAAGATTGTCACTGCCAAGGAACTCCTGGAGCATGTCGTTCTCTCTGAGACTGGACTCAGAGCGATTGCGATGGCGTGTGACGCGCTGGAGGTTGACGGCGTCAGGCCGGACATAATCATCAGCAAGACCGCAATCACCAATGCCGCCTTCGATGGACGAAAGGACGTGTCCTTGGACGACCTGAAGCTCGCAGCACAGCTTGCCCTCAGCCATCGGACAAGGAGAGGAGGCCTGCTCGAACCTCCATCGTCAGATGAAATCGACCGGGCTATTACAAGAGCTGTAGACGTCACAAGAAGAGAAGACAAGCGAGCATCTCCATCTGAAACACCTGAAGAGCCGGGGGAGAAATCAGAAAAGCGAGCCAAAGGAATGTTCGGTCGACAAGCAGGAATGGCTAAGGCCGGCAGCGACGATGTAAAAAAAAAGCTCCTCGGCACATAATGAGGCCACGAGGTAATCCATTCAAGGGCACCATCTGTGCAATCATGATGGTAGTAGTGACCACATATTCTGCCTGGGTGTTCTTCAGTCCCATCAACACTTATTTCGGGCAGCGACCAGGCGTGCTTCCATCTCTACCAGTCATCCTGGTTGACACATTTGTGTACGCGCCCATCATGTATCTGCTAGTTCGCAGATGGCTTAGGACTATGATGAGAAGGAAGGGAGGTCTCGCGGCGGGAATTGACTTCGTCGAAACTGGAGACGCAAAGCCTGAACCAGGAGATCAGTGGGGGCGAGCGACACGACCGTACAGCCCTGTGAAACCGTCTAGAATCACAGGATCAAAGTCAGACTTGCGCAGCACGCCTGAAGGACTAGGTATCGACTTCTTTTCGACAACACCCGATTTCGCGGCAGGTGAGGAGCTCTTCGACCCTTCAGAACTGAGCTCCAGAGTGACGAAACGAGCATCCGTTGCATCGGGAGGTAGGCTGCGCATGCGCGTGAGCTCACGAGCCATGGGTTCAATGAAGGCTTCTGAGAGTGCGCAAAGAGGTAGATTGTTACGTTCGAGAATACCGCGGGGTGAATGGTTCAGCCTTCACGTTCCGTCCACTCTTGTGGCAGCACTGCTCAGGAGAGGCAAGACCGAGGCAAGGCAGGGTCCTCTAATCCAGCGGGAAGACCTGAGGGAGAAGGTGTTCTCCGGAAGAGCCCCCCTAACAATCATCTTGGTCATTGATGTCAGCTTGTCCATGAAGGGCAGCATGGTCGAGGTTAGGAAGATAGTGAATAGGATAGAACAGGAAACACGGGGCTCCAGAGATCGGGCAGGGATAGTGGCTTTCAAAGACAGTGGCGCTGTCGAGGTCCAGGCTCCGACTTCAAACTGGAATAGAATCTATAGAGCGCTCGTTGCTCTTAGGATTTCAGGATTGACGCCATTAGCGCAGGCACTGATGAAGGCTCTAGATGCGATAAAGCGAGAGAGGATGAGGAATAGCAGCATCGAGCCCTTGGTAGTGCTCATATCAGACTTCGCCCCGAACATACCTCTTGCCCGGTCATTGGATGGAAATGCGACCGTGTACTCTCCTGTAGAAGACATGATCAGAGCTGCCAGGCTTCTTCGAAGAGAGAGAGTACGACTCGTCGCTGTCAACGTTGACACACAGGAATCAGCATGGTCAAGATTTCTCAAGAGGCCCTATCACGAGGCCGTGGAGCTGGCCGCAATGCTCCGGGCAAGAAAGGAGGGCTTGGCTGATCCTGTGGAAGCCGTCTTGGCGGTTCCAGAGTTCCGCAAGTCCTTTGGCGCATACCTTGTCGCCAGAATTGGTGGCGGGAAGGCATTCCTTTCGAGCGAACTCACTGCTAAGAAGTCAGTCTTGGGCACCTTTCTGAACGCGACCAGCAGCCAGACGCGACACAGACCTGAGGATTTGCGCAAGGCCGAGTCGTACATCGCACATTAGTCACAAATTCCAGTTCATCGGTGAGGCTGGCATCGCGATTGTTTTATCAGGATACCAGGACACCCAGACAGAGGCGCACTCAGCCCGACATTCGCCTGGTGTCATAGTGAGTGAGGAGAGCCCAGTAGGGTTTTCGATGAATCCACTTTTCATGCATCATGGCACAGGGCTGGTGCGCCCCTCGCAGAAGACCAATTAAGGAGTCGCTTTAGTTGCTACATGGTAAGCTCCCACCAGACGTGCTAGAACGCTTGGTGTTCAATCACCTTGGCAAGATAGACCCGGACGTAGTACTCGGGCCCGGCACTGGCAGAGATGCCGCATTGTTGCGCGTTGGCAACATGGTCCTTGTAGCGTCCACCGATCCAATCACGGGCTCCATTGAGGACGTTGGTTGGCTCTCGGTACATGTGAACGCAAATGATGTTGCTGCCTTTGGGGTGGCTCCCAGATGGTTCTTCTTGTCGATCATGCTACCATCAGGCAATAAGGCGTCATCCATCGGACGGATAATGGAGCAGGTCGATGAAGCGGCAAAGTCTCTGAACGTATCCGTGGCAGGGGGACACACTGAGGTAACCCCGAGCATTGACAGACCAATCGTCGCGGGATTCATGTTGGGTCTCGCGAGACAAGGCCAGTACGTAGTGCCGTCGGGTGCCCGACCAGGGGACTCAATTGTTCTTACCAAGACCATTGGCATTGAAGGCACTGCCATAATTGCTGCTGAAGGAGCACCGATGCTTGTGGAAAGAGTAGGAAGGAAGGTCATCAGCGAGGGCCGTAGTCTTCGCAGCCAGATTAGTGTGGTCAGAGAGGGACTGGCCGCATTCCAGAGTGGACACGTAACAGGCATGCATGACCCCACCGAGGGAGGAGTGGCAGGCGGAGTTCACGAACTCTGCGACTCAAGCGAGGTTGGGTGCGAAATAGATTCTGATACACTTCCAATCCACCCATCAACTGAAGCGTTGTGTCAAGAACTCGGCATTAAGGTCCTGGAACTGATTAGCAGCGGTTGTATGTTAATCACTTGTGACCCAGAGCACGCTAACGATGTGGTCAGCGCAGTTCAGTCTACGGGAGTCGCTGCCAGGGTCATTGGGACCCTCGTATCAGATCCAGTCCATCGCGTCCTTACCTCGCGTAAGGGTCTGAGAAGACTGCCTCGGCCAAAAACCGATGCGCTGTGGGGCGCACTCAGAAAGATAGAGGACGCACGAAATCACGCAAGAGGTCGATCAAGGCATCGCTCACGCCCTCCACAGTGAACGGCGACAAAGAAACATTCCCGTTGACTAACACCTCATGCGCGTCTGTGCCAGGCCTAGGTTCTATCTCAATGCCGCGGATCCAGTAGTAGGGGCTGCCTTGGGGATCCATCCTGCGTTCAACCTCATTCACCATCCGGGCAGATGTTGGTTTCGTGATCACAAGTCTGGTAGTTTTCTTAATCTCGTGGGGGAAGTTCAAGTTCAAGACATCCACCCCTTTGGGCATGCCGAGCTGAAGCACCAGATCGATGAGTCTGTTGGTGAACTGACAGACATATTGGCTGTCTGTTTTGGAACCGGACGGCGTAAACCACTCGTCTGAATGGCCTTCTTGGGAAACCGCAATGGCGGGAAATCCTCGGATAGCGGCCTCGATGGCCCCGCACACAGTGCCGCTCGTCAGAATGCTCTGGTACCCAACGTTGGCGCCGGAATTGATGCCTGACACAAACAAAGCGATATCCTTGGCGAAGTACTGAGCTATCACAACAGAGTCAGCCGGCATACCGTCGTGGGCGATTAGTGTGTACCCGTCCATCGCACACTCGCGAGTGAACCGTATCGGACGATTGAAAGTAAGTGCCTTCCCCGTTGCACTGCGCTGCCCGTCAGGCACAACCACGATCAGGTCCACTCGACTCTTGAGCGAATCTGCCAAGCTAAGGAGGCCTTGACTCAAAGGACCATCATCATTGATTAGACAGACCTTGTGCAACAATCAGCTCTCCGGGGAATGGTTACCACCCGGCTCGGCTGATCTGCTGATAAGAATGACGGATTGAAAAAGGAAAGGGAGGAGAGAAGCAGCCCACGGTTGCCCCTCCACCCACCTCACTAGTCGTACGCTTGAGCGTTTTCAGAGGTCCTCAGGCTTCAGAGTCTTCCTCTTGTTGCCTTCGGTCCGCTTCCCTGCGTGCTCAAGCAGTTCCTTGACCTTTGCGTCAAGAGCACCGTAGAACTCAGAACTGACCTGCAGGTCATGGCTCTTAGCGAATTCCTGCACCTTTGACTTGACTATAAAGCTCATTTTTGCACTTCGCTCCTAGAGGAATGCTGGCCAAACTAGGCAGGCGCCCCGCTTATAAGCCTTATCAGAAGACAGTCCTCAGCGGCGCTCTTGCACCTAATTTGGGGCATTTCCGGCCAATTGATGTTTGCTGCAATGATGACTGGCTAGTATAAACGATTTGCAACACTAATCGACGTTGTCAGGCGAGTTTACGCTGAAGGATGCTGAGTATCTTCTGGGATGCATCACCGGATCCGAACGGACAGGGTCTAGTACCTAGTTGCCCTGACGCCAAGACATCACTAATCATCTTTGGAAAAACCCCGGGATCCACTCCAACTACCGTCGCATGGCCAGACTCAACAGCCTCAGGTCGCTCTGTCGAAAGCCTGAGAACGAACACCCTCTTGTTGATAGACGGGGCAGTCACTTCCTCTTGTATCCCTCCTGAATCAGTGACAACATATGAGCACATGTCCATCAGATACAAGAAGTCGAGGTAGCCCACAGGTTCTACCATCCGAATCTGACTTGAGCTCTCCAGTAGGCCCAAGAGCCCGAACTCTCTCAGGCGGGCGACTGTTCTCGGATGCACAGGGAATATGATTCTTGCGCGAAGTGACAAGAGCCCTCGGATCAAACCCTCAAGAATGGGCTTCTTGTCGACGTTCTCAGCCCGGTGAAGCGTAAGAAGTACAAATCCCCCACGCTTGACCCCAACCAATGGGCTCTTCCGCTTGCGAGCCACCGGCAGATTGGCCTCAATAGCGTCGATGACCGTATTACCTGTCACAAAGATCTCGCCCATAACATTCTCATGTCTCAGAGTTTCTGCTGAATGTTCAGTGGGTGCAAAGAGGAAGTCCGAGGCATGATCCGTGAGCCGCCTGTTGTACTCCTCAGGCATTCGCTTGTCATAGCTCCTCAGACCTGCTTCGACATGAGCCAGCGGTATCCTCATCTTTACTGCTGCCAGTGCTGCAGAGAGAACTGCATTGGTGTCGCCCAACACAACAACAACGCTTGGCGTTTCGGCAAGTAGCTCCTTCTCTATCCCGATAAGTGCCTTGGCTGTTTGTTCTGAGTGAGTTCCCGATCCGATATTCAGGTTCGCGTCGGGCTCGCGGAGGCCGAGGTCTGCGAAGAAAGAGTCACTCATGTACTGGGTGTAATGTTGGCCTGTGTGCACGAGAAAGTAGTCTACTCCCCGCCTGTCACACTCCTTGATGATCGGTGACATCTTCACTATCTCGGGTCTTGTCCCGACAACAAAACATGGCTTCACGCGAATCGGCCCGGACCATCTAGATGGACATTACTTCATAAGGATGGCGGACAACTAGCCTCTGCGCTTCGATAGACGTGAATCAACTATTGGCAGTATCCCATCCAAAGAACTAACGACAACCTTCGCGCCAGCAGAGATCAGGGTCTTTCGATCGGTTTCACCGGTCGTTACCCCCCAGAACTCGATACCAGCCCTAGATGCTGCAGCCCCATCTATGGACGCATCTCCCACGTATACGACCTGACTAGAACGCACTCGGAGACTCCTCACGATTGTCCTGAGACCGTCAGGGTATGGCTTAGGGGTAGGTGACTCGTTTCGAGTCTGTATGATATCAAACAGATCCTCCAAGGGGATAACCTTCAGCATGATATCTACTGCAAACCGTCCATTGTTCGTGAGAATAGCCGTCTTGAGGCCGCGTTCTCTGACCTTTCGCACTGTTTCCAACGCACCCTCAATCACTCTGGCCTCACCTGCCACACTGCCCTCGTACTCACTCAGCATCAAGTCCACCTCCGCCTCCATACGCTCCCAGTCGGAAATCGTCATTCCGTGCGAGAGGAAATAGCTCTTTGCTTTCATCGTCGAACTTGAGATTCCATCCGATTGGTCAAATACCCCTGGAGGCAGGCCTCTGGCGTGGTAGTACTCTTTTGTGTCCTTGCGCATTTCTTCTAAAGGGAGAGTCAGGACAGTCAGGGTTCCATCCAGATCGAATACCATGGCCTTCAGCATGGCTTATCCCATGCCCGAATCAAGGCGACCCGTACTTAAGCCTAGCCTCGCTTCGCGGCTGCCAGCAATCATCGATTCATCTGACTGTATTCGAATCAGAAGGGTGCATTTGCACCCATTCGCCCACTTGCAGCAGACACAAATCAGGGTGAGTAAACCAGTGCCTTGATACAGGTAGCTTCCTTGTTCGCTGCTCGGACAACTTCCATCTTGACCTTGGGTGATACACCTTCAGCAATCGCTCTCACGTATGGAAGGCACACGGAGTCGCAGTAGAGTTTGCCCTGTTTCATGAATTCTTCGTACTGGGGACAATACGGATGGTTAGTTTCAACCCTTGTTTCCGAAACCCACTTCGGCACCATCTTGGCACCCATTACGTTTCCCACCACCTTCCATGCATCCAGCGAGTCCCTCAGCGTGTCACCAAGTCCTAGACGAGTCTTCATGGTGGCGGCATCCTGTGCACCTAGGTTCCGGAAGATCTCTGCGACGGCATCAAGACCGGCTTGACCGAACCTATCTTCGAGCACAGTCGGCATTTCGGTCATGAGCCTATTCAGGTTCCCTCTTAGTTCCTTCACCTTGTTTCCAGCCGGGATCAATCCTTTCACTGCGGCGGTCTTCGTGATTCCCATTTGCGGATTCTCCAGTATAAGAGCTTGAATGTCAGAGGAGTCGCAGTCTATCAATGGGTCGTATTAGGCTTCCTCTAGGTGACTGTATCGACGGAGGCGGCCTGACTGTGTCTCCCAACCGGACATCCTGCCCTGCACTGCGAAAACGGCTGGCAGTGTGGTCATGGACAGCAAGTCAGACCCCCAATCTTCTGCGCTGCAGACCCCTCTGGCTGATAACAGAAGTGTTCGTTCTGGTCTGTCGTGGACAATGTTCTTTAGTCGAGAATCGGCCGCAAGAACGGCGAATGGATTTTGGAGCTCGAAGGTATTGATCTGGCAAGCATGAGGAGCATGGTCCTCAGGTTCCCTGAGCTACTTGTCGCGAAGAAACCGGACATTCGTTTCCTGGAGAAAGCAAGGAGAGCCGGAGAATCAGGAATCAGCGGAATCTGCTTTGTTGGCATGGGTGGCAGTTCGATTGTCGGAGAGATCTGCCGGGGACTTCTGATTGAGCAATCCAACGTGCCAATACTCACTGTCAGGGATTACAGTCTTCCCAAAGTAGTTACTAAGAAATGGGCAGTTATGGTAGTGAGCTACTCTGGTGACACAGAGGAAACACTGGCCTGCTTTGAGGAAACCCGGTCGAGAGGAGCCAAGATCTTTGTCATTACAACGGGGGGAACCCTCGCCGAACGTGCACAAGGAAAGAACATACATGTGGTCCCGAAAGGACTTCAGCCACGGGCAGCCTTACCGCTGATGTTTTCCGCCATGTATCCCACTGTTGCGGCGCTCCTATCTCTTGAAACCACAGGCCTTGACGAGGTTTCAGCGAGTCTCCGACAACAAGCTCAGAACTGGGGAGCCACAATGGACTCTCCGTCGACACTAGCCGAGAAACTGAAAGGTTCGGTGCCCCTGTTCATGGGATGGAAGCATTTGGTCCCTATTGCTTACAGAGCGAAGTGTCAGATGAACGAGAATGCCAAGACAGTTGCGTTTCACGGGGAGCTGCCAGAAGCAGACCACAACGAAATCGAAGCTGCCATGTCGTATAGCAGGCACTCGGTTGTTCCGGTCTTCCTTAGAAGCTGTTTTGAGGAGAGTACCATCAAAAGGCGTTTCGATGTGACTTCGGAAGTGCTTTCTGAGGCCGGATGCGAGTCAATCCACTTGAGGATCAGTACCGTTTCACCGCTTGAGGAATCGCTGGCGATGACTCACTACCTCGACATGACATCAGTTGAGCTTGCAGATTCTCTTGGCATTGATCCACTCAAAATTGACAGGATCGCACATCTCAAGAGGAAACTTGCCTCCGATTGGTAGCGACTCAAATCGTTCAAACTGAATCTGTCACAATCTAAGGGTAAAGAAAGTCTCCTTCGTTGGACAAGAAAAAGAGGAGAGGGAACCGGAGTCCCCTCTTTGTCAATATCACTTCTGTCTTAGCAGGACGTATCCTCCGACTAGGATGACGACAGCAGCGCCCACTGCGCCTGCGATAATCGCCAGTGTTAGGTTGGGCTGAGTCGTGGTGGTTGTCGTAGTGGTTCCGGTGGGCGTCCTGTCAGGACCGTAGAAGTAGTTGGGGTTCCGAGTCTCCTCACAGGCCTCCCCTGCGAAGTAAGTAGACACGTTGAAAGGCCCTGACGTCACCATTGCCTCAGTTGGAGGCTGTGGGTTCCACGTATTCCAGTTGGCTATGCCAATGTTCTCGAAAACATGCTTCGGAATAATGGGCTTGTAGCCAACGACGTGGAGGTGCCAGTATGACTCAGTGCCGAACTCAACTACAACTTGGTATGTTGTTGTCTGATAGGCTGCAGTCATTTCAGTCAGATCGGATCCATACGGGTTGCCGCTTGTATCACGATAGTAGTTCAATGTGAATGCTACGTCTTCAGCTGTCAGGGGGTGACCATCAGTCCAGCTCGCGTTCTGAATCAGGTTGAAGACAAATCGGGTATGACCCTCGGGTACGCTCTCGTCGTCTGCATGAGTACTGGCCGTGTACGATTCAGCCAGCCACATCACATCGATCCCTTGCGGGTTTTGAACAATCAGACTGTCATATAGCTGATTCAGCACATTCTGAGTGTACGCAGACGTGCTAGCCATGTGGTTGAACGTGTCAAGGTCCAGAGGATTGCTCCATCTGAATGTGCCACCAAAAGGACCACCTTGAGAATCCTTCAGGTGCACCTTGTAGTTGGTCCAGAAGCCTGGCACGCCATCGTTCACGTCGTTAACGAAACCTTCGAACTTGTCAGTCCTGTACGCTGAAAGCAGGATGTTCTCGTAGCACATGATCTGTGGGCATTCGTAGACCCAGATCTTCTGCATCTCTATAGCTGCCTCATAGACCTCATCATAGTCGGTCGAGTGAAGTAGCTGATCTCTCCAAGAGTCGTATGATGCGTTTCTGAAGTTTGCGAAGTTCCAGTAGGGTTCGTCAGCATACTCAGACCAGAACTCATATGCGAGCCAGTCGACGTCCATGTTGTTGAAGCTTGAACCCAGAAACACTATGTCATAGTCGCCATGGAAATACAGACGGTTCAGATACTCATAGAAATCGGTGGCCTGAGAGTCGCCATTAACATGCAGCGAGATGAGCGCGTCAGCTACCACTTCTCCAACTTGGACGGCGATGTTGGAGCTTTGGGAGCATTCAACAAGGATGTCAAAATCACTGCCGTCAGGTGCTTCTCTGAACCCATCAGCATCAACATCTGCAAAGCCTGCATCATCAAGCATCTGGTTGCCCTGAGCGACATTGGCTTCATAGTACGTGTAGGGCAGGAGACCCTCAATGGAGAACGGGTTTACTTTCGCCACGCATGAGTCAAGTGGCTCCGACAGCCCGTCCCAGACCTGGTCAGAGATCCTCTCCTTGTCGACAGCAAAGGCTAGAGCCCTTCTGAAGGCCGTTATGTTGAGAGGGTACTTCGCGGTGTTGATTGTCACATAGCCGTACCCGTTCCTGAGTACGTTTGCGACCTCGACGTTTTCTGCCGCCTGCAGAGATGGCAGGTGGGCAGGATCTACTTGTTCGCCAATGAGGTCAATCTCATTCGCCAACAGTGCGAGGACTTGTTGATCGTCGCCAGTGATGACCCGAAAGACGAGCTTGTCAACAAAGGGCCCTGCCTTCGAATCAAACGATCCTGTCTGCGCTGAAACAAAAGCGGGCGACACTGCCATCAGCGCAAAAGCGACGACCAGAGATAGAGAGAGAATCCTCTTTGCAGTCGTGCGATTCACTTTTAGTTAGCCTCCTCACTACCGAGTCGAAATGATATATCAATCACTGAACGGATGTGATTAAAGCGTGCTTATGTTTTGTTCAGCACATTAACGGCTTGAATGAGTAGCCTTAATAAGAAACGGCCATATCGCTGCCGATTTGCGTCGACACGAACGCTTAAAAGGCGTAACCCTGCCGTCGGGCGGCTTTTTTGTGGGTGACTTGGGGCATGTTACGCGTATCAAACATAGATGGTTGGGCGTGCCTAGGAACAGGCACAAGGATTCATCCAGTCTGAGCAAATGAGTTGTACCAACCATGAGTCAGCTTGTTTCATCCCGCAGTGTAGCCTTCGTGACTGAATACCAATACACGAATAGACTCGGACCGCGACTGGAACAGGTGGTAGAACATGGTGACACGTACATTGAAAGCCCACTCTCCTGCGCTTGAGGCGTTATACAGGACTTGTTTATCGAGCAGTTCCGTGATCGTGCTACCCACAGTGACGTTCTTGTTGTACCCCGATGTTAGGACGCGTTCAGCACCTGTGACTGACCTTTCGAAGGATGTGTAGTTCAGGGACCTGGCGTTGACAGAAACCTTTACCGAGAGATACATCATGTACGCCTCGCCACTTGCCACTTGCGGCGCTCCTACATTGAAGACGAATACCAAGGCTGGATTAACCGACTCATTGGTCGGGTCCAATGCATAAATCAGGATGTCTTCTAGGTCGAAGTGAAGGTGCTGAATGATGATGCCGCTTCCAGTGTAGAAAGATGTGGTGGAAACGAGGCCAATGCCACTTGTTACACCAAGGATGATCGTAATGGCGATTACTGCGTTCTGTGGTCTTGTGTTGGACAGCATCATTCGTCGGAAAGGCGCTTCGTCCTGATGGATATCACCCTTGCGCTTGGCGCATCAGTTACAGGCAATCAAGAGGAATAGAGTGCCAGCGCCACTATATGCATTAACCAAGGGAATAGACCTAACAATGCAGGCAATGGTATCCCGGGCAGGGCTTCTCCCGGACGTGCGAGTACTGTGGCATTGATGAAGATGCCGAGTCCAGTCAAAGCCAAAGTCATCACTGTCACGTAGGCTGGAAAGAACACGAGTGAGTGGGTGGCAATAAGCGAATAGACGATGTAGTCGCCAACTCCGATTGACACTAGGCCAGATTTGATGCGGGTGTAGTCGAATGGGTCAGACCCTATATGATCAATAACCTGCTCTGTCTTAGTCGCTGGCGAGTACCGAATCAAGAAATAATCCTCCACGATGATTGACGCAATGAGCACAATCATGCTACTGGTGACCATCGTAATGCCCAGGAAAGTACCAAAGATGCTTCCATAAAATGCTACAAACACGTTCTTCAGAACAGGCGGAATGACATCTATCATAACAAGCACGATAGATATCATCGAAACGCCCAGCGACACAAACAGTACGACGCCCTGCAATATGTCTGTCGACCCTTTGAACAAGACGAGAAGCAATGCCTGACCCAGAAAGATGGAGACAAATCCAAGAATCGGCGAAACGAGAAACGCCACGACAAGGCGCTTGGCACCGTGCCCTTCCCTTTCGACGACCCAGAATAGGGCCAACACAACAATCACTCCCAGACCAGTAGACACAATCGCCTGTGTCGCCAGCTGAACGGGGGTGAAGCGATATGAGCCACCAACTATCTCTCCAATCAGAGAAGTGTCAAGCACAGAGAGTACTATGACAGAGCCTATGACTAAGGGCAGCACCGACAATAATAGAAGCAAACCGCGCTCCTTGTCTAGCTTCATATCGAGTTTCCTGCAAGACTGCAAGCAGTCGGGCGATAAAGAGGATGCTTTTGAAGCAATCCGCATCCAATTGGCATCACTCCGAGCGAATCAGCTAGTCCAGAAACGAATGACAAAGGCAGAAAAAAAGAAACAAGGGGACCTCAGTCCCCTTCTGTACTAGCCTACTTCTGTCTCAGCAGGATGTATCCACCAACGAGGATAACCACAGCCGCACCGACTGCACCTGCGACAATAGCCAGTGTTAGGTTGGGCGGAGTTGTGGTGGTCGTCGATGTGGTTCCGGTTGGTGTCCTGTCAAGACCGTAGAAGTAGTTGGGGTTCCAAGTTTCCTCACAGGCTTCGCCCGCGAAGTAACTAGACACGTTGAACGGTCCTGAGGTCACCATCTCCTGAGTTGGAGGCTGCGGGTTCCATGTGTTCCAGTTGGCTGCGCCAATCGCCTCGAATACGTGCTTTGGAATGATTGGCTTGTAGCTAACGGTGTGTAGGTACCAGTATGACTCGCCAGCGAACTCAACAACAAGCTGGTAGGTGGTTGTCGAATATGCTGCTGTCATCTCAGTCAGGTCTGAACCATATGGGTTGCCTGGTGCCTCACGGAAGAAGTTCAACGTGAATGCTACGTCTTCAGCTGTTAGAGGCTCACCATCAGACCAGGTTGCATTCTGGAGGATGTTGAATGTGAACCTGGTGTGACCTTCCGGCACAGCCGGATTGTCGCTGTGAGTCTGGGCAGTATACGACTCAGCCAGCCAGTTCACGTCAGCACCGCTTGAGTCCTGAATGATCAGACTGTCGTATAACTGGTTGAGCACATTCATGGTGTATGCGGATGAGCTCGCCATGAAGTTGAACGTGTCAAGGTCCAACGGGTTGCTCCATCGGAACGTGCCGCCAAACGGGCCACCTGAAGAGTCCTTCAGATGTACCAGATAGTTGGTCCACCAACCGGGAACACCTGCGTTGACGTCATTGACGAAACCTTCGAACCTGTCAGTCCTGTAAGCCGACAGCAGAACGTTCTCGTAGCAGATGATCTCTGGGCAGTTGTAGACCCAGACCTTCTGCATCTCTATGGCTGCCTCATACACTTCATTGTAGTCTGTCGAGTGAAGCAGCTGGTCCCTCCATGCGTCATAGGAGGCATTGCCCCAGCATGGGAAGTTCCAGTATGGTTCGTTGGCGTATCCAGACCAGAACTCGTACCCAAGCCAGTCAACGTCCATGTTGGTAAAGCTCGCACCGAGGAATACCATGTCGAAGTCGCCGTGGAAGTAGAGACGGTTCAGGTATTCGTAGAAGTCAGTTGCCTGGGAGGTTGCCTGAACGTGAAGGGCGGTCAAGGCCTGCGCAGCTTTCTGGCCAACTTCAATGGCTATGGGTGACGACGAAGCGCACTCGACAAGGACATCAAAGTCGTCGCCGTGAGGTCCCTCACGGATAGTGTCGTTGTCGATATCAAGGAAGCCCGCTGCATCCAGCAGCTCTGCACCCTTGGCAACGTTCGCCTCATAGTAGGTGTAGGGCAGAAGGCCCTCACATGAGAATGGGTTCACCTGTGGCACACAGGAGTCCTGTGGCGAGGATAGACCATCCCATACCTGATCCGATATCGCTTCCTTGTCAAGAGCAAAAGCGAGGGCTCTCCTGAAGGAAGTGTAGTTAAACGGATACTTGTTGGTCTTGATAACGAGGTAGCCGTACCCATTCCTGAGTACGTTCACCACGTCGATGTTCTCTGCCGCCTGTAGAGCTGGCAGATACGTGGGATTGACCATCTCACCGATAAGGTCAATCTCGTTGTTCTGGAGCGCTAGCACCTCTTGGTCTTCTCCTGTTATGACCCTGAACACAAGCTTGTCCACATACGGTCCACTCTTTGAACCGGACACTGCGAGTGAAGTCACAAACAGTGGTGAAACTGCCATCAGGGTAAAAGCAGCGACCAGTGAGATAGCAAGCACTCTCTTTGCACGACTGCTAAACATTTTCTCTCTCTATCTCCTCCGAGTCGAAGACGGATTGGTCTTGCTGAGAAGGAATGCCTAATAAAAGGCTTATGTAGGGTTGGATACACATAGGGAGGATATGACTTTGGGGTCATTGCCTCGGGTCGCCAGACAGAGCCCAGTCAGACAGCGTGAGCAGATCGCGAACTCATAGCTTAGAGAGGACGTCGGCTCGAGGCCTGCATCTTGCTGCAAGAAATACGGGAAATGGACGAAGCAAGGACAGGCCCATCTGTGGATTCGACATGTAGTGTTGACCTCTGGGTGTCTGACTCTTTTGCCGCCTATCGCTCCCTGAGCCGCGGGTTCAGAATTTGATCAAGGGTATGGCCAACAAAGGTAAAGGACAGCGAGAGGACGGTTATCATTAAGCCCGGGAATATCACAATCCACCAGGCCCCATTGCTAAACCCGCCCGAGCCCTGAGCATCGGCCAGCATCCGACCCCAGCTGGGTTGACTCGGATCAGTCAGACCAAGAAATGCCAGTCCAGACTCAGAGAGAATAGCACCTACAACACCAAGAGTCACATCGGCGAACAAGATGGGTGTGACGTTGGGAAATATGTGACGGTAGATAATGTAGGTGTCCGACGCCCCAATCGCGCGGGCTGACTCCACATAGGCCTTGTTCTTTTCAGCCATGACTTGCGACCGTATGAGCCTCGATGTCCCAGTCCACCCCAACAGGGAAATCACAATAATGATGTTTATGATCGTGGGTCCCAAGAAAGCGGCCAAAACCATCATCAGGGGAAGTCCGGGTATCACAAGAAGGAAGTCGACAATACGCATGAGAATCTCGTCGATCTTTCCGCCAAAGTAACCTGCGGTCATTCCGACGGCAACACCTACAATCGAGGAAAGGGCAGTCGCCAATGTGCCAATCAAGAGAGAAACCCTACTGCCGTACACAAGCTGACTCCAAGCATCAGCACCCTTGTCCGTCGTCCCGAGGATTCCGAAGTAGTCGCCGAACGCGATCACACTAAGCTTGCGCACGCTGACTGTGACTGAACCGTTATAGTCCAAGTTTGTGCGCATGTTTCTGGACGGCACTAGACCAACTGCAAGGGTAAGTTCATTGCTGGGGTCAGTATGCTTCACTATACCTTCCCACCCCTCAATAATGTCAAAGTAGTTGAGGTCAATCACACGCATCTGGTAGATGGATGCGTAGGGAGGGTATGACTGGTAGACTCGCCACCAGTTGCCAGCCGAGTCGACAAGCCACATGTATAGCTTGAACATCAAACCACCCGCTTCACGGGAGGCGAAGTCCCCTGTAGTCTCCGCCGCAAAGTCTATCGTGACATTGACATCACTAGGCAGTTTAGCGTAAGTCCAGTTGAATGAGTATGAGAAGTATACGAAGTCTAGGCAATCAGGCAGGTTGCCTGTGCTGTCAATCGGTGTGCGAAAGTGTAATGTTTGGTTTGTCAGATGGGTCCAGGTCATCTCCACTCGGTTGAAGTCAGTCCCGCCCCCTGACGGCAGATAAGAATACGAGAACTGGTTCGGGGCAGTGCCGTTGACAACAAAGTCAGGGGTCAAGCCCATATTGGGGTCCTTGATGACGTCAGATGTCACGACTCCTCCTGGATCGAAGACCTGCATCCAAGCCGGAGCCAAGAAGCTCGGTGCAACCTTCGCACCCGGCGAAGGACTATACTGAACGAGATATGGGGCTCCAATGGCCATGCCAACGTATGCTAACAGAAGTGCTAGACCTATGATACCAATCTTGTGGCGTCTGTACTCCTTCCAGAATGCCGTAGACGCACTGTACCAGTTGCTGTCGCGCCAGCTTTTCTTCATGCGTTTCTCAAGCGTCAAACCCAACACCTGCGGATTCGTGAGGAGCAGTACGATACCTGAGGTTGTAAGACACATCTTGCCAGTTGGCCAGATTTGCCAATGCCCAGAGTAAGGAGCCTGCGGCCTTTGGCATCCTTATCAACGTTATGCATTGAGCCATTCAAACCGCATCGGTTTAACTGAGAGTCAACTATGGGATAAAGTTGGGAGGAGAAAAGCAGAGCCCTGCCGGGCTCCGCGCTTCACGTCAGCTTTTCTATGCGTACTTGATGCGTGGATCGAGCACACCATACAGCAAGTCTGCCACGAAGTTTGCCAGAATCGCAGTGATGGCGATGATCATGAATATTGCCTGTACAACCGGATAGTCCAGTTGGAATAGGCTGGTGAAGATGTATCTCCCTAAGCCGTACCATGTGAACACCGTTTCAGTCAGTGTGGCTCCATTAATGAGAAAGCCAAACGTGAGAGCGATTACCGTGACCATCGGCAACAGTGCATTCTTCAGGCCATGCTTGTACAGAACTTGGTTCTCATCTAGCCCCTTGGCCCTCGCCGTCAGGATGTAGTCTTCCGTCATCACGTCGATGAGGTTGTTGCGCATGTAGAGGAAGTAACCACCATAGCCGCCAACACCAAGAGCGATCATTGGAAGGAACAGGTGGTGAAGGATGTCTCCAGCCATGATGAGACCTCCGAACGGGCTGTCCTTTATTGTCGGCCATAGCTCGGTGTCAATTGTGCCGTAGAGGGGAAACGATATCAATCCACCTGTAACTGACGGCAAGTAGACCGCGAAGATCATCAACAGCATCATTCCAAACCAGAAGATTGGGAGAGCATAGATGAACAGCGCCACAGTCACCGCACTGACATCCTTCCGAGAACCGGGGTCAGCAGCGACCTTCACACCAGTCCAGATGCCCAGCATGATTGCTACAAGAGATGAAGTCCCCATCAGCAGCAAGGTGTTAGGCAGTCGTCCCATTATCTCATCTATGACAGGTTGTCCACTTATGAAGGACAGACCGAAGTTGCCTGTGAACATGTTGACCAGGTAGCGCCAGAACATGTAGATCCAGTCGAAGATGTCCGGGTCAGGCACTAGGCCAAATCTGAAGTAGAGCTGCTCAAGCATATCTCGCGTGAGATTGCGTCGCATCTCCTCACTTATCATCAGGTCCACAGGGCTGACGCCAAGTACAAGTGTTGGGAGTCTGAAGAGAAAGAAGTTGAAACATACCACAGCCACAATGAGTAGAAACATGTAGATGCTTCGTCTGATGACGTACTCTCGCAGACCCATTCTTGTCACTCCTGCGTTTACTATTGTGACAGTACCTAGCCTGACAATGTACTGACAGTATAGTGGAAGCTTGGGTCCCTAATAAGCCTGATGTTCAGAGAAATCATGGCGACCTAGCAAGCTGATTCGACAGGGTCCTACAAGGATGGGAGTCCGGGCCCAGTGGGCCCAGACAGTACGGTGAGAGATTCTACCGCTCCCGAAGCCGCGGGTTGAGAACCTGATCAAGGGTGTGGCCAACAAATGTGAAAGCCAATGAAAGGCTTGTGATCATCAATCCAGGGAAGACCACAACCCACCACGCCCCATTGGAGAATCCCCCAGAGCCCTGAGCATCTGCGAGCATTCGTCCCCAGCTGGGTTTGCTCGGA
>Ga0153915_10001999_pt1 | contig 18731 bp, 22 predicted proteins | sample Opewatmetagenome_2_FD_107003 | JGI IMG/M metagenome (GOLD analysis project Ga0153915, IMG submission 107003) | Freshwater wetland microbial communities from Ohio, USA - Open water 3 Core 3 Depth 3 metaG | ecosystem: Environmental > Aquatic > Freshwater > Wetlands | place: USA: Ohio, Lake Erie...
CCAGACCCAGGAATACGCGCCCGCCCTCGCGCTGAGCGCCGTGCCGGCGCTGAACGCCGGCCCGTCGCTGGTCGTGCCTTCGGGCTGGTACAAGCCCAAGCGCATCATCGACCTGCACGCCGGCTCGGCCGCGAAGGTGCGCCTCACGGACGTGATCGAGCGCGGCAGCGACTTCGAGCGCGTGCTCTACGAGAAGGCCGAGTGACGCCCACCGAGATCAAGCTGCACCAGAAGTCGCGCGTCCTCGAGATCGCCTTCGACGACGGGCGCAGCTTCCGGCTGCCCTACGAGCTGCTGCGGGTCTATTCGCCCTCGGCCGAGGTGCGCGGCCACGGCCCGGGCCAGGAGGTGCTGCAGGCGGGCAAGCGCCAGGTGGAGATCCGCTCGCTGGAGCCGGTCGGCTCCTACGCGGTGCAGCCGGTCTTCTCCGACGGCCACAGCACCGGCATCTACTCCTGGGAATACCTCTACGAGCTCGGCGAGCACCAGGACGAGCTCTGGGCGGCCTATCTCAAGCGCCTGCAGGACGCCGGCGCTTCGCGCGATGCATGAGTAAAGACGTCGATTTCGGCTACCAGCGGGTGCCCGAGCAGGAGAAGGCCTCGCGGGTCGGCGAGGTTTTCGACGGCGTGGCCTCGCGCTACGACGTGATGAACGACCTCATGTCGCTCGGCCTGCATCGCTACTGGAAGCGCTTCGCCCTTTCGGTGGCGCGGCCGCGCGACGGAGAGCGCGCGCTGGACGTCGCGACGGGCAGCGGCGACCTCGCGCTCGCGCTTGCCCGCGCGGTCGGTCCGCGCGGCGAGGTGTGGGCCACCGACGTGAACCGGCGCATGCTCGAGCGCGGGCGCGACCGGCTGCTCGACGCCGGCGTCGTCGTTCCGGCGGTGCAATGCGACGCCGAGCGGCTGCCTTTCCCGGCCGGCCGCTTCGATTGCGTCATGGTCGGCTTCGGGCTGCGCAACATGACGCACAAGGAGCGCGCGCTCGCCGAGATGGCGCGCGTGCTTCGCCCGGGCGGGCGCCTGGTGGTGCTCGAGTTCTCGCGCGTGTGGGCACCGCTCCAGCCCGCCTACGACCTCTATTCGTTCCGCGTGCTGCCGTGGCTCGGCGCGCGCGTTGCCGGCAATGCCGACGCCTACCGCTATCTCGCGGAATCGATCCGCATGCATCCGGACCAGGCGACGCTCGCGCGCATGATGGAAGGCGTGGGCCTGCAGGCGGTCGAGGTCTTCAACCTTTCCGCCGGGGTGGTGGCCGTCCATCGCGGCATCAAGTTTTGATAGCATCGCAGCCGGAGGTGCTGGTCATGCGCAAGTGGTTACTCGCGGTTTCTCTCGTCTTTCTTGGCGGCGTGGTCGCGTTGCAGGACGCCGAAGCGCGCCGCCTGGGAGGCGGGCGGTCGGTCGGCGTGCAGCGCAACGTGACTGCGCCGCCGGCGAAGCCGGCCTCGCCGCAGGCGGCTCCGCAACCCGCGCAGAACCCGCAGACGCCTCCCCAAAGCGGTAGCCGCTGGGGCGGCGTCCTCGGCGGCCTCGCTCTCGGCGGCCTGCTCGGCTATCTCTTCGGCGCTCAGGGCATGGTCGGCGTTCTCGCGCTCGCCGCGATCGTTCTGCTTGCCGCGGCGGTCATCGGCTCCGTCGTGCGGCGGCCCCGCGAAGCGCCCCTGCGCCCGGTCCAGTTCGCGGGGTGGGGCAACGAGACCGTTCCCGCGCCGCCGCCTTCGCAGGCGAGCGGGATCGCGGTGCCGATGGCCGCGGGCTCGCTGCCCGACGGCTTCGACACGGCCGGATTCCTGCGCGCGGCGAAGACCAACTTCATCAAGCTTCAGGTCGCGAACGACTCGGGCCGGCTCGAGGAGATCCGCGAGTTCACGACCCACGAGATGTTCGATGAGCTGCGCGCCGATGTGCGCGGCGGGCAGTCCACCGACGTGGTGGCACTGAACGCCGATCTGCTCGAGCTCGCCACGGAAAAGGACCGGCACTGGGCTTCGGTTCGCTTCTCCGGGATGGCGCGCGAAACGCCGGGGACTGCGCCCGTCGGCTTCGCGGAGGTGTGGAACCTCGTCAAGCCCGTCGATGGCTCTTCCGGCTGGCTGCTCGCCGGCATCCAGCAGATGCATTGAGGCCGACCCTGTCCGACGCGAAGGCCACCCCCGCGGTGGCCTTTTGTTTTTTTGCCAATCACGTGCTCGACGGCGCGGGGTGGGCGCGCAGCCGCCTGGCGCGATTCGCCGGGCGCACGCTCGAGTTCCGCGCGCCGCTCCTTCCGGCGGTGCTCGTCACCCTCACGCCGCAGGGGCGGCTCGAGCCCGGCGGCGCCGAGCCCCCGGGCGCGGTGGTCTTTCTCGGCCCGAAGACGAAAGTGTCCGGTGAGCCGCAACTCGCCGCCGAGCTCGAGGAGCTCTCGCGCATCCTGCGCTGGGATGTCGAGGAAGACCTCTCGCGGGTCGTCGGCGACGTGCTGGCGCATCGCGCCGTAGAGGCCGGGCGCGCGCTTTGGCGCTGGCAGGTCGACGCGGCCGGACGGCTCGGCGAGGCGATGGGCGCCTACGCCGTCGACGAAGCGCGCTTCGTGGTGCGCCGGCCGGAGCTCACCGCGCTGGCGGAGGGGATCGAGCGCCTGTCGCAGGCGCTCGTCGAGCTCGAGCAGCGAGTCGCGCGCCTTGACTAGGGTCGCGCGCCTCGCCCGCATCCTCTGGGTCGCGGCCCGCTTCCGCCTGTACGACCTCGATGCGGCGGACGAACGGCGCGGCGAGCGCCTGCGCCGCGCGCTGGAGGCGCTCGGCCCGATCTTCGTCAAGTTCGGCCAGGTCCTTTCCACGCGCCGCGACCTGCTGCCGGTCGACATCGCCGACGAGCTTGCTCGGCTGCAGGACCAGGTGCCGCCGTTCGCCTCGGCGCTCGCCATCGCCGAGATCGAGCGCAGCCTCGGGCGGCGCATCGCGGAGGTGTTTCTCGAGCTCCAGGAGAATCCCGTGGCCAGCGCGTCGATCGCGCAGGTGCACCTGGGCGCGCTGCCCGACGGGCGCGAGGTCGCGGTCAAGGTGCTGCGCCCGGGCGTCGAAGCGGCGATCCGCAAGGACGTGGCGCTCCTCGAGACCGCGGCGGCGCTCGCCGCGCTTTTTGCCGAAGGCCGGCGGCTCAGGCCCCGGGAGGTGGTGGCCGAGTTCGCGCGCCACCTCGACGAGGAGCTCGACCTGATGCGCGAGGCCGCGAACGCGAGCCAGCTGCGGCGCAACTTCGAGAACTCGCCGCTGCTTGCGATGCCCCGGGTTTACTGGGAGCTGTGCTCGCAGCGAGTGATGGTAATGGAGCGCATGCGCGGCGTGCCCATCTCGCGCATCGCCGAGCTCGAGGCGCTCGGCGTCGACCGCAAGGCCCTGGCGCGGGCGGGCGTGGAGATCTTCTTCACCCAGGTGTTCCGCGACGGCTTCTTCCATGCCGACATGCACCCGGGCAACATCCTCGTCGGCACGGAGGGCGAGATGCACGGGCGCTACATCGCGCTCGACTTCGGCATCGTCGGCACGCTCACCGAGTACGACAAGAACTACCTCGCGCAGAACTTCATCGCCTTCTTCAACCGCGACTACCACCGCGTCGCGCTCGCCCACCTCGAGGCCGGCTGGGTGCCGCCGGGCACGCGGGTCGACCAGTTCGAGGCGGCGATCCGCGCGGTCTGCGAGCCGATCTTCGCCCGGCCGCTCAAGGAGATCTACTTCGGCAAGCTGCTGCTGCGCCTGTTCCAGACCTCGCGGCGCTTCAACGTCGAGATCCAGCCGCAGCTCGTGCTGCTGCAAAAGACGCTGCTCAACATCGAGGGGCTCGGCCGCCAGCTCGACCCGGACCTCGACCTGTGGGCGACCGCGAAGCCGTTCCTCGAGCGCTGGATGCGCGAGCAGATCGGCTGGCGCGGCCTCGCGCGCAGCCTGCGCCACGAGGCGCCGTTCTGGGCGCAGACGCTGCCGCAGCTGCCGCGCCTCGTGCACCGGGCGCTCGCCGAGGACCGCCTCGGCGAGCTGCGCGCCGCCGTCGAGCGCCTCGCCGCCCAGGGCGCGCGGCGCAACCGGCTTCTCGTGGCGCTGGTCGCGGCCAGCGTGCTGACGCTGGCCATTCTGCTGTTCCGTCTCTGGTGAAGGACAGCGCCCGACCGCAGTTCTGGGACGAGCGCTTCGCGGCGGGCATCACTCCCTGGGACTTCGGCGGCGTGCCGCCCGACCTCAGGACGTGGCTCGCCACCCCGCGCGGGCGCCTGCGCGTCCTGGTGCCGGGCTGCGGCTCGGCGTACGAAGCGCGCGCCCTGGCGGAGCTCGGCCACGACGTGACGGCGATCGATTTCTCGGATGCGGCGCTCGCAGCGGCGCTGAAGGTGATGGGGCCCTACTCCGATCACCTGGTGAAGGCCGACTTCTTCCGCTTCCAGCCCGCGGTGTTTGACGTGGTCTACGAGCGCGCCTTTCTCTGTGCGCTGCCGCGAGCGCGGTGGCGGGACTTGGGGCGGCGCATGAGCACGCTGGTTCGCTCGAGCGGCGTGCTGGCCGGATTCTTCTATTTCGACGACAACCGGAGCGGCCCGCCGTTTGGCGTGGCGCCGTCGCTCCTCGACGAGCTGCTCGAGCGCTTCGAGCGGATCGAAGACCGGCCGGCGGCGCAGTCGCTCGGCGTCTTCCGGGGCAAGGAGCGCTGGCAGGTGTGGAAGCGGCGGCTGTGAGCCATCGCCCGGGCGCGCTCGCGCGGATCCTCTTCGCGGTGTACGTGCTGCTCGTCGCCTACGCCTCCCTCTATCCGCTCGAGGGCTGGCACGCGCACGGGCTCTCGGCCTTCGATTACCTGGCGGTGCCCCCGAGCTTCGTCACCGGCTTCGACCTCGCGGCGAACATTCTCGGCTACGTTCCCTACGGGTTCCTCGGCATGGCGGCGGTGCATCCCCGCTTGGCGCGCTGGCCGGGATTCGCGCTCGTCGTGGCGAGCGGCGCCCTGCTCTCGCTCGTGCTCGAGGCCGCGCAGAGCTACCTGCCGACGCGCGTTGCGGCAAGCCTCGACGTGGTGGCAAACATCGGCGGCCTGGCCGCCGGTGCGCTCCTCGCCGCGGCTTTCCTGCCGCGGCTGCGCGCGAGCCGGCCGTTGCGGCGCCTGCGCGCCATGTTCCATCCCGGCGCCGCGACGGACGCGGGCCTCGTCCTGCTCGCGCTCTGGCTCTTCACGCAGCTCAATCCGGCGACGCTGCTCTTCGCCGCCGGGGACCTGCGCGACCTGTTCGACGCGACGCAGGTCCCGGCGCGCCCGCCCCAGTTCTTCATCGCCATCGAGGCGGCGACGGCGGCGATGAATCTCGTCAGCGTGGGAATGCTCCTCTCGGCGCTCGTGCGACCCGGGGCGCGCCTGCGCTCGCTCTTCATCGTGCTCGTCGCGCTGGCCCTGGCGGTCAAGACCATGGCGTTCGCGATCGTCATGCAGGCGCACAACGTGCTCGACTGGCTCACCCCGGGCGCGCAGCGCGGGCTGGCCGCGGGCCTGCTGCTCGCGCTCGCGGCGATGGCGCTGCCGCGCCTCGCCCGCCTCGCGCTCGCGGCGGTGCTGCTCATGGCGGCGACGGTGCTCGTCAACCTCGCGCCGCCCAACCCCTACCTCGCCGCGTCGCTCAAGCTCTGGGAGCAGGGGCACTTCCTCAATTTCAACGGCCTCACGCGCGTGGTGAGCTCCCTGTGGGCCTTCGCCGCGCTCGGGTATCTCATCTACGTGGCGGCGAACCGGCGCGACAGCGCACGCTAGAATTTCGGCATGTCCTATTACGCGCGGCACGTCTTCTTCTGCTGCAATCAGCGCGACGGCAGCCGCGTCTGCTGCAACGACAAGGGGGCCTCCGAGCTGCGCGACTACGCCAAGCGGCGCGTCAAGGAGCTCGGCCTGGCCGGGGAAGGCCAGGTGCGCGTCAACCAGGCCGGCTGCCTCGACCGCTGCGAGGAAGGCCCCTGCATCGTCGTCTATCCCGAGGCCGTCTGGTACACCTACGTCGACCGGCAGGACATCGACGAGATCATCGAGCAGCACCTCCAACAGGGACGGATCGTCGAGCGCCTGCGGCTGTAACGATGCGCTCCAGCACGCGCCGAGAGTTCCTCGCCGGCCCGGCGGGCAGGATCGAATGCGCGGTCGACGATCCGGCGGGCGCACCGGTCGGCATCGCGCTCATCGCCCATCCGCACCCGCTGTTCGGCGGCAGCCTGGACAACAAGGTCGTCCAGACGCTCGCGCGGGCCTTCGTGGAGCTCGGCTACGAAACCTGGCGGCCCAACTTCCGGGGCGTCGGCGAGACCGAGGGCGTGCACGACGAGGGACGCGGCGAGCTCGAGGACCTGGCGGCGATCGTCGCGCACCTGAAGCCCGCGCGCCTCGCGCTCGCCGGCTTCTCCTTCGGCGCCGGGCTGCAGGTGCAGCTCGCCGCCCGGCTGCCGATGGAGATGCGGCCGGCGAAGCTGGTCCTCGTGGGGGTGGCGGTCACCCGCTTCAAGCTGCCGGCGGCGCCGCGCGGCACGCTGGTGGTGCATGGCGAGCTCGACGAGACGGTGCCGCTCGCCGCGGTGCTCGACTGGGCGCGGCCGCAGGAGCTGCCCGTGGTGGTCGTGCCGGGCGCCGAGCATTTCTTCCACCGCAAGCTCAACGTCCTGCGCGACATCGTGCTCACGTGGACGCGATGAGCCTGCCGACGCGCGTCCTCGCGACGCGCGGCCTGCGCAAGCGCTACGGGGCGGCGAACGTCGTCGACGGCGTGGCGCTCGAGGTCGCTCCCGGCGAGTGCTTCGGCCTGCTCGGGCCGAACGGCGCCGGCAAGACGACCACCCTGCGCCTCTGTCTCGGCCTCACGCACCCGGATGCGGGTGAGATCGAGCTCCTGGGCGAGCCGGTGCCGGCGCGCGCCCGCGAGGCGCGGCGCCGGGTCGGCGTCGTGCCGCAGTCCGACAACCTCGACCCGGACTTCACCGTGGCGGAGAACCTGGTCGTCTACGGCCGTTACTTCGGCCTCGCGCCGCGCGATATCGCCGCGCGCCTGCCGGGCCTGCTCGAGTTCGCCGGCCTTGCCGGCCGCGCCGACGCGCGCATCGATGCGCTGTCGGGCGGGATGAAGCGGCGCCTGACGCTCGCGCGGGCGCTGGTCAACGAGCCGCAGCTCATGTTCATGGACGAGCCGACCACCGGCCTCGACCCCCAGGCGCGCCACCTCATCTGGGAGCGCCTGCGCCGGCTCACGCAGGAGGGGCGGACGCTCGTCCTCACCACGCACTTCATGGAGGAGGCGGAGCGCCTGTGCGACCGACTGGCCATCATGGACCGCGGCCGGATCATCGCCGAGGGCTCGCCGCGCGAGCTGATCGCGGCGCACATCGAGCCGTTCGTGGTGGAAGTCCACGGCGATGCCGTCGAGCAATGGATGGCGCAGGCGCTCCGGGTCGCGCCCCGAGTGGAGAAAGCCGGCGACACGGTCTTCGCCTACGCGGCGGATGTGGCTCCGATTCTTGCGACCCTGGCCCATCGCCCCGGTCTTTCCTACCTGCACCGGCCGGCGAGCCTGGAGGACGTGTTCCTCAAGCTCACCGGCCGCGACCTGAGAGACTGATGCGCTGGGTCCCGGTCTGGCGGCGCAACTTCCTCGTCTGGCGCAAGCTCTTCGTCGCCTCGGTGCTCTCCAACCTCGCCGATCCGCTGATCATGCTGTTCGGCCTCGGCTACGGCCTGGGCGCGCTCCTGCCCTCGGTGCAGGGCATGTCCTACATCGCCTTCTTCGCGGCGGGCACGCTCTGCTCGGCGACCATGTTCACCGCATCGTTCGAAGCGATGTTCTCCGGCTTCTCGCGCATGCACGGCCAGAAGACCTGGGACGCGATCCTCTATGCGCCGCTGGTCATCGACGACATCGTCGCGGGCGAGATCGTCTGGGCGGCGAGCAAGGCCTGGCTTTCCGGCTCGACGATCCTCGCGGTCGCGGCCATCGCCGGGCTCGCCGCCTCGCCGATCGCCGTGCTCGCGCTGCCGGCCGCGTTCCTCGTCGGGATCGCCTTCGCCGCCGTGGGCATCGTCATGACGGTGCTCGCGAAGAACTGGGATTTCTTCAGCTTCTACATGACCCTCGTCATGACGCCGATGATCATGATCTCGGGCGTGTTCTTCCCGGCGCAGCAGCTTCCCGGGCCGCTGCTCGCCGTGGCGCAGGCGCTGCCGCTCTACCATGGCGTGGCGCTCGTGCGGCCGCTGGTCGCCGGCCGCTGGCCGGCCGACCCGCTGCTGCACATTGCCGTGCTTCTCGCGTATGCCGCCGCCGGCTATATGATCGCGCTTCGCTTCGCCCGAAAAAGGTTCACCGCCTAGATGCTCTGGGTCAAGTGGCTGCACATCGTCTTCATGGTGACCTGGTTCGCCGGGCTGTTCTATCTGCCGCGGCTCTTCGTGTACCACGCGATGACCGAGGATCCGGCCACCCGGGAGCGGTTCAAGGTCATGGAGCGCAAGCTCTTCTGGGGCATCATGACCCCGGGCGGCGTGCTCACGGTCGTCTTCGGGCTGTGGCTCTGGTTCGGCTGGTTCGGAGCCGCGGGATGGATCCATGCGAAGGCGGCGCTCACCGCGCTGCTCGTCGCCTACCACGCGTGGTGCGGGAAGCTACTCGCCGACTTCGCCGCCGACCGCAACACCCGGAGCCACGTCTGGTATCGCTGGTTCAACGAGGCTCCGACGGTCGTCCTCCTCGCTGCGGTGTTCCTCGTTGTCTTCAAGCCGTTCTGAGGCGTTCTTCGCAAGCTGTCCGCGCGGGCTCGAGCCGCTGCTCGTGCGCGAGCTGGCCGCGCTCGAAGTAAGGGACGCGGCGGCCGTCCCGGGCGGCGTCGCCTTCTCCGGCGGCTGGGACGCCTGCTATCGCGCCAACCTCTGGTCGCGCGTCGCCTCGCGCATCCTCTGGCGCGTCGCGGAATTCGACTATCGGGACGAGCACAACCTCTATGCCGCCGTGCGTGCGATCGACTGGCCGAAATACTTCGCGGTCGAGCGCACGCTGCGCGTCAACGTCACCGCGCAGAAGAGCCCGCTGCGCAGCCTCGAGTTCGCCACGCTGCGCATCAAGGATGCCGTATGCGACCGCTTCCGCGACGCGACCGGCAAGCGCCCGAGCATCGAGCGGACGAGCCCGGACGTGCGCGTGCACGCCTTCCTCGAGAGCGCCCGCGGCACGCTGTACCTCGATACCTCCGGCGAGCCGCTCTTCAAGCGCGGCTGGCGTGCCGGCGCCGCCGAGGCGCCGCTGCGCGAGAACCTCGCCGCGGGGATCGTCATGCTCACCGGCTGGCGGCCCGAGGAGCCGCTCCTCGACCCGATGTGCGGCGGCGGCACGCTGGTCGTCGAGGCCGCCGCGATCGCGCGCGGCAAGCCGCCGGGCGGACGGCGGCGTTTCGCTTTCGACCGCCTTCGCGCCTTCGATCCGCGGACCTGGGAAAAGGTGCAGAAGGAGACGACCGGCGCCGCGGTCGCGCCGCGCCTCTTTGCGAGCGACACGGATCCCAGGGCGCTCAATGCCTCGCGCCGCAACCTCGCGGCCGCGGGCGTCGAGCGCTGGGTGACGATCGAGCGGGCGGATGTCCTCGAGCGCGCCGCCCCGGCGCCGAGCGGCGTCATGGTGATGAACCCGCCCTACGGCGAGCGCATCGGCAGCGCCGACGAGCTGGCGAGCTTCTACCCGAAGCTCGGCGATGCGCTGAAGAAGAAGTTCGCAGGCTGGCGCTGCTACATCTTCACGGCCGACCTGCGGCTGCCGAAGCTGATCGGCCTCGCTCCGTCGGCGCGCACGCCGCTCTGGAACGGCGCGCTCGAATGCCGGCTCTACGAGTTCAAGATCGTCTCGGGCAGCCCGACGCGGGGTCCCCGCCCGTAACGGCGGCGCCTCAGGCGGCGTTCGCCCTGGCGTACGCGGCGATCTCGGCGTGCGTGGCGAACCACACGCCTTCGTGGCGCCGCATGTGGCGGATCAGCTCGTCCAGGATCCAGAGGCGCGAGCGATAGCCGATGACGTGCGGATGCAGGGTGAGCTGGAACACGCCGCCTTCGCGGTAGGCGCCGTCAAACTCGCGCCGGAAGATGTCGAGCACGTCGGCGGGCGGCGTATAGGGGCGCAACGCGGCGAAGCGGTTCATGTTGAAGTACACCGCGTCGTCGCGGATCCATTCCACCGGCAGCTCGACGACGCCGCTTTCCTTGCCGTCCATCAGGAGCTCGTAGCAATCCACGTCGGCCATGAGGGACGAGTCGTAGCGCAGCCCCATGTCGCGCGTGATGGCGAGCGTGTTGGGGCTGAAGTCCCAGGAGGGCGTGCGGATCCCGAGCGGCCGCTGGCCGGTCACCTTTTCCAGCGTGTCGGCGGCGCGCAGCTGCAGGTCGCGCTCCGCCTCGAGCGGCAGCTCCGAGTTGCGCTCGTGGATCCAGCCGTGGAGGCCGATCTCGTGGCCTTCGGCGGCGACTCGCCGCTGCTCGTCCGGATGCAGGAGCGCCGTCACCGCAGGCACGAAGAAAGTCGCCTTCACGCCGTGGTTCTCGAGGATCGCGAGGACGCGCGGCACGCCCTGGCGCTGGCCGTACTGTCCCTGGGACAGGCGGCCGATCGACTCGCCGCCTTCGCGCAGCTCGCTGGTCTCGTGGTCCGAATCGAAGGAAAGCGCCACCGCGCAGCGCGCGCCGTCCGGCCAGGACTTCGGCCGCAGCGGCCGCCCGGCCCGCACGTGCTCGACGATGCGGCGCCAATGCGGCTCGGGCCACTGCCAGGGGGCGAGAGGGCGTTCCTCGTTCATGGCTGCTCCAGGGAAACCGGCCGGCCTTCGCGTGCCGAACGCACGATGGCCTCGAGCACGGCGACATTGTGCACCTCGTCGCCCCCCGGTACGGCGAGCGCCCGGCGCGCCAGCGCCGCCTGCGCGAAGTGCTCGAGCTCTGCGCGCTCGGTGCTGAGCTTCGGGAACGTGAGCGTTTCCGGCGCGGCCTTGCGGAACAGGTTGGCCGGGTCGACGAAGGCCGCCCTCATGCTCCAGGTATGCAGGTGCTCGACGTCGCCCACCTCCACCCAGCCCCGGGAGCCGAAGACCTGCAGGCGCCAGGTCTCGGCCGTGGCGATCACCGTGCCGAGGTAGCCGGTCGCCCCGCCCCGGAAGCGAAACAGCATCGAGGTGGTGTCGTCCGCTCCGCTCGATTGCGCCAGCCGGTCGCTCTGCGCGAACACCGAGCCGATCTGCCCGGCGAGATAGAGTATCGCGTCGACCACGTGCACGCCGCGGCCGGTCATTCCGCCCGCGGGCACTTCGCCGGGGTCCTGCCGCCAGTGCTCGAGCGCAAAGCGATAGGCGCTCGGCCCGCAGAAGTTGCCCTCGATGTGCAGCAGCTTCCCGAGCCGGCCGTCCTCGAGCATGCGCTTCGCCTCGGCGAGCGCCGGCTGGAAGCGCCAGTTGTAGCCCACGGCGAGCGTGACCCGGTGCTGGGCGCAGGCGGCCACCGCTTCGGCGGCGCTCCGCGCGTCCACCCCGAGCGGCTTTTCGGTGAAAACATGCTTTCCGGCGCGCGCGGCGGCAACGATCTGCGAGCAGTGCTGCGAGTGGGGTGTAGCGAGCACCACCGCCTGCACTTCCGGGTCGCGCAGCAACGCGTCGTAGCTGTCGGCCAGCCGGATGTCATTCGCATGGCAGAACTCGGCGGCCTTCGCCGGCGTGCGCGTCGCGCCGGCGACGAAGCGGATCGCCGCGCTCCTGCCCTGAACGCTGGAGACGAGGTTGCGCCCCCAGGTGCCGATGCCGACGATCCCTGCGCGAAGCATGGCGGGATTCTATGGGCTAGAATCGCCCGGCCGCGCGCAAGCCGCGGCGCCGCCCTCGTGGAGACCACCGTGCCCCGCACGCAACAGGACTACGACGACATTCCCGGAACCTTCGTTTTCGACGCCGAGCGCTCGCGCCAGGGCTACGGCATCAACATGTTCTGCATGTCGCTCATGAAGGACGAGAACCGCAAGGCCTTCCGGGCGGACGAGGCGGAATACCTGAAGCGGTTTCCGCTCACGCCCGAGCAGACGCGCGCCATTCTCGATCGCAACTACAACCGCATGCTCGAGCTCGGCGGCAACATCTATTTCACCGCCAAGCTCGGCGCCACCGACGGGCATTCGTTCCAGCACCTGGCGGCGCTCATGACCGGCATGAGCCAGGAGGACTACGCCGCCATGATGCTGGCGGGCGGCCGGACGGTCGAGGGCAACCGCAGCAAGTCGGGCAAGGACGCGCGGCGCAAGGCGGGAGCTAAGCGCAAAGCCGGTGCGAAGCGCAAAGCAGGAGCGAAACGTGGCTAGGATCATTGCCGGAGTTACGACTTCGCACGTGCCGGCGATCGGCGCGGCGATCGACAACAAGAAGACCGACCAGCCTTACTGGCAGCGCGTGTTCTCGGGCTTCGAGAAAACCAAGGCGTGGATGGCCAAAGCGCGCCCGGACGTCATCATCGGCATCTACAACGACCACGCTTCCGCCTTCTCGGTCGAGCTCGTGCCGACCTTCGCGCTCGGCTGCGCACCGGAGTTTCCGCCCGCCGACGAGGGCTGGGGGCCGCGCCCGGTGCCCGTGGTCAAGGGGCACCCCGAGCTCGCCGCGCACATCGCCCAGTCGGTCATCCTCGACGAGTTCGACCTGACCGTGGTCAACAAGATGCAGGTCGACCACGGGCTCACCGTGCCGCTCAACCTGCTGTGCGGCTCGCCGGCGCAGTGGCCCTGCCCGGTGATCCCGCTCGCGGTGAACGTGGTCCTCTATCCGCCGCCGACCGGCCACCGCTGCTTCATGCTGGGGCGCGCGCTGCGCAAGGCGATCCGCTCCTGGCCCGAGGACCTGCGCGTGGTGGTGCTCGGCACCGGCGGCATGTCGCACCAGATTTCCGGGCCGCGCGCCGGGCTCATCAACAGCAAGTTCGACAAGGCCTTCCTCGACAACCTCACCCGCGACCCGAAGAAGCTGACGCGCATCCCGCACGTCGAGTACATGCGCGAAGCGGGTGCCGAGGGCATCGAGCTCGTCATGTGGCTCATCATGCGCGGGGCGCTCGACGACAAGGTCGACGAGGTCTACCGCTTCTATACCGTTCCGGCTTCGAATACCGCGGTAGGGCACATCATTCTCGAAAACAGGAGAGGCAAATGAAGATCTGCGTCGCCGGCCAGGGCGCTTTCGGTCAGAAGCACCTCGACGCGCTCAAGCGCATCCCGGGCGTGGAGGTGACCTCCCTCGTCGGCGGCAGCGCCGCCTCGACCGCCGAAGTGGCGAAGAAATACGCCATCCCGCACCACACGCAGGATCTTGCCGAGGGCATCCAGCGGGCCGACGCCGTGATCCTGACCACGCCGACGAAGATGCACTTCCGCCAGGCCGAGCAGGTGATGCGCGCCGGCAAGCACGTGCTGGTCGAGATCCCGGTCACCGACAGCGTCGAGGACGCCGAGCGGCTGGTGAAGATCGCCGCGGAGACGGGCGTCACCGCCATGGGCGGCCACGTAAGGCGCTTCAATCCGAGCCACCAGTGGGTGCACCGGCGCATCACGAAGGGCGAGCTGAAGGTCCAGCAGATGGATGTCCAGACCTACTTTTTCCGGCGCAAGAACATCAACGCCGCGGGCAACCCGCGCAGCTGGACCGACCACCTGCTCTGGCACCACGCCGCGCACACCATCGACCTCTTCCAGTACCAGACCGGCGAGACGATCTCCGACTGCTATGCGGTGCAGGGGCCGCCGCATCCCGAGCTCAGGATCGCGATGGACATGGGCATCGTGGCGAGAGTCCCGTCCGGAGCCATCCTGACGCTCTCGCTCTCGTTCAACAACGACGGACCGCTCGGCTCGTTCTTCCGCTACATCTGCGACAACGGCACCTACCAGGCCTACTACGACGATCTCGCCGACGGCAAGAAGAACCCGATCGACGTCTCCAAGGTCGACGTGTCGATGGACGGGATCGAGCTCGAGGACCGCGAGTTCATCGCCGCGATCAAGGAGAAGCGCGAGCCGAACGGCAGCCTCGCCCAGGTCCTGCCCTGCATGCGCGTGCTGGGCCGCCTGGAGAAGATCGTGGACCCGCAGCGCCGGGCCCACGCCTGAGCGCTAGGCCCGCCTCGCGGCGGTGAGCAAGAGCTCGTTCGGCCCTTCCCAGCCCGCCGTGCCCGCGAACACGTTGAGGCGTTCTTCCATCGCCGCCCACGCCGCGTCCTGCGCCGCATTGCCGAGCTTCGCCAGGATCTGCTGGATAGGGCTGGCCGAGGTGCGGATGAATTGCAGGTAGTCGCGGACCGACGGCAGCCGGAAGGGCGCGGGCATCTTCGTCGTGGCGACGTCGCGGAATCCCGCGGCCTTGAACAGCTCGTCGATCAGGCCCGGCTTGCCGAGGCTCAGCAGGCCGCCCGGCTGGAACGGGTCGCGCGGGGGCAATCCCGCGTGCTCGAGCGCGGTCGACATGAGGATGCGAACGCAGGGGTTCGCCTGCGGCGTGGAGAAGACCATCGTGCACACGCCGCCGCCCGGCTTGAGCGCCCTGTGGATTTCGCGCAGCCCCTGCAGCGGGTCGGGCAGGAACATCAGGCCGAGGCGGCACACCGCCGCGTCGAAGCTCGCGGGGTCGACGCCGAGGCTCTCGCCATCGGCGACGCGCGTCTGCACGTTGCGGTAGCCCGCGCGGGCGGCATTGGCTTTCGCGAGCTCGAGGATGGCGGGCGAGAGGTCGGTGGCGAGCACCGAGCCCTGCGCGCCGACGCGCCGGGCGATGTCCAGCGTCTGGTCGCCCGCGCCCGCCGCCACGTCGAGGACGCGCTGGCCGGCCTGGATGCCCGCCATGGCGAGCATGGCCTGCGTCGGCTCGCGCAGCCAGGCGCGGATGTTGGGCGTCTGGTCGTTCCAGCCTTGCGCGGCTTTCTCCCACTGGTCGCGCGTCGCGGCCTTGAATGCCCGGGGATCGAATTCGACTGCGGTGCTCATCGCTGCGGCTCCTGGGTGATGTCGCAATTGACAGGCGCAGCCTATCCACCGCACCCTCTCCGCATAAGCCACGCATTTGCATTTCGGGGCCGCAAAAACGCATAGCCCGCCCGTGTTCGACTGGAACGACCTTCGCTATTTCATTGCCGTGGCGCGCCACCGCAGCACCGTGGCGGCCGCGCGCGCGCTCAAAATGAACCAGTCGACAGTGCAGCGGCGCCTCGCCGAGCTCGAGCGGCGCCTCGGCCGCAAGCTGATGAGCCGGCAGCCGACCGGCTATCGACTCACCGCGCTCGGCCAGGAAATGCTGGCCTACGCGGAACGGGTGGAGCAGGCGGTGCTTGCATTCGAGGAGCACCTCGAAGCGGCGAAGCGCGAGGCGGTGGGCGTGATCCGCGTGACCTGCCCTGAGCCGCTGGTGTACCGGATCACGCAATCGTCGCTGCTGGAGCGCTTCCAGGCGCAGCACCCCGGGCTGCGCGTCGAGTTCGTGATGAGCGACAAGTACCTCGACCTCGCCAAGGGCGAGGCGGACGTGGCGCTGCGCTCGGGCGACACCGACGACGGCGAGCTCGTCGGGCGCAAGCTCGCCGACTCGTACTGGGCCGTCTACGCCAGCCGGAGCTACCTCGAGCAGCACGGCAAGCCGGAGAAAGTCGAGGACCTCGAGCGCCATCTCCTGATCGGCTTCGATGAGACCATGGCCAAGCACCGTGCCGCGAAGTGGCTGCGCGAGGTGGCGCCGAATGCCAAGATCGTCGCCCGCAACAACAGCGTGCTCGGGCTCGTCTACGCGGTGAAATCCGGCATCGGCATCGCACCGCTGCCGACGGCGCTCGGCGATGCGGAGAAGGATCTCGTGCGGGTGCTGGGGCCGATTCCCGAGCTGGCGCGCATCTGGCGGCTGCTCGCCCACCGCGACGTGCGCCGCACGCCGCGCGTGTTGGCCTTCTTCGATTTCATGGTCGCGGAAGTCGAGGCGCTGAAGCCGATCCTGACGGGATAAGGACTACCGGAAGCGCAGGTTGTCGCGCGAGAGCTGGCCGATCGAGGTGCAGCCCATCAGCTTCATGCCGCGCTCGAGCTCGGTGCGCATGAGCTCGAGCGCGCGCTCGACGCCCGCCTGGCCCGCGGCGGCCAGCGGGAAGAGGTAGTAGCGCCCGATCCCGACGGCCTTCGCGCCGAGCGAAAGCGCCTTGAGGACATGCGTGCCGCGCTGCACGCCGCCGTCCATCATCACGTCGAGCCGGTCGCCCACGGCATCGACGACTTCGGCCAGCTGGTCGAACGCCGCGCGCGATCCGTCGAGCTGCCGGCCGCCGTGGTTGGAAAGGATGATCCCGGTGCAGCCGATCTCGGCCGCGCGCTTCGCATCGGCGACCGACATGACGCCCTTCAGGCAGAACTGCCCGCTCCATTCCCGGACCATCTTCGCCACGTCGTCCCAGGTCATGGAGGGGTCGAGCATCTCGGTGAAGTAGCGCCCGATCGACATCGGTCCGCTCCCCATGTCGACATGCTCGTCGAGCTGGGGCAGCCGGAACTTCTCGTGCGTGACGTAGTTCAGGCCCCACATCGGCTTGATCGCGAACTGGAGCATTCCGCCGAGCGTGAGCTTGAATGGAATCGAGAAGCCGGTGCGCAGGTCCCGTTCGCGGTTTCCGCCCGTGATGCTGTCGACGGTCAGCATCATCACATCGATGCCGGCTTCCTTGGCCCGCTGCAGCATCGCGCGGTTGAGCCCGCGGTCCTTGTGGAAATAGAACTGGTAGGTCTGCGGCGTGGCGTAAGCCTTGCGCAACTCCTCGAGGCCCACCGTGCCGAGCGACGAGACGCCGAACATCGTCCCGTACTTCGATGCCGCGGCCGCCACCGCGTGCTCGCCGGTGTGGTGGAACAACCGCTGGAGCGCGGTGGGAGAGCAATAGAAGGGCAGGGCAAGCTTCTGCCCCATCACCGTCACGGAAAGATCGACGCTTTGCACGCCGCGCAGCACGTTCGGCACCAGGTCGCAGCGCTCGAAGCTCGCCGTGTTGCGACGATAGGTCACCTCGTCGTCCGCCGCCCCGTCGATGTAATTGAAGATCGGCCCCGGCAGCCGGCGCCTCGCCAGCTCGCGGAAGTCGTGGAAGTTGTGGCAGTCGCTCAAGCGCATACGGGTGCGACGTCACTCTCCAGGCACAAAGGCGCTCCTGAAATCAGACCGGGCCTTTCGCGTGCATACGGTGAAGTATGGTGCACGGCGCTTCAATACGGCAACACTCGCTGTTGCGTACGTTCGACTAGCTGATCACTTCATCCGCGCGCAGTAGCAGCGATTGCGGAATCGTCAGGCCAAAGGCGCGGGCGGTCCTGAGGTTCACGACAAAGTTGAAGGTATTGGGCTGCTGGATGGGAAGGTCTCCCGGCTTCGCGCCCCGGAGGATCTTGTCGATATACGTGGCGGCGAATCGGCGAAACGTGAGGAGATTCGGCCCATAAGACAGCAATCCCCCATCGTCGACAAATGCCCGGAATGCGGAGATTCCCGGCAGCCGACGGCGAAGGGTGAAGTCGGCGATCCGCTTCGAATTGCTGCTCACCAGCGGGGAGGACAGGACGACCAGCGCCTGCGCTCGCCCGTCGGCCGCGCGGGAAAGCGCGCGATCGAGGTCGGTGTCGTTGCGTATTTCAAGGATTTCCAGATCGAGGGCGAATCGTTGAGCGGCGGAGCGCGTTGCCGCGAGCTGTGCAGAGCCCGTCGTCGAGTCCCACAGGACGTACACGACCTTGCGCTCCGGGACCGCTTGATGGAGCAGCTCGAGCCACTTGCCCGCCAAATCGGGAAGATCCAGAAACAGTCCCGTGAGATTTCCGCCGGGTCGATTCAGGCTGCGTACCAGCCCGGCGCCGACAGGGTCGGTCTCGAGGTCGAACGCGACAACAGGGATCGCGCGCGTCGCATCGTGCGCCGCCCGTACGGCGGCGGGTCCCGTCGCGTAGAGCACGTCGACCTTCCGCCGGACGAGCTCGGCGGCGAGGCCCGGCAGCGGCTCCGTGCGTCCCGCCGAAGACCGTCGTTCGAAGGCGATGTTCTGGCCTTCGATATACCCGAGCTCGCGCATTTCATTGCGAAACTGCGCAAACGAGTCGGCGCCGGCCAGGGTGAGAAAGCCGACGACCGGAATCCTGTCCGATCGCTGTGCCATTGCGCGCGTCGCGAGTGCGCACAGCGTGGCGGCAAGTGCGCGGACAAATTTTCGTCGTCCCATACAAGAATCGCTGGTAAGCAAAGAACGGGGAGCAATTCTGACCGCAACGCCTCTCCTGAACGAGGCGCGTCCTGACTCCGCGTCGATCCGGACCGGGAGCCCGGCGGGGGGCGGTCAGACGATGTCGAGGTGCTCGATGCCCTTGTTGAGGTCGCGCTCCTTGGCGGTCTTGCTGTTCAGCTTGATGTTGAGGCGCACCTCGTTGGTCGAGTCGGCGAAGCGCAGGGCGTCCTCGTAGCTGATGCGGCCGGCCTCGTAGAGGTCGAACAGCGCCTGGTCGAAGGTCTGCATGCCGAGCTCGCGCGACTTCTTCATGATCTCCTTGATCTCATGGATCTCGCCCTTGAAGATCAGGTCGCCGATCAGCGGCGTGTTGAGGAGCACCTCGACCGCCGCGGCGCGGCCCTTGCCCTCGCGCAGCGGGATGAGGCGCTGCGAGATCAC
>Ga0153915_10002001_pt1 | contig 18730 bp, 19 predicted proteins | sample Opewatmetagenome_2_FD_107003 | JGI IMG/M metagenome (GOLD analysis project Ga0153915, IMG submission 107003) | Freshwater wetland microbial communities from Ohio, USA - Open water 3 Core 3 Depth 3 metaG | ecosystem: Environmental > Aquatic > Freshwater > Wetlands | place: USA: Ohio, Lake Erie...
GTTTTCCTCCACCAGCAGGCGGGGACGATCGCCTTCCCATGTCGCAATCCACTTGATTGCACGATGAGGTATTCTCCATCTTCGACATCGTGCGATGTAGAACGGTGCAATCCCGATGATCGATGGTCCTTCGGAGAGAACCAGTATGTATAAGCGGTCACGAGAACTTCGAAAATGTCTCCAGGCCGTCCGGACGTAATCGAACGAAGAGAAAACATTGGGGGAGGTCTCCTCTGACAACAGGTTCCATGGCCTCTCCAAGGCATCGAATTCGTCGTCTGTATCCACGATCCGTATTTTCATGTTAGCAAGCACCTTGATTAGTTCAAAAAACGACGCTTAACCTTACGCATGAAGTTTAACCCCTGGATCAACGGTTTCATTGCCTGATTCGACACGTAAATCCCTGATGCTATGAAAATATGGTCTGTCCAGAGTTTTTCAATAAACGAGTCCTCTTCGGCTCCGCTATCCACGTATTGAATATTGGGGAAGTGCTCACGAAAATGCTTCATGAACTCCAACTCATTCAGGATTCCAAGCCCGAACTTTGAAAACGATTCATCCCACCCAATCTTAAAAGCAAATCCTGCACCTCCTGAAATTAAATTGCACGTTGACGCAATGACTTTACCGTTCATCGAGAGCTCCGTGAAGAAAGCCCTGTCGGCTTGGGCAAATCCATTTATCATTTCGCGGAAGAAAGCCTCATGATTTGCATGGGAAAGGACAGAACAACTCTTATCCTTTTTCCAACCCATATGCTCGAGCTCCAAAAACGCGTTAATGGACGTCGTCTCAATCTCCTGACCTACGACAACGCGCCATTCCACTTTCCCAAGCTCATTTAAACGTCTTAGGTTTTGACGTAATATTTTTCTCCTTTTATTAGACAAAACCGCTTTCATATTGGCATCGCCAGTTCTTTCCGGCAGGAGGATGGGTCGCCGCTGGCTTTCGTATTCAATCCAACAAATTTCAAACTCAGATGCTGCGATGTCGAGCTGGGATGCCAGTTCAGACTCTTTCCTTCTGTTCACAAACTCAACGCCACACCAATCCACCCGTGAATCATGAAAAAAAGAGAGAAAAGCATTTGCCGTTTCCTTGCAATGCTGCCTGTCCACCAATAGCCCCGTAAGATAAGCATAAGGGCACTTATATATCTTCAAATGAGGTACGGGGAGTTTAATCGTCCTCGGAGAACATACAAACACCCCTACGCCCATTAACTCAGTCGCATTGTTTGTCCCTTTCTGAACGAAAACAAAAATGGGTTTCCCCCGAAGTGGAAAGTGTTTGAGAGCTGGCAATATGAAATAGGGGGAAAGATATGCGTTTTGTTCGATCGATCGCTGTTCCAGCTCACACCATCGTTTAATGTGGTGAGCCGTGAGTTCATTAAATTCTAGTACATGAATGGCCAGACCCATTTCAAATCCTTCTCGAAATCAACTATATGGAGCGGATGAATTATTCCTCAAGGTGACGGGTTCGCAATATAGATTAGTGTTGCCAGCGATGCTTTCGTTACCTCTGCTAGAAATTGAAAGTCTATATGTTCTATCCTATCTTTAGTGGATTCATTATAAGGATTTTTGTAATATGAAATGATATAGATTGCGTTATATCCTTCTGCCCAGAAAGACCCTTCATCCCCTCATCCGCACTCTTTCCCCACCATTTCTTTTGCTTTTAGCTTAGAGTATTTTTGCGTCAGTGCAGAAGCAGTTTTTACTAATTCCTTATTTGGCGGGCGCCCTGCAATCACCACTATGCCATCGGGGGAGAGAGATTTTAGTACGCGATTCTTTATCATCTTCAGCTTTAGTTTTATACCCCCTTCCCTGTTTTTGATCTCTGAACCCTTATAAGAATCATTAAACCCAATAATGTCCAGATTGACGACGCCTCTTATATTCAAACCTCTTTCACGTGCCATTTTGGCAAAATGTTTACTTCCTACTCTCCCCTGCTCTTCATTGGAAAAAATTCCAAGTTTAACAGTAGCATCCAATGGCACATCTTTTAAAATCCTTCCGATCTCAAGCACTGCTGCCGTGCCGCTGGCATTATCATCTGCACCGGGGGCACTTACTTCTGGTTGTTTAGAAATTGAATCAAAATGGGCTATCCCCATATAGATCTCGTTCGGCTTCCTTTTGCCGTTAATCGTCGCAATCACATTCTTCCATTTTTTATCGTTAAAATAGTACTCATCAAATTCAACGGGAATGTTATACCCGTGGAATTTCTTGAATAGGTAATTTGCAACCTCATCCTGTTTTTCCCACGAATATCTTGTTTCGAAATGTTGCAGTTCTTCAACCGTCTTGAAAATATTCTCTTGGGAAACAGAACCCAACGCTTTCAATATAAGATCATTCTTCTCATAATTTGCTTCAACCCTATCCGATTGGCAGCCTAATATTAACCAAAGGAATACAATATTTAGGATAAATACAATTTTCAGTCTCATACATGACTTGCCAAGCGGAATGCCAAGGGATTTTTCAATAATAACTACTATCCCCCTCCTCATTGCTACCCATTAATATCTTTTCATGGTTCATGATCCATTTCCACGTTGAAAAAGGAAGATTACTTTTGCTTTTTGGAGGTAATACACTCCAATCCTGTTTTAAGCTGTACAACTCATCTTTATTCTTAACGATTTCGATTTTAAGCATTATTTTTCTTAGTGGTCCTTTTTCCAAAAGTGATCAAACCATTTTTTTTAGCCAATCGGTTTTCCAATAGTGTAGACAGCACGTATCACATCCCTCATGCGTCATCATACCCTTCCCATTACAATAAAGACCACGAAGGATCACAACATCCTTGCACCTATTTATTTTCCTTCCTCCATTATTTAATACGAATTGGGGAATTTTGAGCACTTCGTAAGTGTTATTGCAGTACCTCTTCATGGGCTCCTGAAAGCTCAAGTTCTTGAAAACCCCTCTATCATTTAGAGTACATCTAATTTGCGAATAAGAAAGGACTTTTACCATATCCCCTATTTTCAATGTATCTCGTGAACTGCCTTCAGGTTGATATTCATTGACTATGATCTTCCTATTTGACCTTCTATCGCTCTTGGGAGGAAATTGATCACGCCATCTTCGTATTCGACGTTGGATCGCCGGATATACTCTCAACAAATTTTGATAGAATTTTTCAATACGATTTAGCTCCCTTCCTATATCTCTCATTGTCGTGTATTGACAAATGTATCCAATATCTCTTTTTTTCACTAATGTTAAATTATTTTGCCTAGGTCTCATTCTATCTGTTGTTTTGGCCATCCCGTTCATCCTTTTATACCTTTACTATAAGACAAAGATACCTTATTTTATGCCTTTTCCAGCCAGGTTTTCTTCCAAAAATATGAACAGCTCCTGTCACAATCCCTTCCACCTAGTATTCCTTTTCCATCACAAATCAAGTCCTTAAGCACTACAACATCCTTACACCTAAGCATTTTCATACTGTACTCATCATATAACCATTTAACTTCTTTCAGGACCTCATAATCTCCGCCACAAAACTTCGCCATACTTTCCATAAAAATAAGGCCCTCATAACAGTTCCTCTCATCGAGAGTCTCCCTTATTTTCTCATACGATGAAATTCGAACCCGCTCGCCTCGCCCAAATTTTGCTTTACCCTTGTTTTTCCAAAATATCAGATAGCTTAACAACGTCAAGAGTTTCCTCATAATAAAATCCCTTCCATGACTTTCGTCTGATTATCTCTTAGCTCCTTAGGATCAGGTCTTACTCCTTCTCGAAAAAATGTGCTTCCTTTATCCAAAATGATCATTCCACGTTAAAATTTTCCTGTTTCTTCTGCCGATTCAATGGTATGCCTGGTTACTCGCCCCTTTGCGTTTTCCCATTTTATGAGCCATCCTTTCTTCATCTTGGTTAGAGAAGCGCGGTACTGAAGTACCTCTCCGCCCTATCAGGCAGTATAGTCACCACCTTATTTCGACCATTATCCATGTGGAGAGCTGCGAAAACATTTGCACCCGACGAGGTTCCCACCAATAATCCTTCTTCGCGAGACAGTCTGCGAGTGGTTTCAATAGCATCTTCGTCGGAAACGGTAAACACCATATCCACAAGGTTCACGTCTAAAACAGCAGGGACAAACCCATCGCCGATGCCCTGAATTTGGTGAAGCCCTGGTTCTCTTCCCAACAGGGCAGCGCTGTTTTTGGGTTCAACGGCAACGATTTTGATGTTCTGTTTCTTTTCCTTCAAAAACTTCCCTATTCCTTGAAGTGTTCCTCCGCTACCTACTCCCGCTAGAAATATGTTTACCTCACCATTTGTATCCCGCCAGATTTCCGGCCCTGTCTGCTGATAATGAACCTCCGGGTTATGAGGATTGCTAAACTGATTGACCACAAAATATTTCTCGGGTTCCCCTTGAATGGTTTCTTTCATTTTTTTTAAACTCCCCAATAGACTTTCTTCGGCCGGGCTAAGAATGATTTCGCCTCCGAAGGCCTCAATAATTTTTTTTCGCTCTTCGCTCATGTTTTCCGGCATCACACAGATGACGCGATACCCCTTTTGCATACCTAATAAACTCAATCCAATTCCCGTATTCCCAGAAGTCGCTTCTATAATGATCATTCCAGGCTTAAGCTTCCCCGCTTTTTCTGCCGATTCAATGATATGCTTGGCCACGCGGTCCTTTATACTTCCACCGGGATTCAGGAATTCAGCCTTGGCAAAAACATTTCCCGAAGACATCTTCTTCAATTGAATCAGAGGCACATTTCCCACTGCTTCCAGAACAGAACCTATAAGCATTCAAATCCTCCTTCCTTGTACGCTTCAAAAAGACCCTACTCATTGAAAATGTTACCATGATAAACATGTATCTATTCAGTTTACTGAATTAGTTTTGTCAGAGAATCTATTCTTACACTCAAAAATTATGGAGGCGGCCCCTGGAGTCGAACCAGGTAAAACGGAGTTGCAATCCGTTCCCTTACCACTTGGGTAGGCCGCCCCTTAGACTGATGGTCAAGGGTTTGCCTTTCTAAATTCCGTTTCAGCTCCCCTAACCGCTTCTCCGCTCATTTTCAGCAGCATTCGCTCTCTTGCTTCTTGCACATGGTCTTTAATGCGTTTTACGTGACCGCGACCTAACCCCTTGACCTCACATCCAAGTTCGAAGTACCGTCTTATCCTTTCGTCATCGAGGATGCCGAAACAGTCAATCACGGCTATCGGCCCGCCAGAATTTTTCACTACTTCGTCCGGATCAAGATTCAAGTACTGTTTGTGTCTTACGGCAAGAATAACTGCATCTACCCCCTGTAATCCCGTCTCAAGATTTTGCTCAACCCGGAGGTCCTTCAGTCTTTCCTGCCCGCGGAAAAATCTTTTTAAACTATGCGAAGACGTAGGATACTCATCCTGTTTCTCAAACTCCCACCAGTGAAGTACATAGGGATCATGAACCCTTATTTCTGTCCCCATCTCAGTGAGACGCCGCACGATCAACTCAGAGCCGCTGTATCGAGTATCTCCCACATCTTCGCGATAGGAAGCTCCTAAGACTAAAATCTCAGCAGAGGCAATCGGCCGGCCCATATTTCGTAGGGCATCACGTGTCAGCTGAGCCACATGAAGAGATCTGGTATCATTAATGTCAATGGCAGCCGTCGTGATCTTGAAAATATCATCCTCGAACCCATGGATGTGCCGGTAGGCCCAAACCCCCAGACCGCCATCCTTGGGAAGACAGTAGCCGCCAATACCTGGCCCTGGAAAGATGATATTACTATGCGTGGGCCGGACCTTAATTGCATTGATGACCTTGATGAGGTCAACCCCATTTTGCTCTGCAAAAATGCTCCATTCGTCAAGAAAGGCGAGAATCGTTGCCCGGAAGCTGTTTTCAACAATTTTTGCTGTCTCAGACTCGATCGGACGATCGAGTACCGTCAACGGAAACTCCTTAGTATTAATTACTTCGTTCAAGAATTTGACTACTCTACGTGTAGCCTCTTCGTTGACTCCACTGCAGACCCTCCAGAAATCACGGATGCTCGCTACGTAATTCTTTCCTGGCATTACTCTCTCGAAGCTATGAGCTAAAAGCGGATCTGTGTTTATACCACGCTTTCTAAATACTTTTCGCATGATGGGATAGGCAATTTGTTCTGTTGTCCCAGGTGCCACGGTTGTTTCAATTAAGACGAGTGTGTTAGGGGAAATATGAGATGCGACGATTTCGAACGACTCCTCCAAAGCTTTCATTTCCGCTTGTCCGTTTGTCACATTACCGAGGGATTCTTTTAGGTAGTCACACTGGACATCTATAATCACCACATCTGCAAACTTTAAGGCGTCATAGGTGAACGTAGCAGCGAGCGTCCTTTTCTCTTTGACGCATCGGTCGATCATTAAAGCAACTTCAGGATCTTCGGTACTAATCGGTGATAATCCACGGTTGATAAGAGGTATTTTCCAAAAGCTTCGAGGACTTGGGCGTTGCATACCAATGACAAACTTGATCGGATTTCCCTTACCATCCTGAGCGTCAGCGACCACTGCCGCCATCACTGCGCCCACAAATCCAAGCCCCATGACGACAACAATCTCTCGGTTCAAATTTCTCTGCCGATTGACGACTTCCTCTAGACGACCGAATTCCTTTGAATAGTCTTCCTGACTCGGTAATGGAAATCCTTCACCCGTTGGACTATAGGAATATTCTGCCAAGTTCGTTCTCCCTTCCATGGATTCTAAAGTAATTGTGTCGTTATTGAGATATCAAGGTATTTAGTGTTGGAGCACCTTTACATTGCAGCAGAAAACTTCGCATTTTCTCTTTTGGATATTGCATTGGTACGTCGAGAAACTGTTGCAGTCTTACAAAACAGTCTAACCAGTTCCCCGGCTAGCATCGATACGGGACTGATTGCACCCACTCTCTTGAGGGTAAAGGCATTGCCTTCTGAAGCATCGTTCGTGCCATAGATGACAGAGCAAATGCTTTCAAATCCAATCTCCCGACAATAATCTCTTAGTTCCTCGGAGAAGTCCTCTTCCCTACCATTCGGAAAGGAAAAGTGTTTAACTTCGATATCGACATTTTTTTCAACACCCTTCTTCGAATTAAGAATTTCGTCTTTTGCTTTCTGAATCGGCATCCGACTTAGGATGGGGTGAGTATGGCTATGGCTGCCAATAGTAATTCCATCTTTTCTCATTTCTTGGACCTCATCCCAATTTAACATCATCCTCTCTCCAAAATGCCTCCCAGACTTTTCATTTACCTCCAGCTTCTCAAACAGTTTTTGTATCAGTTCCCTGCGCTCTTCATCTGGTCTTAGTTTGAGCTCTTTTGAAACCTTTGAATAAGCCTGCTCCTTTTCTTCCTCAGTCTTTATTGAGATTGTCTTATCTCCCAGAATGGTAGAAAAATTGAAATAATCTTTTTTAGTCTCCAAGAATGCGAGTCCAATCTGTTCTGTCCATATTTTATCAGGCGTTCCAATAAGGCCCGTTGTTAAGTAAATCGTCGCAGGTATCCCATATTCCTTCAAAACAGGATAAGCAAGGGTATAGTTGTCTAAATAACCATCGTCAAAAGTGATTGCCATAGAAGGCCTTCTAAAACCCTTACCCAGCTTCATATGACTCACGACCTCGTCCATGCCCAATATTTGAAAATTCCTTTTAAAAAACAAAATTTCTCTTTTAAAATCCTTTATATGATGATGGACGACGGCCGACTTATTAAGATATTTTGACCTGTCTTCTACGATTCTATGGTACGCGAGAATAATACAAGGGTGTTCTTGACGCACTCTCGATAATATTTTGAGGATAAGATCAAACAGTCTCAAATAGAAAAAAGAAAAAAACAATAATCTTTTTATAATATTTCTTATTCGTCTATTCGTAGCCATATTTTAGAGGATGAATTAATCTCCTCCTTTAAAAATGACAAATTCAGCATAAATATGAGTCAGTTTGCGGATTACCTCTTCACACATGTTTATCAATGCCCTCTTTTATTTAATTTCCCTTCCGCGCTTTATCATCTTCAACAAGAAATTCGGAAGCGTTTTCTTAATAGCTGCCTTCAGTTGAGGTTTTCTAATCGTATCAAAGAAAAAGGCCTTACTCCCAAAGGTGTTATTACCTATCATCAGGTTAATTGTATGTCGGTCATGTTTTGTCCACATGTACTTATGTTCATAGCCCCCCTTCAGGAGGTCAATTTCTTTGATTCCATTCTCTATGGCTTTTTGAATCACATAGGCTCGAAGCACAAGGCCAAGGCTATATTTGTACAGCGAAGGGTCAAAACCTCCCTGATAGTAATATATCTTGTTCCCGTAGCGGTAATCGTATAAAATACCGGCAATTTCACCATCTAATTCCAGGCAGCTTAGTTGCAGCCAGCCCTTCATGGAAAATTCCCTGGCAACAGCCTGATGGAATGCAATGTATTCCTTACTGGAAAAACCATGTTTGCCGCCTTTTTGCTCCCACCTTTTATTATGGAGGAAAGATAGCCTTTCCATCGCATATTCCAACCCTCCGATGTCTTGCCACATGAAGTATCTGGTCTTGAAAGTTTTCTCAAGATTCTGCCTCCGTCGTTTGATATTGTAACGCATATTTTTGCTCAGACCACCAACATATTCCTCCCAGTCAGGCAGAAGTTGGATATACGGGCAAGTTGCGCGCTCGCTGCTTTCAACGACAAGCCTGTTATCTGTCGCCGCTTTTTGCAGTATCTTGACGTTGAAAGAGGTCGATAACATGTCCGTGAGATTGACAATATGCCATCCGTTCTTAACAACCAAATGTTTTATGAAAGCAGTGATTGCCTCATTCTCGAAACCCTTCTTTATGATAAAGTCCAAATAATCCGGGCTCACATCCTCCCCCGTGCCGAGGAATCGGATCTCGTAAATAGAAAGACCTCCGAGGATTTTTTTGGTACGAACATAAAAAGGGGCTATAGCGACAATAGCCTCTTCTTGGTCCCTTAGCACTAGCACACGAAGTTCTTTGCCGGGGCCGTATACCTGCCACCAGTTAAATACCCATTCCCAAGTTAGAAAGATGTTATCAGTTTCACTTTGAGATAAAATATCATTCCACTTGTTGGCGAGAGACCTAAGTCTTACCGTATCTTTGATCTCTTCAATGAATAACATCGTCCTGCCCAAAACTTAATAAGGTTTTTTCTCAAACCAAATGCCAGAATGAGATGCTTTTATTACCTTCCCTTTATTTTCTCGTCAATAAAGAATCTTTTCTCTAAGACTTCAAAACACACGGACGCTTTTGAATGGCTTGTATCCAAAGCCAAAATGTGTCTTACAAGAAGTATCACCCTTTTGCATTAACCGGCAGAAACCATGAACGCCCGAAGCTATAACCGACAGAAATAGTCAGAACACCCCAAATTAATATCAAATTCAGATTGCTTCCTTTCTTTTCTCATTTTCAAGAGACCTTTGGAATCTCCTTTTGAGGTTCAAAACAAAAGGGGCTTTCTCTCTTACAAATGGTTTAATTGTATTCTCAAAATATCCGACAAAAAAATAGGGAATATTTTTAGGATATACAAAAATATTCACATGATTTCGTGTACCGGACGCAATCTCATTCTTCCAGCGAGATTCGACACCTAAGAAATCAAATTCCTTTAAGTTGGACTGAAATATATCCTGAAACGCGTAGTTGAACAAGACGACGCCTGGAGACAATTCCTTGTACGATTCATCATAAGAGGTCTTCAGCGCATAATACCTATTTTCGTATGCAATCCCGAATAGGTGAGCTATAGGAACGGAATTGAGGTAAAGCAAATAAGTGCAAAGACATTGGTTTTTGGCAAACGCCTCGGCCACATCCAAATAAAATTCCTGTAATCCAAGCCCCGCTGTGAAGGAAGCTCCTTCTTTCTCCTTCCAGCTGTTTCGCTCGATAATGAGAATATCCTGCATGGCCTTATGAATTTGACCAGGATTGGATACCTTAACGAAATCTAACTGGCCCGTTTTTGCCATTTTATTTACCTTCCTCTTTTGCTCCTCCCGGAAATGCTTCGATTTGGATTTGAGGAAGCTCTGCCAGTCAGTAGTGATACTCAAAAACGGCGAACTGCTAACTTTCTTAAACACGGGTACAATCCTACATTCCCTTGCAACATTCGGTAGGATCTTCACCAAGAAAGAATCGAGTTCCACTTTATGGAGGCATAAATTTACCTTTCCAAATCTATCTCTTAAGTGAGAAAATAAGATCTTCAACATCTCTTCATGATCACCTCCAAATATTAAGTCTGGCCTGTATGAGTGACCATTCACAGGGAGCACGAGGACCTCTTTTTCTCCATCCACGAGGAGAGGAGCTAATCCGATCGGGTCTTTCTCATTTTTTATTAAGAGGAATAAAATAGGCTTATCCTTCCAAAAATGGCTGAGCCATACGGTTATCCATTCATATGTCAAGAATAAATTGTCACACTTTGAAACGTCTAAAATCTTTTTCCAATCCTCTCTGAGTCCTGGAAGTTTGTTTACATTCGTAATCTCTTCAATCGTTAGCATAATTTTCACCTATGATTTCTTTAAAAAACTCAAAGGCTTTCTGGGCAACCATCTCACAGCTATATTTTTCTGAAGCCCGTTTGTGTAATTTAGGCGCTAAAGTTAAAGGGGGGAGAAGGGGCGATCTTGTCGAGAGGACTCTTCTTTTAAGAATTTTTCAAGCGCCTTTACGAGGACACACCTGGTGTATCGAGACCAACAGTTTTCCCTCCGGCAGTGACTCGTCTCTTCTTTTCCGTCCTGTTTTATCTCATGAAATTTACAGGACAAACAAGATTTGATAATCATTGATTGCCCACCTCCCAAATAACATCCAAATTTAAGTCGCAGACCGAAAGGCTTAAGGTCTGACATTAGACTGAACTGCAACCGCTTCAACGCGAACGGAGTTCAGTTATTCGTAACGTTTAAAATCAATCCTAGTCCTTTACCCCTGCCGCTTTACGCTGATCGCATTAGAGGAAGATAGGCTACCGCCGGTTCGAATTTGGGGGGATTCTGCTGGAATCGCCTTAATTTGATAGGTACTTGCCACATCAATCCCAATGTGGGTTAAAGATTCAAGTTCCGCTGTGCTGCGGTGCTGCCACCCAATACCCAGTCACTTCAGCACCGTTTTAGCCTCGGCACGGCAGCACTTCTTTAAGCAACCTTTTCAATCATTGAATAGTGAATTTCTACGACTGGCTGATAGCCCATCAGGTTTAAAAGGATTCTTACCCGCTCGTCATCAGACATCCATCTTTCAAAGATACCTAAAAGATCTTTTAATGGGCCAGTTTTAATCCTAATCACGTCATTCGCTTGAAAATGATACTTTAATCTCACGATCCCGTGAGTATCGGTTCTCTCTCTAATGATCTCCACCGCCTCCTCAGAGATCGGTGTCGGATACTCCCCAAAACCCAAAACTTTTTTTACTCCTTTTGCCCACCTGACCAGAGGATAATCTTGGTCGAGATCGGACTTTCCGAAAATGTAACCAGGGAAAAAGGGTTTTAATTCTCTGTTCATCCTTCCGTTTTTCAACAGAAAGGCTTCGATAAGGGGGCTAAAGACTTCTACCCCTTTTGTCGAGAGGTAAGATTTCGCCTCTTCTTCTTTCTTAGGTTTTGTTTGAATGACATACCAGAGATTCATATAAAACCACCTATTATATATAATGTTAATGAGTTGATAAGTTAATGATGTCCTGCAGTACTGATCTTATTATTCTTGAGTTTCGGGCAAGACCTCCGATTTTGGATTAGTGAATCCATTACTCTTACTCCTGCTTTCCTAAATAATGCTTTTCCAATACTATTTAAGTTTATTTCCTATAGTATTGATAATAGCGATAATACTCTGAAAAATAGGTTGATGGCCTAATATCTATTTGGTTAAAAACTACTCCGATAATCTTCTGGCGATCGATAGACTTGATTGCGCTTTGGACGGATTCTCTCGTCGTATACCCGGCTCTTACCACCAGGATGATCCCATCTACCATTTTGGAGAGTAAACTTGGATCGGAGGTTGCCATAATAGGTGGGGAATCGATCACAACATAGGTGTTATCTCCATATTCTCTTAGGGTTTGTAGAAGCTCTCCCATTTTTCTTGATCGGATGAGCTCCGAGGATTTGCGAGTCGAAGAACCTGCCGGAATAATTCGAAGTTTTTCTATCTGAGAATCTATCAAAATCTCAGGTAAGGGAACCCCGTCTGAAAGATAATTTGAGAGCCCCTTCGCGCTCTTACTTTTCTCAAGATGAATACCTGGCCTTCGGAGGTCTCCATCAACGAGGATGGCGTTGCTATGAATTTCTTTTGAAATGGCCACCGCTAAATTAACAGCCACCAGAGTTTTCCCCTCTTGCGGTGCTGCGCTCGTAACCAGAATCGTACGAGGAGAATTCCCTGGATGAAGAAAAATCTGAGTCTTCAGCTTCCGGAATGCTTCTCCGCTAAAAGAATGGGGCGGAACAATGAAAACAGGAGCGACTTCTTTCGGAGGAAGCTCCAACTTCTCTATCTTTTCTTCAGGAAATTGTAAAGCAGGGCTTTCCTTCCTCGGAACAGTCTCCTCTTTAAATACTCTAAGAGAGGGTTCTTCTACCTTCTGCTTTCTTTCTTCTTCTACTTTTTCAAGGGCACGATAGACTCGACTCATATGCTTGTCCTTTCATTTATATTCCATCACGCGTTAGACGAAAGGTGTAGAAAAGTTCACTCTGTCGCCGTGTTGCAGATCAACATCATCCTGCCTTCCACTCTTAACCATGCGTAACACATAAAGTTTTTATTCAAAGAAATTGAGAAAATGCTGATCCTCCTCCGCTTAGCCTATCATTAATGCATTGAAAGCGTCTGCGAGTCCCCTTATCAGGGACGACAAACGGGCACTCTTTTGCAAATAAATGAATATTGCAATCCCTATGCCGATAGAAATAGAGATGAGGACCAAAATCCAAATTCGGCGGGACTTCTTCTTTAGATATAAATCCTTGGCCACCTCCTTGACCGACCTCTCATTAACCCTTTTTTGGTCCAAGGCATATCCATTTAATAATGCATTGTCGCACAGAATGTTTATTAATCGGGGGATCCCTCCCGATTTCAAGTGAATTTGCTTAATCGCCTTCTCCGTAAAAATGGGCTCCTTTGCGCCTGCAATTCGCAATCTCTTCCCGATATACTCTCTTGTCTCTTTTTCAGAAAGAGGTTGCAGGTGGTATCGTAAATTAATCCGCTGCCTTAACTGACGAAATCCCGGTTGGGAAAGGGTTTTATCTAATTCTGGTTGCCCGAGCAAGACGATTTGGAGCAATTTCGATCTTGACGTCTCGAGGTTTGAGAGAAGCCTGATCTCTTCAAGCAGCTCCGGTTTCAACCCCTGGGCTTCATCGACTATTAAAATCACTCTTTCATCCCTCTGGTAAGCGTGGAGTAAGTACCGATGCAGGTTATGAAGATGCTCACCCTTCGTTTTCCCCTGAATCCTCACCCCCAGATCTTTCAATATGTATTGAATGAAGTCGTCAACCGCCAATTTTGGGTTAAACAGGAGGGCTGTCTTGGTATGATTACCATTCATTTTATCGAGAAGATAGTGGATCAGGGTTGTCTTCCCGGTGCCCACTTCGCCGGTAATGACTATAAATCCTTTTCTCTCCTTCACTCCGTAAAGTAATTGCGCTAGGGCTTCCCGATGGTTCTCCCCCAGATAGATATATTCGGGGTTGGGTGTCACATCGAAAGGATTCTCTTTTAAGCCGTAAAATTGTTCATACATAACTGCAACCGTCAGTCGTAAGGCGATAGGCGCGAGGACTTTTCTCTTTGTGGTTCTTAGTCCCTTCAGTAAGACTGCGAATTGACCCTGAAAGCATTTTGTCAATCCTTAATAATTGATCCGATATTTCTCGGAGATCTCCAGTGCTTGTATACCCGAGCAAGATAGCGAGTTCCAATTGAGTATCTAATTCGCTCAAAGACCCTTGAGCCATGCTGAGAAAGTTTTTGAACTCCCTTTTCCCCTGTCTAACGGCGCCCTCAGCAATATTAGACGGGATGTTTATCGACCCACGTCTCATTCGGGACACGAGTCCGAACTCTTCCTCCTCTGGAAACCTATTCGTTAATTATAGATCATCGTCGTTGAGTTCATTGCTGCTTGCCAAAGGTCTAATCTTTTATGGGGTTTCTCCATGCCTATCACCCCTCCCGCCCTACGCCTCACACCTAACGTCGTCTTAATGCTCCATGCGGTCTGGGTGCTTCTGTGGCCGTTAAGCTGCTTTCTTCTCTTCTTCATTCAGATTCAGTATGGTGGCCAATACGGGTAGTCCTAGATAGTTTTCCAGATCTGACACTTCGTAAAAGGATCGGTCCATGGATTCTCGAAACCAGGCTAAACCCAACCCGATTGCAAGTCCAATCAAACCTCCCATGATCAAAAGGTTGTTGCGGTTCGGCTTAAACGGTTTTTCAGGAAGACGAGCTGGATCTAAAATCTTGAATTGCTCACCCTGCTGCTTCCGCTCAAGATTTTCAGCCATTTGAGACTGAAATTTCTTATCCACAAGGGATTGATAATAAAGTCTTAGGATGTCGTAATCTCGATTGATCTGGACCATTTCTTGTTCCCTCTTAGGCGTTTCTTCAATTCTTCTCTGATAGAGTGCAATTTGTTCCTTTAAGTTTTCCATTTCCTCCCTCAGTCGCTTTGCTTCTGACTGGGTGTCTATAAACTGTGCTTTATACTGGGTGAGCAGCCTTTCCATAGCAGGATCTAACAAAGGGGAAGGCGCCTGTGAGTTACTGTCAGCAATCATTTCCCCCTGGCGCTTTTTAAGTTCTCTTAGACGTCTATCTCGCTCTTCTTCCCGTTTCTTCACTCTGAGTTCCAGAGCTGCTATTTTTCTTTTCAGGTCAACCACATCGGGATGAGTCCCTGTATATTTGGATTCAACATTCGCCAAATCCCTCTTGAGAGCGCTTAATTGTGCCGCTAATGATTCTTCAGGCCCCCGCTCTAACTGAATATTTTCGCCTTGCGTAAGGCTTCTCCTCGCGGGTAGGGTCGTCTCGGAAGACCCTCTTTCGGACTGCCGGTCCATTAACTGTTCAATCTGACTCTGGAGGAGTACAATTCTCTGTTCTGCAGCGCTGAGATTGTCGCTTGTTGTCTTAAATTGTTGCTGTAATCGGTCAAGGGTTCTTAGATTTGCTTCAAGTTGACCTGGCAACTGTCCCATGTTCTTTTCTTTAAACTGTCGGACCGCATTCTCTCTCTTTTTTAGATTTGACTCCATTGCCTGTAGTTCTCTGCCGATAAACTCGGATGTCCCTTCCACTCTTGCCTCCCTCGATTTTAGATTTTCTTCGATAAACATCGAGGCCAATTTATTTGTCACCTGCATCACCGTTCCGGGTTCTGCTCCCTCAAAGGAAATTGAAAATGCATTTTGGCGCTGGACCCTAACCTCGATCTTTTTCTTCATCATGTCTACAATGTCTTCCATGTGTAATTTGTTTAGCATGCCCGGATAGAGATTAAATTCTTTAATCACCCTCTCCAACCTGGCACGGCTAAGAATTTCATGGCTAATATTGTTTAACCGCTCGGCCACGGATTCAGTTAAGGTAGGCCGGACATAACTTTCTGGGACCCTTTGAGCTTGGACGAGGATGAGGGTGCTTGCTCTATAAGTCTTGGGCAGATATTTATAAGCACTAAAAGAAATGACGACAGATAGTGCAAGGGGAATGATGATGTACCATTTCCTCCTAAGACCTATTTTGAAATAGCTCTGAAGATTGAAAACTTTATCCGTCTTGCTCATCCTGGTTTTTGCTCCTCTCAAAATAATTAAGGATTAAAGAGCCTTTGCGCGGAAGCCGCAGCGTGTAACATTTCTTTTCCTCAATTCATTACAGGTTACCATAAGGGCCCATTAAACCCGGCTGATAACCCGGCCGGGCAAGTGTTATTCTAAATATTCCACTAAATTCGGTGTAATCGTTACCTGAAATGTTTGAATTATTCCCCCTGTAAGAGGCCTCCAATGAAACAGTCAACCATCGAAAAAACAAATAGGAGGTAGTTCCCCGGCCACTCCAATCCCAGGCTTTCTCGTCGTTACTGTATATATATCTTGCCATATACCCCGTAAGCCCTACGGTCAACCTCTGAGTTAACCGGTGTTGGATCGTCCCGTACGCCGTGTAAGTCTGTGTAAACCCCCGATTTTCGGCCGTAACATAGTCCTCCGTATACCTTCCTATAAATGAGAGCGTATATTGAGTTCTTTGTAATCTCTGCGTGAGGGATAAATTGACGGTGGGACCTCCATCCATCGATCCTTGTTTAGGAATTTGCCAAAAATAACCCCCTTGGGCTAGGCCAACCAGCGTCGGACTGAATTGATATTGGATACCGAGGCTCGGATTGTGGACATAGTAATCCACACCAGGGGATTCAAAATCTTGGTATTCAAAGCGGTATTCTCCAAAGACCGATGTCCTCGGATTGAAACGGTATGTGTAACGCGGAGTTATCGCATTCGTGAATTGATCCGGAGAACGCTGGTATGTGTTCCAAGTAAAATAATAATCCAAGGATACGCCGTTCTTAATATCGAACCAGTAGGCGAGTCTGGGGTTAAGAGTATTCTCCATGCTGTCCTCGTATTGAGGGTTTTCATTCCTATAGATGTTGTTTCGATAAAGGAGAGAAAGGAGGTTTTCTCTTCCAAAGCGATATTGCACGGATGGCTCAACAACGTTTCGATAATAGATCGCCTGGCCCCCTCTCTGCGTGGAAAGAAGATATTGATCTGGCTGGGAATCGCCAATGTACTGTCCTTGGGCATCGTATAAATTCTGGTACTGATTCTCTCTCGCCGCATCCGACCGGACAAAATAATCCCTGAGCCCAAAAGTCAGACTTGGGGTCACCGCATACCAGCTGTTAAGCCTCCCTGAGGCATTCCAATAACTGAAATCGTGATTTCTTGCGTAATAGGTATATCCCCCAGAACCATCCAGATCAATCCCATACCTCCCTGCCTGTAATGTGGAGAATCTCAATCCTGCAGTAGCAGTGGTAATATAATCGGCTATTTTGGTCGCATGGGGGCTTAGGAAAATATTGTTGTTGTATTCTTCTTGGACCGAAACATAGGGGTAAAATTTCAATAGGATATCACTGATATCGGCATTGACAAAAGAAGGAATCCCAATAAAAAGAAGCGTAAGAAGCATCCAGTTCACCCAGGCTATTCTCCTTGCTTTGACAATTTTCCCGCTTTTCATAGTCTCTCCTTTCACCCACCAATATCTCATTCCGGTCGTTGCTCTAAATCGTCTCCTATGGTTTAAGGAACAATAATTGTATCGCCTGTTTTAAGAATAACGTCTGAACTCGTGTCACTACCGTTCATAATCTTCTTATAATTAACCTTCATTCGTTTCTCCCTTCCTTCTTCTTTCCGGACGACCAAGATCTTTTTCGGGTTTGCCCACTCCGTAAACCCGCCCGCCAAGGAAATAATCTGGGTCACCGTGGTTTCGCTCCGAAGACGGTAAACACCCGGATTTCTAACCAGACCTGTAACATACACCTTGAAGCTGTTTGCCTCCACGACAGTTATAGAAACGATAGGGTTCTCAACAAAATCCCTTAACTTTCTCATCACAACTTCTTTTAATTGGAGAGGAGTGAGCCCGGCGGCCTTGATCTCTTGGATAAGAGGAAGGGAGATCTTTCCATCCATCCTCACCGGAACGGTTCTCGTCAAGACCTCTTCTTTCCAAACATGGATATAAAGAACATCTTCGGGTCCAATCACATATTGGTCGCCATCAACAGCGACTTCTGCCTGGGCTTCCTTTCTTGAAAGAATCTCCCTATCCGCCTGAGGGTAGGCCATGCAGGTCATTATTAATAATATGAATGTCCCGATGCTTCCGATACTAAGTAATCTTTTCATGTTCTCTCTCCTTCATTCATGAATTCATTATATATATAGGAGTTGAATATTCTGTAATGGTTTAGACTTTTTCCTTCAACCTTTAGCTTGGATAAAGACTACTCTATCTGTAATGCCCGTTGAATAAGATCCATCGTGTCTGCCCCATTGACAGGAAAACAGACCTGGTCAATCATGATTTCAATGCCCTTGCTTTTAAAGTCATAATATTTCAGAGTATCTTCAAAACGGGATTTAACATGGGCTCCTGCTTTCATATCCGCATAAGGAAGGAGGACAACGAGCCTATCTAATTCTAAAGAACCAATGATGTCGCTTTCGCGTGTCTCCTCCATCAAGAGATCACCCAGTTTCCGGTAGCAAGCCTGCATACCTCCCCGATCACCCTCCTGTGAAAATTGTTTGATTTTGAAGAGCATGAGACAAAGGAAATTCTGATAACGCCGTGAACGCTTCACCTCGATGTCCAAAACAAAATGAAACAAGTCTCGATTCAGGATTCTGCCGAATGGTTCCTCCGGCCCGCCTGGGAATATTCCCCCCCGATTTCCCATCCTCGCTCCTCCATGCCCTGATCCGTTTATTGTTCAAACAAAAATAAGTTGGGGCCCTCACACCGTCTCCTCTCCAACCTTCCGATACCCTTTGA
>Ga0153915_10002002_pt1 | contig 18727 bp, 22 predicted proteins | sample Opewatmetagenome_2_FD_107003 | JGI IMG/M metagenome (GOLD analysis project Ga0153915, IMG submission 107003) | Freshwater wetland microbial communities from Ohio, USA - Open water 3 Core 3 Depth 3 metaG | ecosystem: Environmental > Aquatic > Freshwater > Wetlands | place: USA: Ohio, Lake Erie...
ATAGCCTTTTCAAGGATACTGATGGCATCGTCAGGTTTGTTTGCCTCTATCAACAACCTTGCCTGTTCAGTCAGTCTCAAAGCGGCTACTGTGCGGGGAGCCGACTTATCAGTCAGTCCTGTTTTTGGAACAGTAGCCCTGGGCTCCGGTATCGGTGGTGAAGGGGTGACAGGCTCTGGAGTCGCAGGCTCTTTCGCAGGCTCAGTCTTTTCCGGGATCGTGGGGACAAGGGGCTGGGGTTCCGGCGCCTGCGGTGGAGGCATTACAGGTTCCTGCGTCTGCTTTGGAGGCGTCACAATCTTTGAAGGCCCGGTTGCGCATCCGAAACTGAAGAGAAGCGCCCCGATTGACATGAAAAGAAGCGGTTTAATGTTTGGTGACAAGATCTTTTATCTCCTGATAGATTTTTTTCAAAGGGTTCTGGGCCTGGTGAATAGAACAGGTCTCATCCGGGACAAGCTGTTCCAGGAAAACCTCATTCAGGGTGTCAGGGCATCGGCCGGGGATGGCAAGCTGGCCGCTTTCCGTACAGATGACCCGGTCAACGACCCCCTCAGGCCGGTTGAACCATGCACCTGAGAGATACTGCGGCAGGTTCTTCATCAGATCAGCCCATATGGGAAGGGCTGCTGAAGCGCCTGTCCCCTGCATTGAGGTCCCATCATCAAAACCGACCCATACCATGGCAAGGATATCAGGTGTATACCCGACAAACCAGGCATCCCTTGAATCGCTCGTGGTGCCGGTCTTTCCTGCAACCGGTTGTGTTACCCCGAGGGATTTTAAAGAACCGGCCGTGCCCTCAACAACAACGCTGTTAAGCAGGGAGTTCATTATATAGGCCTTGGCCGGGGCGACCACCTGTTCCACCTCCAGATGCCTGCTGTTAAGCGCCTTGCCGTTTTCATCGCTGACCGACCTTAAGGAAAGCGGAACCGGCAACAGGCCATCCGCCGCAAAGGCGCAATATGCCCTTGCCAGTTCAAGGGGGATGACTTCAAGCGACCCAAGTGCCATGGAAGGAACCGGCTTCAAAGTCGTGGAGAAATGAAAACCGGATGCGGTCTGAACCACGTTTTTCAAGCCTGTTTTCATTGCCAGATCAACGGTTGCTATATTTACTGAGCGGGCCAATGCCGTTCTCAGGCTCATCTGTTCTTCCGGGACAGGCGAATAATTTTCAGGGGTCCAGTCTTTCCCGGCCACCTTATATGTAACCGGGACATTTGAAAGCCTGGAGGCGGGCGTGAAACGATCCAGCCCGCTCAAATAGACAAACGGCTTAAAGGCGCTGCCCGGCTGCCGCTTTGCCTGTGTTATCCTGTTGAACTGGCTGACGCTGTAATCGCGGCCTCCGACCATCGCAAGGATATAGCCGGTCTTTGGCTGTAAGACAATAACTGCGCCCTGCAATCGTTTCTGCGGATCCTTTTGTTTGAGGGAAGGATTTGACTTTTCGATCCTGGACAGACCCCTGGAAAGGGCTGTTTCCGCCGCTTTCTGTACCTGTGTATCAAGGGTCGTATAAATCGAAAGCCCCAGAGTGGTCAAGGCATCCTTAGAGTAGAGGTCTGCAAGTTGAGTGGAAAGATAATCAATGAAATAGGGGGCCTTCCTGCCATAGGCTAAAGTTCCGGTCGGTTTTAGGGGCAGTGACAAGGCAGCTTCATACTCTGCCTGCGTAATCCACCCCTGTTTGTTCATATTCTTAAGCACCTGATCACGTCTGTTTTTGGAACGCGTAAGGTTGATAAACGGGGAATAGAGATTCGGCGCCCTGACAAGTCCGGCGATAACGGCTCCTTCTCCCAGACTCAGATCATTTACCGGCTTCCCGAAATAGGAATAAGATGCCTCCCCGAGCCCGTTTATCGCGACAGAACCATTCTGGCCAAAATAGATCTCGTTGAGATAGATTTCCAGGATTTCATTTTTAGTGTACTTGGTTTCCATGACCACGGCCAGAAGCATTTCCTTCAATTTTCTGGACAGGGTTTTTTCCGGCGTCAAAAAATAGTTCTTGGCCAACTGCTGTGTAATAGTAGAGCCGCCCTGATAGATCCCCTGTTGACGGAGGTCCGTATAAATAGCTCGAAAGATCCCGCGAAAATCCAGGCCATGGTGTTGATAAAAGCGGGTGTCTTCTGCTGCCAGGAAGGCCTTTTGGACCAGTGCCGGCACCTCGTCTATGGAAATAAGGCGCCGTTGTTCCCTCTCCGGGCCGAAAAAAAGGCTGAGTTCCTCAGGCTCCAACTCCAGGAGTGGTATGGATTCACCGCTCATAGAGTTTGCAATCTCAATGATAGCGCCATCATTTATGGTTATTTTCACGGGGAACCCTTCCCTTTTTTGCGCGGGAATATTTAGGTCGTTAAGAAAAATCTCCAGCACATCGCCTTTGCGGCGCATTTCTCCTTTCTGCGCCGGATTATTTGTGATCTCCCTGTAACCCAGGCCTTTCAGCTTATCTAAAAAGAGTTCGGTGTTTATCTCCTGACCCGGATAGAGGATGGTGGTATCCGAATAGACTTTTGAAGGGATGCTCCAGCGCCGACCTGAAAAACGTTTTTCTATATCTTTTGAAAGGGACCAGCCATAGGCTGCCGCGGCCATAATAATAAGCACAAGAATAATTCCAAAGGCCTTTAGAAGAGGAATCATCAGGTTAATCTTTTTTCTTTTCTTTCTTTTTTTTTGCATTGTAAGTTCTTTTCCGGAAATCCGTTTATAAACAATGAGCCGGCCCGATTGGCAGCGGTCAACCCAGGAATCTTCTCTTTAAAAAATAATCTGTCAGGATTCAATTCCACCATTAATACTCCCATAATATCCAAAATTCAATTGTTCTAAAAGCATTCGCAAAATGTTATTTAATATTCGCCGTTTGCCATTGCTAACCATAGCCAATTACTTAATATATCCATAATTTCAGATCAATAAAAATTCTTCTGCATAATTTATTAATCCAAAACAGATAATTTTCATAATTTCTCCGAATAACAAAACCTGTTTACATGAGGAATAATCCATATGCGATTTGAATTCCACATGATTGGAAGGAGAGGAAACCCACGGCAGCCGGGCTTGATGGTCATGCGTGGATTCATTCTCCTGTCAATCAGTCCCTTTACAAGCAGGTTTCAAGGGGGATAATTTTCCACTATCAGTGTCTAATAAACTTTAAAATGATTGATGAATTTTGTTTGGAAGAAAGGAGGGATGCGACATCATTTAGATTCAGATAGTAAAAACGGTTTACGTCAGGAGATCCGGATTATTTAACCTTTTAATAGGAGACAAATCATGAGAACTAAAATAAAATATTTATCAATTCTTACAGCATGTCTTTTAATAGGTTTTATCGCTTACAGCAGTTTCAGCGCCGGGACAAAAGAAAGGCCGACGATCTCAGACGGAGAGTATGCAAAGGCATGGGTATCATGCCAGAACCTGATGAGTACACACAATTATTATCATGGCGTAAGTCATAACCTCGAAGAGCTTGCAGATATATGGGTCAGTGAAGATGGGCCCTATGCAAAGACTGCCACATTTTCACAACCCCAGGGCGTATGGGAAGGCATAGACCTGATCAAGATTACCTACGGCAATCCCGGTACAAAAAATCCAAAGCAAAGCCTTAAAGAGATGGTAAAGAATGAACCGACTGCGTACCCGGTGGGCGCCATGGGGATACACATGAACACTACCCCTGTTATAGAAGTAGCCGGCGATGGAAAGACAGCAAAAGGCATATGGTACTCACCAGGCCCACTGTTGAATTTTACAGGCCAAAAGGACAAAGACGGCAATGACCTGGCAGGTGGCATGGTATTTTTTGAGAAGTATGGAGCGGATTTTGTCAAAGAGAATGGAGTATGGAAGATATGGCACATTCAGATGTTCTATGATTATGTCTTTTCTGTTGGGGCTGACTGGACAAAACCAGGGGCAAAGCAGCAACAGGCTCAAGCTATGCCGGCAGGAGATAAGAAAGAAGATAAGGGAGATAAAGGAGATAAGGGGGATAAGGGAGCAGCTCCATCTGATAACAGACCGTCACCCACGAGGGCAAATCCCATTCAATATGAGCAATGGAGCCCGACAAGGGTATCCTCTATAACACCCAAGATTCCCCAACCCTATTACACATTCAGCGAGACGTTCAGTTATTGATTATCGGGCGCCGATATGATGACTTAATGATTACCGGTAAAGATCTTTTACAGAGATTTCTGATCCGGGGAAAAGCAGGGCTGTTATGGTCCTGCTTTTCCTTTTTATGTACTATGGCAATATAAAAATATTAGCAAGATATCATCAAATGTTCATTAATTGACATTGTTAACAACTTGTATTAGGGAATTACTAAAAGAAAGGCAAGGCATAACCTGGCGGGTACGGTGGATCGGCGAAAATGCCGGCCTCCACTGATCCGGTCATTCATCAGTCAGGCAGAAAGGAGAAACGATATGTGTGAGACGCCCAAAGAGACGGGAACATCGGAAGTCGGCTGGAAGTTAAGGGAACTGAGGAAGTCGGCAAAAGACCGAAAAATAGCCGGGATATGCGGGGGATTCGGAGAGTACACCCCTCTTCCGGCGTGGTTATGGCGGGTTCTGTTTCTCACCTCGCTCTTTGTAGGCGGGGTTGGCCTTGTGGCCTACATCATCCTGTGGATCAGCATGCCCTCAGCAAAGACTGATCGCTAGGCAATTGCCGAATCGGGTGATGGGGGCGTTTAACTCCCATAACCGCACCATATACCGCTATCAAGTGCTGAAGACCCGCTCCACGCCGTCCGCTTCGAGGCTGTGTCATAACAAGGGAGATTGTCATTCCGAACGCATGTGAGGAATCTCAAGTTGTTCATATCCTTAGACATCGAGATTTCTCCCTTCAGTCGAAATGACAAAAACGGTAATTGTGACATAATCTCTTCGTGGAACGTGAGTTTATTATCAGCAAAACCCCGCTTTGTCATGTAAAGGAGAAGATATGGAAACACGCTCAACCATACCGAATTCTATCCCTGCCGCCGACGCCCGGTCTCATTATTTCCGCTTCCACCTTCCTCACCTTCATCTTGGCTCTGTCTTTGGAGATGATTGGTTTTCTCTGAAGGCCGAGGCCTTCGCTCGTTTTTTCGGGACGCCGATTTTTCTTGTGGCGCAAACGCTTGCTGTTGCCGTCTGGATCGGGGTTAACGCCACCGGACTCACCAGATTCGATGTGTATCCGTTTATCCTGCTCAATCTGGCGTTCAGTCTCCAGGCAGCCTATGCCGCTCCGCTTATCTTGCTTGCACAGACACGACAGGCAGACCGCGATAAGGCGCACGCCGAGGCCGACGCACAGCACCGGGAGGCGCTAGCCTTGGCCGGCGAACAGCGCCAGGCCCTGGCCGCGCAACAGACCAACCAGTTATTGGAGTTGCTCCAACAAAATACGAAACTGACCGAACTCGTAAGGGAACTAAGCCAGCGCATTGAGACGCTGACCATCGAGATGCACAGCAAAGTTGTCCGGGGCGGTTCAATATTATAGGTTTTCAAAAAAAAGCGGCAGACAGGGTTGTCTGCCGCTTTAAAAAAAGCATTTAAGGATATTTATTGAAACTGCCTCGTGAACACCTTCTCTGGTCGTAGTGTATTTGACCTTGACCTTGTCATCAGCCTTTATCTTATCCGAACCGATGGGCTTGAAATCAGAACCATAGAGCGTCGTGGTGGACTTGACAAGAAAAGTATTTTCAACTGCTTTTTCGTCGATGACCGTAACCTCTGACTTGGTTCCTTTTGCAGGGTCTGCAACGGTGACAGTCTTGACCGTGCCTGTCAAAGCCTTAGTGGCAGCCTTGTTCTTAGTTGCCGCGAAGGACATAGTTGATGCAAAGATGAAGGTCAGCGCCAATATAATTATTTTTTTCATAATAGATGCCTTTTAACCTTCAAGGTTTTTAATCTATTTGGATTTCTTCCCTTTCGTTATCATCACTTTAATTGTATCAGCGGTCTTGCCGTCATCTTTCAATGTAATTTTAACCGAATCGTCTACCTTTAGAGACGCTATTTGACTGGCAGCCGCGCCGATTGTCGTCGAGGCTCCTTTTTTGTCCTGGATCGTAATCTGGTTGGTTTTGGTGTCGAGCGCAGTAATCTTGCCGCTCAAGGCTGATGTCTTGGAATGCCCGGCTTTTACAGCAGAGAAGGAAATACCCGAAAAACTGATTAACAATACAGAAGCGATTAACAATACCAAAAATCTTTTCATAATTTAACTCCTTTCGTGAAATTGTTTTGTGAAATTGTTTTGTATTCTATCTTCACACTATCCCACAAGAGAGGTTAAAACATGATTAATAAAAGATTAAATCTTTTTAATCCGGCAGGTCAATGATTACCGTGGTTCCATGCCCGGGTTCGCTTTCAATGGACAACCGGCCTTTATGCGCCTCGATAATGGATTTGCTGATGCTTAAGCCGAGGCCGTAACCTTCTCCGGAACGGGATTTGTCCGCACGGAAAAAACGGTTAAAGAGAAGAGGAAGATTTTCAGGTGAAATCCCGATGCCGCTGTCCGATATTTTTATTCGCGTGCAGTTATCCATATCTTCCAGGTTGATCACTATCCTGCCGCCTTCATTGGTGTATTTGATGGCGTTGTCGATAATATTGAGCAGCGCCCTGCGCAGTTGGTGTTCATCGCCGTTGACAAGGATTTTATCCGATCCGACACCGGAAATAGCAATCCCTTTTTTATCGGCCAGTATGTGCATATCGGAGACAATATCATTTATCAGACTGAATACAGGAAAAGATTTAATCGTCATGCTTACCTCGCGGCTGTCAAAGCGAGACAATATCAGCAGGTTTTCTACTAAAAGGCTTAAGCGGATAATCTCTTCCATACAGCTTCTAAGGACAGCCATATATTCTTCAGGAGAACGGGCCTTTTTCAATGCCACTTCCATCTCACCTCGCATTATAGTAAGCGGGGTGCGAAATTCATGGGAAATATCCTGGATCAATTGCGCCTGGGATGAAAAGGATTCATCCAGTTTCTCAAGCATGGCATTGAATGTGTCCACAAGCTCCTTGATCTCATCCTTTGTGTCGGGAATCTTTATGCGAAGCCTCAGATTTTCCGCGGTGATCCGGCGCACGCTTCCGATAATATTCTTGAGGGGCCTGATAATCAGGGCGGCAAGAAAAACTCCTGCAACAGCTGAAAGAAGCATCATCAGAGGCAGCAGCATGAAAAAATTAAAACGAAGTTTCTTCAGCGCATCCTGGAAAATAGTCATCGGACTGGCAACCTCTACAATATAAACCAATGCACTGTCTTCGATAACCGGCATGGTGAATACACGCATCATCTCATTATTGCCGGAAGGGTCTCTCTGAAACACCCTGTTTTCAAAACGGCTGCGTCCCTGCAAAACTTCTCTCAGGGTCTCTCGACGAATAACGCTGATGCCGGATAACTCCCCTGAGGAAGCAATCTTTTCGCCTTTAGGACCGAAAACAGTCACAATGATCCCCAATAATTCCGGGTCATCAGACTGTTCCTTGACCCAGCGCTGCGCAATCTTGATGAAATTTAGGTTGTTGACTTTGCTGAAGACCTCCCTGGCAGCGCCATTGGCCATGCCCTCATCTTTTTCCACTTCCCAATAAGTATCAATGGATTCGGTCACGCCTTCCGCCTTCAATTGCAACATATTATCCAGATCATCATTCAAGGTCTTACGGAGGTTGATATATGCCAGTGCGCTGAACAGGGCCAGGACAAGCACCAGTATCACCGTGTACCATGCAACGATTTTGAAACGTATGGATTTCAGAAACATTTAATCCCCTTTAAGCATGTAACCTCTTCCCCTGATTGTATGGATAAGTTTAATCCCCTGACCTTTGTCTATTTTATTTCTAAGGTAATTGACATATACATCTATCACGTTTGTAAAGGTGTCGAAATTTATATCCCAGACATGCTCGGAGATCATGGTCCTGGTGATCACCGTCCCTGCGTTGCGCATGAAATATTCAAGGAGGGCGTATTCCTTGACGGTAAGAAATATTTCTTCATTGCCCCTCCATACCTTGTGACTGACAACATCCAGCACAAGGTCGGCCACCTGCAATCGGGCGGGTTGCAGACTCTTGCCTTTTCGCATAAGGGCGCGGATGCGGGCCAGCAGTTCTTCAAAGGAAAAAGGCTTGGTCAGGTAATCGTCCGCACCCGAGTCCAGCCCTGTAACCTTATCTTTTATTGAATCTTTGGCGGTGAGCATAATCAAAGGCGTTTGAATGCCTTCCTGTCGTAATTTCCGGCAAAGGCTGAGGCCGTCGAGTTTCGGGAGCATCAGATCCAGAAGGATAATATCATATAAAATTTCTTTAGCCTGAAAATATCCATCTTCGCCGTCTGAGGCCACATCCGCGGCATAACCTTCTTCTTTCATCCCGCGTCTGATAAAATCCGCGACCTTTTTTTCATCTTCTATTATCAGTATTCTCATGGCGACCCTTTTTTTAATAAAAATATTTTATCTGGCAATCAATCCCTTAAGGCTGCCTGATATCAATGAAGCAGTGTTTGCCAGTATCCGGGGGATAAACAACCCTCCGGGCGAGGCCAGATATTTCGGCTCCCATACAGGATTGAACTTTTCTTTATATTGTCTTAACCCCTGGAGATTATAAAAATGTTCTCCATGACGGAAGATCAGCGCGCCTATCCGGTTCCATGTCGGTGCAAATTCATGGGTGTAAAACCCGGACAAAGGGGCCATGCCCAGATTAAAATACTCATACCCCTGTTCCTTTCCCCATAACATAAGCCGTATGAACAAAAAGTCCATAAGGCCGTTGGAAGCGCCAGGATGATAACGCATCAGGTCAACGGATAATTCCTTTTTGTCGGCCCCGATCAGGATATTGGTGAAGGCGGCTATCCTTCCTTCTTTCTTGATTATCCCTGCGGGGAAGCATTTCAGATATTCTTTGTCAAAGAATCCCAGGGAAAACCCCTTCTCGCGGGTGTTTTTATTCCTGAGCCAGGCGTCGGAGATCTCTCCGAATTCATTCAGAAAGGAATGGACATCCTCCTGTGGTATGATCTGAAAGTCATAACCCTCTTTTTCAAGTTTGCGGCTGGTGTAACGGAGATTTTTATTGGTCCCGCCGTCAAGAGAAAAATCCTTTAACGCTACCCTGCCTTCCTCTCCAAGTTTCAGTATGGAAAGCCCGATATCCAGATACAGATAAAGATTCTCCGCCCTGACCTCATAAAAGACAGTCCATCCGTCATAACGATCGCAGTCCTCGCGAAACCGCCAGATAAGCTCCGGCCATTCTTCTCTGGGTCCTATGGGATCGCCCATCGCGATCCAGCTTCTTCCTTCTCTGCCATACATTATGAATGCATTCCCCTTCTGGTTGAACAGGAAGGACTTATCGCCCAGCAGTGCGAGATTTGCATATGTCGCATTTGACGCCCGGACAACAGGAAGAACCCTCCCCATATCTGCCTGGCCTGCCCTGGATTGTTTTGGAGAAGAAGGGCTGAGCAACCTCCAGATCATTAATATAATTGAGACACCGATAACCCCTGCCATAGCCCGCATGAATCGGGGGGCGTCGCCATGAAACGTGAAAGTCCACCAGAGGTCGTGCGAATAGGTTACGTGTTTAAATGAAAAAAACCCTAACCATGTGGAACAAAGCAGGACAAGGAAGACAGCTGCAATCCAGCCGGGGCTGAACCTGTCGCTGATGAAAGATCCCTTGCGATGAAAGTAGCGGCGGCACGGGAGAAAGGCGAGAAGCATGGCAGATAAGATGATCGCCTCCTCATAATCAAAACCTTTCAGGAGTGAAAACACTATCCCTGCGCCCAGCAGCACTGATGTAAGGACATAGGCTGAATCGATTCTTTTCAGTATGCCCCTGGCAAGCAGGAGGAGTGTGACACCTATGATGCTTCCCAGAAAATGGCTCAGTTCCATGACAGGCAAGGGCAAGAAATCCTTCAGCCATGCAATTCGCCATTTTGTCGCAGGCAGGACCCCTGAAAAAAGGAGTATCACCCCGCTCATAAAGGTGGTCAGGGAAAAGGCCATGGGGATTATAACCGCGATCCAGCCGCTGAATGCCTGATGAAATCTTCTGATCGTCTCCCACCTTTGAAAAACCTCCTGGACACCCAGCAGAAATGCCGCGGTTACCAGAGGGAATAGATAATATATCCCTCTGAATGCCAGGAGTGAGCCCATCAACTGATGACGGGGGACCTCCGGGGGAATCAGAAGGATAACCACCGTCTCGAAGACGCCAAGCCCTCCTGGGATCTGGCTTGTAATGCCGGCGATCTGTGCCGCAAGGAAGATACAGAGGAATCTGAAAAAGGATAAGCCCGGGATCGAGGGAAGAAGGATATAAATAACGCTGCCGGCAATAGCCCAGTCCAATGACGCTACAGTGATCTGGCTGAGCGCCATCCTGAAGGACGGGATGGGAAACTCCCAGTCCTTAATCTCAAAAGGCTTTTTAATTATCAAGGTTAAAAAAGCAAAGGCAGCAACAAGGGCCAGGAAGATTAGCCCAAGAGAACTGACAGAATGAAAGGGGAGATTCAACTGGTCCGTCAGTATCCCGGGTTCCATAAGAAAGACAATCCCTGCCAGGGTAAAAAAGCCAAGCCAGAGCGTCAGGGAACAGAATGTAATTATCTCTGTAATCTCTATGGCGGACAGCCCCCACAGGGAATAGAAGCGGTAACGCACTGTCCCGCCGGATATCAATGAAAGGCCCAGGTTGTTGCTGAAGGCATATCCGATGAATGAGGCAAAGCCTATCTTGCTGTATGGAAGGGGGTGGTCGATATATCTCAAGGCCAGAAAATCATATCCGGTCATCAAAAAATAGCCGGTTATTGTGAGAAGTATGGCAAGGCAGACATGATAAGAACTTATCTCTCTGATGTTCTCCAGGATGTCCCTGACATGATATATCCTCAACTCATGATACAGGATCGCCAGTGCGGCCAGAAAAAGAGCCGGCACAATAAATATGACGACCTTATTTATAAGTTTTGTTCCCATGTCAGTATCCGCGACCTTATATTTATTATCATCTCTGCTGATGGCCGATGTTTTACCCTAATCTCTCTGTTATTTCAACTCGCTTGAATTCATAATTTTTCTGGAGAAAATCCTGAAATAATAAACAAGATATATTAATAAAAATAAAACATAAGCCAGGCTGGAGTACATGTACATGCTGCTGAAGGTTGTGGCCTGGGCGATAAGGCCAAGGACTATTGAGCCGATGGCTACGCCTCCGTCCATGAAATTGAAAAATGTCGCGGTTGCCGCAACCCTGCGGCCCGGATCTACATGCCTTACGGACCATGCCTGCAGGACCGGGAAGATCATTCCAAGTCCTGACCCGTAAAATATTGAGGCCGCCATGAACACAGGCAAATTTTTCGAGAATGCCAGCAGGACAAGCCCGATCAGACAGGCCGATGCGCCAGGGACGAGGACAATGAAATGACCGTGCCTGTCATATAGCTTCCCGGACCCTATGCGGACCAAAAATTCCGCAACGGATGTGATAAGGAAAAAGGCGCCTATGCCTTTTTCAACCCCGGCCTCTTTGCCGAAGAGTACTATAAATGTGAATACCCCTGAGAGTGAAAATCCCACAAAAAAGGCAAGGATGGACGGAAAGATGGCATTAATTTCAAAAAAATCCGTAACCGAAATTTTTGCAACAGTGCTCTTTGCGATGTCCTCATTTCCACGGCCTGCCGTGCTTAATTTGGTAAGCAGGATCGAGATCAGAATAAGCCCTGATGACAGCAGAAAGACCCATTGGTAATGGGGCTTGAGGACAATTATCGCCCCCAGGAAAGGCCCGATGGCCGTTGCGATGACAATGCCCAGGCCGAAATACCCCATGCCTTCACCCATGCGGGACTTGGGGATGATATTAGAGACCAGTGCGCTGTACAGGGTTGTAGTGGCCCCGAAACCGAAACCGTGAAAAATCCTGATTAAAAAGAGGAGCAATATAACGGTCGTCAGATAATAACCGCCGGCTGCCAGGGCTGAGATAAGCAATCCGGCCATCAGAAATATCCTGCTGCCCAGGTATCCGGTTATCTTCACGGCAAAAAGGCGGATAAGGATGGCTGAGATGGTAAAGCATCCCATCAACACCCCTATCTGAAAATTATTTCCACCGACCTGGGCCACATAGACAGGCAGGACAGGCATAATCATGTCCGCGCCGAAACACAGAAAAAAGTTGGACATGAAAAGCAATATAAAGTCGCGAGACCATAAAGAAGCGCCATAGTCATCAGCGATTGTTTCATTATTCATACAGTTAAAAATCTCCTTAAAAACTTACTATCCCATGATTAACATAACGCCATTCAAATAACAATGCCCGACAACTTGAATCCTCACCCCTGCCCTGATCTTCTTAAAAACAAATAATTATCTGAATGCTGACGATCCTGCCTCGGCAGGACTTATAACCCTATCCAAGAATAACCAATCTCTTATAAACACAAAAAGATATCGTTGCCAAAATATCTGCAATGGATTATAAATAATTCAGATTAATTTAAATGATTGCTGAGAGTTCAGGAAGGCTGGGACAGATAATCAATTTAAAATATATAAGGAATGAGCAATGAGGATTTATTTGGATAATTGTTGCTTCAATCGCCCTTTCGATGACCAATCGCAAATCAGGATCATGCTGGAATCGGAAGCCAAGTTAAAGATTCAAGATGATATCCTTGAAGGAAAATTTGAACTTGTTTGGTCCTACATTCTTGACGCAGAAAATTCGGCAAATCCTTTTGAGGAGAGGAAAAGGCCTATCAAGGATTGGAGACAATATGCTATAATGAATATGAAGGAAGATTCCATAATTTTGGAAAGAGCGGAAAAATTGAGTGAGTTTGGGCTGCGCAACAAGGATGCCTTACATGTTTCATGCGCTGTATCGGCAGGATGTAAATATTTTTTAACTACTGATGACCAAATTTTAAATAAAGGGAAATTCATTGAAGATCTGGTTGTTGCGGACCCGATCAGTTTCATTAAAGAGGTGTATTTATGATCACAGATACTGAAGTTAAATTAAAAGGGGTTCAAGCGCTGACAGAATCCTTAGGGAACGTAGGCGCAGAAAAGTTCATTGCCTTGATCCAGCGTGAACCGTTCGACTACACCAAGTGGCAAAGGCAGTTGTGGGAAGATTTAACCGTTAAAGAAATAAGTCTAAAGGCAATGAAGATAAAAGAACAACCGGTCTAATAATAGACAACGGTTACCATATTTTAATTTTTCAGTTCATTAATAATGAATGTCCTCTCTTGGATCTGCATGAGATCATAATGCTGACCATCCATCCTCGCCAGGACTTATAACCCCATTCATGAATAACCACCCTCTTATAAACACAAAAAGATATCGTTGCCAAAATATCGGCAATGGATTATAAATAATTCAGATTAATTTAAATGATTACTGATTGTTCAAGAAAGCTGGGGCAGATAATCAAAATATTTTAATACATGGGACTCAAGTCTTGTGTAATTTAACAGGAACATCAGCGTAATATTTTTTCAATCTTTCTGGTGATCATTACAAATGTAAAGATCTCCGGATCTGCTGAATAACTTGTAGCCTTGAAAGATACAAATACGTTTAAAATGGATGAACAATGAATAAGATATTTCTCTCAGTTGTTTCAGTCTGCTCCGGTGTCATAATCGGACTTCTTGCCAATAAAATTAGTGGCAGCTCTACTGTCGCTTGGGTTCTAATAAGCATTACGGCAACGATTTATATTGGATATTTGCTTTATACAGTCTACAGAGAAATACCTCTCATAAGAGGTGTGAAGATAATATCAAATAATAGGTCAACCTATTGTCACGAAGTGGCCACTTTATTAGAAAGCTCAAACAATTTTCTTTTTGTTAAATCATTCACTGGCTTTGATATTTTCACCCATGAAATAGTTAAGGAGGCCATCAGAAAAATTGCATCTGACACCATAAAAGAAATTAACATTATTTTAACCGGCTTGAAGTCTAAAGCTTATACGAATGAATTGAATAACAGATATACCTTTGATTACTTGTGTAGTCTTCATAAAATGGCCTGTGATTCATTGCTAAGCAATTTGAAAGTTAAACATAATCTCTATTACTTGGATGAAGACAGGAGTTTAATCATGATGATAATGAATGAATCATCGGCATATGTTTTTTTTAGAGGTTTCACAACGCTTCATGCCTCCGATGGACTCCTAATTTTTAAAATCAATCTAACGAATACTATACCTTTGCTGAGCAACCTTCTTCTATTTTTAAAAGACTATTTTATAAAAAAGGCAAAATCACAACAAAATTCAGGCTAACCTTTCACTGTAGCCTAGCGCATAAAGACGGCGCAGGCTGTGTTCAAACGTTCTGCATGCAAAAACAATATCCTTGACCATCATATAATGGTATGATATATAATACCACATGAAAATGAAAATAATTTTAGATACAAATGTGCTTTTTACAGCTTTAAAATCCCAACTTGGGGCTTCATATAAATTGGTTTCCCTTGTGCCTAGCAAAAGATTTTCGATTGCAATATCAGTACCTTTGATTATTGAATATGAAGATGTACTTAGGCGTGGGAGGCTCCCTGATTCTATTACGGAAAAAGACATTTCGGATTTTATCGACTTTTTCTGTTATGTCGGTGAACACCAAGAAATATTTTTTCTATGGCGACCTTTCTTGCCTGATTCCTCCGATGACCTTGTCCTGGAAGTTGCGGTTGCGAGTGGCTGTGATGCGATCATAACGTACAATAAACGACATTTTAAAAACGTAGAAAAATTTGGCTTAAGAGTTCTTGATCCAAAAGAATTTCTTGCCGAGATAGGAGTAATATCATGAGTACTTTAAGTCTGCGAATCCCAAATTCTCTGCATGAACAGATTAGGCAACTGGCGAAACAGGACGGAATTTCAATAAACCAATTTTTAGCATCTGCTGCAGCTGAAAAAATGTCCGCATTATTGACCGAAGATTACATTCAAGCAAGGGCTAAAAGAGCGAGTCTAAAAAAATTCCAAAATGTACTTAAAAAGGTTCCTAATTCAAAACCGGAAGAATACGATCGTTTATAGAATAATAAATAAAGCAGAACATCAGTTTGCACCAGAACGCTGATAGGACGTTGCGTCTGGTGAAACTGGGCGTTCTTCGGAGGATAAAAATGAGAACCAAGGATTGCGATAAGTTTCGACGACTGATTATTGTTCTGCTCATTACACTGATATTTAGCTCTTGCAGTGAAGAAAATAATTCTAACCATAACAATGACAATACTTCCTCTGACCAAACCCCACAGTCAGGAGAAATAGACCAGACTTTTGGAACAAATGGCATTGTAATCACCGAAGTGAGTGGATACTATGATGTACCACGAAAAGTAATCTCTCAACAGGATGGTTTAATATTAGTTGCTGGCGAATCATTCGATGGAACAAACTCGAGTTTTGCTGTATCGCGTTACAGTTCATCAGGGGTATTAGACGAAACGTATGGCAACAATGGAAAAGCAACTGCATTAATAACAATTAGTGGAGGAAGTACCTCATTGGGTGGAGCAGTTCAGCAATCTGACGGTAAAATAATCCTCGCAGGTATGGGTTACAACGGGACAGATAATGATATAGTATTGGTGAGGTTCGGGACAGATGGGGTCTTGGATTCGTCTTTTGGCGTTGGAGGCATATATAGAAGTGATGTTGGGACCAATGAAGGTGCATATGCGATAGCTATTCAGGAGGATGGGAGAATACTAGTAGCTGGTTTTGCTGAGAATGAAATAGATCATGATTCGGACTTTCTTATCGCCCGCTATACTACGGCTGGCGCTCCTGACCCCAGCTTTGGAACTAATGGGTTTGTCGCGACGCCATTCGCAAGCGATTATGGTGAGTGCCGCATAGCAGTATTCAATAAACTTGCAATTTTAAACGATGGTTCAATTATTGCGGCTGGGTCAGCGACCACGATCTATCAGACAACAACGGAAAATAGGCTTGCGATTGCACGCTATACTTCGGACGGCTATGTAGATACCACCTTTGGAACACCGAATCTTATAGTCGATGTCTATGGCTACTTAGCTAGTGATATGGTGCTTCAGGATAATGATAGAATTATCATCGCTACTTCAAACGAATACAATAAGGAATTTTCACTTATCCGGTTCGATCAAAACGGGCTAATTGATCTCTCATTTGGCAGCTCTGGAATAGCACTTGCCGCTATTGGAGATTATGACTCTGAGTCATCCGCTCTTGCACTACAGAATGATGGTAGGATAATTGTTGCGGGAGAAACATATCAAGATGGCAAGTTCGTTCTTACCCTTGCAAAATTTGACACAAATGGCGCTCTTGATAGTACGTTTGGTGAAGGGGGTTCCGTTCTTACGACAATGACTACTGCCAATGGATATGCTAGTTCATTGGCCATTCAGGCTGATGGCAAGATACTAACCGCAGGAGCGGTAGAAACAGCAGGAAGTGTTAGCGCTTTTGGCATAGTCCGGATTTATCCTTGACACACATTCACCCAACATCGGTTTGCACATGAGCGCTGATAAATCGTAGCGCCCTGTGAAACCGGTCTGCTGAGAGGAAAGATGACGATTCGCCAGATGAAAGAAGAGGACGTACCAAGCGTCGTTGAGATGATGCTGTCCAACTGGGACGGGATCATGTCCAAACATCATTCACAAACGGTAGTGGCGAAATTCAGAGGAGAAGTCACCCCCGACTGGTTCAAACAACAGATGGGGTGGAAGCAGGTGTTTGTTGTGGAAGAAGAGTGCGAAATCCTCGCCACCGGAGCATTGGCCAATTTCGGTAAGCCGGATGCGCCGCGACTGAGCATTTCGCAGTTTTTCGTTCAACCCCATTTGCACGGGCAAGGGATTGGTAAACGATTGATGGGCCATCTTATTCAGATTGCCCGGGACGGGGGCTACAGCCTGTTGCATGTACCCAGCAGCCGCAATGCCGTCCCTTTCTATGTGGCGGTCGGCTTTGCCGTGGATACGACACAGCCGGACGAAGGCGACGAAATCACTTGGATGACAATGGGCTTGAAAGCAACCGCAGAACAAGCAGCACCGCATGCTCATGCACACCTACAGAGTGGACGTTATGATATGGCACTTGGCCCAGGTTAATAAACGGCATAACATCGGCTTTTACGGGAAAGCCGGAGGAGTCGTCGGCTTCCCGTGAAGCCGGGCGTTGTGTGTAAATAAATTGGAGATGAATTGGGATTAGAGCGATATTAAACCTTGACAATGATATCAATATTGATACTATAATACCATGGCTAAAATTGACGAGATTATAACCAGAATAACGCAAAACCCGAAGGGGATACGTTTCAGTGATTTATGTAAGGTTTGCGATCATTTCTTTGGGGAGCCACGTCAAAGCACCGGCAGCCATCGAATTTATAAAACACCCTGGCAGGGAGACCCGCGAATAAATATTCAAAATGATAAAGGAAAAGCAAAATCGTATCAAGTGAAGCAGGTGCTTTTGGCTCTTGAAAAATTGGAGGTTAATCATGGCATTAAAAAATGATCGATTTACATATCGAGTAACATGGTCAGAAGACGATAATGAACATATCGGTCTGTGCGCTGAATTTCCTAGCTTGAGCTGGTTGTCCGCCACACCGGAGGCTGCCTTAAAAGGAATACGGAAATTAGTCGCAGAAGCTGTTGCAGATATGGAAGTTAATGATGAGAATATACCGGAACCCATTGCTTGCCGACAATATAGTGGCAAGTTTATGGTTAGAATTCCGCCGGAGGTTCATCGTAATCTTGCTATCCGCGCGGCTGAATCCGGCATCAGCATTAATCGTGTCGTCAGTTCAAAATTAAGTCAATAGATACCACATCTGTGTCCAGCGGAGCAAAAGCCGCCCGCTGACACAGGGCGTTCCGTGCGACTGCGTCGCGCGGAATCGCGGCGCTGACTACGTCCAGCCCCATGTCCCGTCGCGCTCCGCGCGCCGGAACATGGCACTGGACCGGACACCGCGCCATGTGCAAGCAAGCTTGCGCCCGCCGCGGAGCCGGTCAGCGCCGAAATTATTCAAAGAGGAAAGGATGAAGTTCGATAAAAAGGCACGAACTGCTGGCGATGACGAGACATTTGTCCGCCTGCTTCAGGTCGCAAGCGAGGATCCTGGGATCAGGGAACAAATTCTTCGTATTCTCTCTCTGGATGCATTCAACAGAAAGTCCGCACTCAACACGTTTATCCATAATATGAGACTCAAAAGCGCCCCTGGCGAATTCGTTTCAGCGATTGCGTGCTTCCTGGATGACAAGGTTGCAGAAGAGGCTCTATCAATTCTCAGGAATGACAGCGGTAAAGGCATCAGATAACCTGCTGCTGATAGGGAGGCGTTAAAAGACTGCCATCCCCACAGCAGCGTTGTTTGCATTTTGCAAAAAATTATTCTCAGGAGGTAATTTCAAAAGTCCTCCGCTTGTCATTCCGAACGAAGTGAGGAATCTCAAAGGCATTGATATTAAAAGATTTCTCCCTTTGGTCGAAATGACAATTGATGCTTTTTTGAGTTTTGA
>Ga0153915_10002003_pt1 | contig 18727 bp, 12 predicted proteins | sample Opewatmetagenome_2_FD_107003 | JGI IMG/M metagenome (GOLD analysis project Ga0153915, IMG submission 107003) | Freshwater wetland microbial communities from Ohio, USA - Open water 3 Core 3 Depth 3 metaG | ecosystem: Environmental > Aquatic > Freshwater > Wetlands | place: USA: Ohio, Lake Erie...
CAGGCATTTCTTTGGGCGTGCTGCTGGGCACGTTCATGGGCGGCATGTGTTTGGGCAGCCTTCTGCTGCCTCGGCTCATATCTGTTGATTATCATCCCCTGAGGATTTATGCATTTCTCGAGATTGGGATCGGAGCGCTTGGCATTGCGATATTGTTCCTGATGCCGTTATTGGCAGATCTGTATGCAGGTTTTATGGGGCATGGGATTGTGGATCGGACCATTGTGGCCTTAGTCTGCCTGATTCCTCCGACGGTGCTGATGGGGGCGACTCTGCCCGCAATAGCGCGGTGTGTAAAAGCGACGCCGGAAGGTGTCTCATGGATGGGGCTTTTTTATGCCGGAAATACCGGGGGGGCCGTATTGGGGTGCCTGCTGGCGGGATTTTATCTGTTGCGGGTGCATGACATGCCTACAGCGACATACACGGCTCTGGCAATCAATGTGATGGTTGCCCTTGTTGCGTTGATGTTGGCATCAAGGACCCCATGGCGGGCTGCGACAGCGGAGATAACGGAAAAGCCGGTTGAAGGGGAAGTTCGGAGGCTCGGGGTGTATATCACCATCGGACTTTCAGGCCTGTGCGCCCTGGGCGCAGAGGTAGTGTGGACAAGGCTTTTATCGCTCATGCTCGGCGCTACGGTTTACACCTTTTCGATAATTCTGGCGGTGTTTCTGACAGGACTGGGGATCGGCAGCAGCGCCGGCGCGTTTCTGGCGCGAAGGGCAGCCAGGGCTCGGGTTGCGCTTGGGGTCTGCCAGGGTTTGATTGCCGGGGCCGCGGCCTGGGCAGCTCTCATAATAAACAGGATCCCTTATTGGTCGATCAATCCCATTGAAATAACAAAAAGGTCGGGGCACTGGTATATGTTCCTGGTCGATCTTCTCCGGTCGTCCTGCGCCGTGCTGCCGGCAGCTGTTTTGTGGGGGGCAAGCTTTCCGCTTGCATTGGCTGCTGTGGCCACGCGCAATCAGGATTCAGGGCGCATGGTGGGAGGTGTTTATGCCGCCAACACAGTAGGAGCAATACTGGGTTCGCTGGCCTTCAGCATGCTTCTTATCCCCCAGGTCGGCACTCAATGGGCTCAGCGATTTATAATTATACTCGCAGCATTATCAGCAATGACAGCCTTTGCGCCGTTTTTCGCGTCCCGCAAAAGTACAAAGAAAAAAAACGCAAAGGAGACTCGATCCTTGACCTTTTCAGGCGGGAAATTGTCATGGCTGCTTTTCTCTCTGGCAGCGGTTGCATTGCTGGTTATTCTTGTTTCTCCTGTGCCCTGGATTGCCGTTGCCGTCGGCCGTAATTCTTCGCTCTGGATATCGCGTGATATGCCTGGTATTGTGCAGGAAAAAGATGTGCCGTTAGACACTTCAACGGGTCCATCAAAACTGTATTGCCTTTATGTCGGAGAGGGTATGAATGTATCGGTCGCTGTTACTAAATCGACTAGAGGCTGGCGATATTTTCATGGGGCGGGCAAGCCGCAGGCATCGAGCGATCCGCAGGACATGCGGTTGCAGCGTGCGCTGGGGCACCTGTCGGTCCTGACGAGATCGAATCCAGGGGATGTAAAAGATGTGCTGGTGGTAGCCTGCGGAGCCGGGGTGACGGCAGGATCGTTTGTGCCGTACCCGGACATCGAACGGATAACCATTTGCGATATCGAGCCGCTGGTTCCCAAGGTCGTGACCCCGATGTTCGGCAAGGAGAACTATCACATAGTCGACGGCATAGCAAAAGAGAATCCTCACAAGGTGGAAGGCAAGGAGGTCAGGGTTGTGTATGATGACGGACGGCACTACATCCGCACCCTGCCGAAGGGAAAGAAATTCGACGTAATCACATCAGATCCCATTGATCCCTGGGTCAAAGGGTGTGCTGCGCTGAATACGGTGGAGTATTACCAGATGTGCAAGGAGCACCTGAAACCGGGCGGTGTGATGTCCCTGTGGATGCCGCTTTACGAGAGCGACGAGGAGACGGTTAAGAGTTTAATCTCGACGTTTTTCAAGGTGTTTCCCAATGGGATATTTTTCAGCAACGACCTGGGCGGCGAGGGCTACGATGCAATTCTACTGGGCCAGGCTGAGCCGACCAGGATCAATCTGGACAAGGTGCAGGAGACACTGAACAGTCCGGACTACATGCAGGTGAAAGAGTCTCTGACGGATGTGGGTTTCGGCGCCGATACAGAGAATTTAAGGGTGGAGACGAACGTCTGGGGGGATCCTGCAATTGCACTGCTGGCCACATATGCCGGCCGTGCCGCTGATCTTGGGGAATGGGTGAAGAACGCGCAGATCAACACGGACAGCAACTTGCGCCTGCAATATCTCGCCGGCATGTCGGTGAACTCCTATATAGCAAAAGAAATCCTGAACAGCATTTTAAAATATTACAAATTTCCTGAGGATCTTTTCAGCGGGTCATCGCAGAACATTGAGGCAATGAAACTGGCGCTCCACGCAGCCAAGAGGGAGCCATAACTTAGTGAGATGCCATCACAATTTGCTCTATTTAAGACATGGACAGAAGACATGGGGGGCCTTCATTCTTGACAGATTATTGTAAAAAAACATAAATTCAATTTTTTACTTTCTTATCTTCCCATCTCCCCTCATCAGTCTGCTAATATGCATAACCTTTACAGGAAGGCGGTTTCGTCTCACGCCGTCGGCTAGGTACAACATGCAACCCGGGCATGAGGTTGCCACTGCCTGGGCGCCCGATTTTTTAATGGATTCCATCTTCTTTGCCTGTATGGCAAGACTGATCTCCCTGTTTGCCATGCCGAAAGAGCCGCCGAGGCCGCAGCATGAATCTGCATTCTCCATCTCTATATATTTGATCCCATCAATTGCCCTGAGCAGATCTCTGGGCGCCTCATATACACCCTGGTGGACCCTCAGATGACAGGGGTCATGATAGGTCACGGCCATAGGGACTGAATCAAAGGCCCCTGGCATGGCGCCGTTCTTCACAAGAAATTCCGAAAAATCCGAGACCTTTTTTGAGAATTCAAATGCCCTTGAAAATATCGGATCATCCTCTTTAAACCATTTATGGTAATCCTTCAGGCTGGACCCGCAGGTAGCGCACCCTGTTATGACATGATCGTAGGATGAAAGGGCCTCGATATTCCTAGCTGCCAACAGACCTGCGGTCCTGTAGTCGCCGGCGTTATGTATGGATAACCCGCAGCAGTTGAGTCCATCGGGAAGGACTGTGGTGAAGCCTGCCTTTGCAAGGCTTGTGATAATATCCTCGCCGATATCAGGGAGAAAATACTCATACATGCATCCGGGGAACACCGCCACCTTACCCTTCTCTTCCACCCCGTCAGGTGGTCTTGTTATGCCTGACACCCTCTTTCTCAAGGGCCGAGATGAAAACCTCGGCAGGGAAAGCGCGCCCGGTATAAAGGATGCCATATCTGCCAGATGCCGCAGGGGCCTCCCGCCCTTTACGGACAGGCCAGGGATAAGGCCTGCCAGGCCTACAAACCTTGCTGTCAGGGAACGCCGTGAAAGGATGCCTTTGTATAAGAAATTCTGAAACCACGACATACCCATCTTTTCAATAACGTCATTCCTTGCGTCCAGTGTTATCTCAGCCGGTGACAGGTTTGCAGGACACACGGCCTCGCAGCGTTTGCAGAGGAGGCAGGCTGAAAGGCATCTGCGGTAATCCTCTTCCAGGGGGAGGTCGCCTTCACGGACCATCCTGACAAGCATATTGCGTCCCCTTGCCACATGGTTCTCGATATGATCAATATCATATACAGGGCAAACGGACATGCAGAATCCGCATTTCATGCATCGATCAGTGTCTATCTTCATCTGCCGGCTGATCATGTCCTACTCCCAGATCTTTCCGGGATTGAGTATCCCCTTCGGGTCAAACACCTTCTTTATCCCCTTCAACAGTTCAATGGCCTCGGAAGGCATGGCCTTCTTGAGATATTTTCTCTTTTCCAGTCCGATCCCGTGTTCGCCGGATATGACGCCGTTCAGTTCCAGGGCAGCGTCAAATATCTCCTGTGCCGTTTTCTGCGCACGCGCATAATGCTCGGGGTTCTTTTTATCCGTAAGGATGCAGGGATGAAGATTGCCGTCTCCCGCATGGCCCATGGTGACAATCATGATATCATTCTTCCGGCCGATGGCCTTGACCCTTTTCATCAGCTCAGGCATTTTATCCATGGGTACTGTAACATCCTCTGCCATGGCCGTGGGTGCATTCCCGTATATGGCTGAAAATCCCAGCCTGCGGGCTGTCCAGAAGTTATCCGCCTCTTTATTATCCCTGGCCTCTCTCACATCCGAGGCGCCTGTCTCACGACATAGATGGACGACCTTTTCCGTCTCCATCCTTACTGTCTCTGCGGGTCCGTCGAGTTCAAAAAGAAGGATAGCCTCCGCCTCAACCGGCAGCCCCAGGGGCGCGGACTCCTCAATCCTTCTTATAATCCAGTTATCTATCAATTCTGTCTTGGCAGGCCTTATCCCCCTGGAGATGATCATGCTGACCGCCGCGCCTGCCGTAATGACGTCATTAAATACCGCCATGACCGTCTGTCTTGCCTCTGGCATGGGTATAAGGCGAACGGTTGCCTGTGTTACAACGGCAAGAGTCCCCTCGGATCCGCAGATCAAAAGCGGGAGGTCATATCCCGTAACATTCTTTATCGTCCTTCCTCCGAGGGGGATAACTGTCCCGTCTGCAAGGACCACCTTTATCCCGAGGAGATAATTCTTAAACACCCCGTACTTTAATCCATAGGGCCCGCCTGAATTCTCAGATACACAGCCGCCTATGGTGGCGGCAAGAAAACTCTGGGGGTCCGGGGGGAAAAACAGGTTATGCCTTGCCAGTTCCTTGTTAAGATCATTCAATACGACGCCTGCCTCAACAGTAGCCGTAAGATTAACTTCATCTATTTCAATGATACGGTTCATGCGCGTAGTGCAGAGGACAATGCCTCCGAAGACAGGTATCGATCCGCCGCTGAGATTGGTGCCTGCGCCTCGTACAGTCACAGGAATATTGTTCTCATTGGCAAGGGCCATGATCCGGGATATCCGGGAAACATCCGTAGGAAACAGTACTATCTCCGGCATCCCCTGCCAGTTGCTTGTTGCGTCATAGGAATAGGAGGAAAGATCGGACCTGGATGTCAGGACCACCTTATCACCGAGTATCTTATGCAGATCTTTAATTATAGCCTTTGTAATAGTCATCTTTTTATCCCCGGATTAGTAATTAACGTTAGTTGATCATCCCGGAGGTATGATTTTGAATAAAATAACCAAGTAATTTTTGCTGCAGGGGAGTAAGGCTATCAAACTGAACGCCTCTTCTTCGTATCGACAGATCAAGGGAATCAAATTCCTCTACAATCTCCAGATCTGAAACGGTTTTGTAGCATATATTATTCATTACGAATTTCTCGTCAGCAGTCACGATGGATAATTTCTCCAGTTCATTTATGCTTTCTACATTTCTGGGATATCTGAAGTCAAGACCGCTCTCGCTTATATCCAATAAATCAAAGCGCACCTTTGAATCCGAATCCGGTGCAACAAATGAATTCCCGTCAGCGATGAATCTCTTGCACATTCTGCGATCAGCGGATGACGAATCCAGGACCTTTCTTATTGTCCTGGCAAGGTTATTCATTCGAACCGGTTTCACCATAATTTCCTGGATGCCCATATCCCCGGCATTTTCAGCATTAATTTTCTCATTATATCCGGTACAGATGATTACCGGGACATCCTGCCTTATGGCCCTGATTTTTTGAGCCAGGACATCGCCTGTCATCTCAGGCATAACCATATCCGTTATGAGAAGGTCATAATCGTAAGGCCTGAGGATGAATTCCTGCAAGGCCTTTTGACTCTGACTGAAGGCCGTGACCTGATAACCCAGTTCTTCCAGGATAAGCCTCATTGTATCGGCAATCATATCTTCATCATCAACCAGTAAAATCCTTTCCTTTCCCTTTGGCGCGGCGACCTTGCGGGGCTTTGCCGCCTTGGAGACCTCGGCATCAATCAGGGGAAGAAGGATATCAAATTGCGAGCCTTTTCCCTTCTCGCTGGTTACTTTAATGCCGCCTCCATGGTTTTTGACAATTCCATGCACCATTGTGAGACCCATCCCGGTGCCCTTGCCCAATTCCTTTGTCGTAAAATAGGGATCAAATATCCTGTCAATAATTTCAGAATCAATTCCATGTCCGTTATCCGAAACACTAAGCCTGACATATGCCCCCTGGACAAGATCATGATAAGATGTATCTTTTCCATCCAATAGAATATTCGCCAGGCTGACATCCATGATGCCGCCGAACCTATCCATGGCATGGGCAGCGTTGGTGCAAAGGTTTATAATAACCTGGTTCATCTGCGTGGAATTGCCCATTATTGAAAATGTCTCATCCGGAAAATTTCTTCTGATAACAATATTAGTCGGGAGAGATGAACGTATGAGTTTAAGTGACTCATCAATAATATTCATCAGATCTATGGGCTTTTTCTCTGAGTCAGCCAGACGGCTGAAACTGAGAAGCCTGTTTGCCATTTCCTCAGCCCTGTTGCTGGCGGTAAGGATCTTATTCAGATATCTGGCGACAGAGTCACCATTATCTATTGATTCAAGCGCCAGTTCGGCGCTTCCGATGATTATGCCGAGCATGTTGTTAAAATCATGCGCTATTCCCCCGGCCAGGGTCCCTATTGTCTCCATCTTCTGGGAATACTGAAGTTGTTTTTCAAGACTCTTTTTCTCGGCTTCAACCTGTTTGCGCTCATCTTTCAGCCTCTTTTGTTTTAAGACCATTTCGACCCTCATCAGGAATTCGTCAGGTTCAAATGGTTTTCTTATATAATCATTGGCCCTTTTTCTGACCGCCTCTATTGCATACTCCATAGATGAGTCACCTGTCATGATCATAAACATGGTATCAAGATTGCTGCGATCCAGAGAATCCAGCAGTTCAAACCCGGTCATTTCAGGCATCATAATATCCAGGATGGCCAGATCGAAGGTCTCCAGATTAAGACATGCCAGGGCATCTTTTGCACTTTCGATTGTCTTTACATAATAACCTTTGAACTTTAACAGTGCCTTCAGGCTTTCCAAAATCATTTGATCATCATCTGCTATCAATATCCTGGGCGCGCTTTCCATTAGAGCCTCCTTGAAATATAGTTTAATTCATGAGCCTGAATCATCATTCAAATCCTGTTCGATCAGCAGCCTTCAAAGGCAAATCTATTATGAAACCGGCGCCTTTACCCTTGACGTTTTCACATGCTATTGAGCCGTTCAATTTATTGATAAGGTTCTTTACAATAGACAGGCCTAAACCTTCATGTCCGTCTTTCGATGTTACAAATTCATTGAAAAGTGCAGCCCTTATTTCATCTGAAATTCCGGGGCCGTCATCAGTTACGCTTAACTGAATCCTTCCGTTAAACCTGCCTGAGCCCTCCCCTTCATTATCTTTTTTCCGATCCTTTATAAAAGACGTCTTAATCCCGATATTGCCGCCTCCGGGCATAGCCTCAACAGCGTTCTTAATCAGGTTGATAAATACCTGTTTAAGACTGTCCCGCTCGGTTATGATCTCCGGCATTGACGTATCATGATCCAGATGGATTTTTACCCCTGATCCATCCGCTAAAGATCCGTTTGCAAGTCTTATGATGTCCAGCAAAAGGACGTTCAGATTAACCGGCCCTTCAACTGCATCGGACTCTTTATCGGATGCCACGGAAAATCTTCTCAGCATCTTGGCAATACGGTTAATCTCATCATTGATGATCCTTATCTCATCATGTTCAACATCATAATCAGATAATTTCATAGCCAGGACCTTGAGATAATTCTTAATGACGCTCAATGGATTATTTATCTCATGGATTATCTTCCTTGATAATACCCCTGTCTGAGAAGACTGTTCGGATTGAATTCCCCTGATCTTGTTTTCTTTCCGATTCCAGTCATACAGCGCAATGGAGCATTGACGGACGATAAGATTTAAAAGATTGATCCGCTTTGAAAGGAAGGAATATTCTGTATTATCCATGCCCAGGACTATAACGCCGACCCATTCGTCTCTCTCAAACATCGGCAGGCATAATATCCCATCCTTGCCTGTCAGATGGATCAGCTGGGAGTCCGTTATGGTAAGTTCAGAATGTCTTTGATATGTAAAGGAATCGACAGGGGCCTTGCTATGGAGTGATAAACACAGGATGCTGCAGTCAGGATCAAAGCCAATGCCCAGCCCGTCAATAAGACCGGCATATCCGTCATCCTTGGCGCAATGCCCTTTGAGGGTCTTTTCATCCCTGTCATAGAGGAAAAAAAATATCTCGGACTGTCCGAACAGGATCTGGAAACACTGCCTGACATTTTGCAAAACCGACCCTTTATCCTTTGCCCTCCATATATCTTGTAAGGCATAGGCTGCTAAGGAGGTATCACGAACCTCACTGGCAAGACTGAATCGCGCATCAATCACTGCGTCATTGTTCGCCTGAATATGACCTGATGGAGATTCATCTATTTCGAAGATGCCGAGGGCATTATTTAATCTTGTTTCAGACGATAACAGATACTCTTCAATCCTGTCTCCTGTAAGACCTAACAGGATTTTCGCAGCATTGCAGATATCTTTCTGATTGGAGATATCCTGCCCTGCCAGCAGATTCGCCAGATAGAGAATTTTTACCAGGGAAAGGGCCCGGGCCACTTTTTCAACAGGATGATGGTGATACAGCACGGCGTCAGCCATGAACGGATAGAAATGCCATCTGTCAATCAACCTGGATGCGATATTGCAGTGATCCATCCCAATGGCCTTCTTTTCCTCTGAAATGATATTGCCATGATCCGGTTCACCGGATAAAAGCCTGCTGTAGATATACGGGAGATAAGAAAAGAGGATAAGCCTGCCTGTGTCATGGAAAAGACCGGCCAGATATGCCTCATCCGGAGATTGATCGGGGATATCTCTTGAAATAATCTCTGCAAGGAATGCACATTTTAAAGAATGGCGCCAAAAGGCCTTGAGATCAAAGTTCCGCTCCGTTATGATCCCGTCAAAGATAGAACCGGCGGAACTGCATGAAACCATAATCTTAATCGCGTCAATCCCGATAACCTTCAGTGCCCCCTCCAGACTGTCAAGTCTTTCAGGGTTCCTGTGACGGCAGGAATAATACATGTCCATGACTTTCAGGCTGAGGGCAGGGTCCATTTTTATCAGGCCTGCTAATTCATGAATATCCGGCTTCCCGCTGTTACAGGCCTTGATCAGTTTAAGATTGACTTCAGGGAGGATAGGCAGGGTTATACCGCCGACCATCAGGAGTGAAATAATATTTGATGTCTTCCCATTAAGATCCGGTTTTAAATTTTCATCATTATTGCAACTGATCATTTGACTGATTATTTACCTGTCTCTCTTATTTGACAACATTCAACTAACAACAATCAACAGACAATAACTGCAAATTTAGTGTTCCATATCTTACATCTTTCTTTTTGTCAACCATATATAGCCTCATTAAAACAAATTTACACAAGATATGGTGGATAAAAAATGTAGAGGGGTTAATCCTCCTAAGAATGCATTTATAATGGAACATTAAAACTTATTAACTACTATGATAAGGATAATATAATGTCTATTCTAAAATCAATAATACATATATTTTTTTACAAATTTTTCTTTAAATATTGACACGCAAACCTCCTTTCTCTAATATCCCCGACACTTGGATCAACGGTCAATTTCTATATATTAATTTAAATGGAGGAATCATGGGTCTTTTACGCGGGTCGGCCAGTTTCTCAAGATATTTTGTCAACGGCATTCCGCCTGAAAATTATCTTGATGAATATACAAACAATATAACTCGTTACTGTTTTCGCGGCTTTGATGAATCCTCTGATGCGGAGCGATCCATCGGATGGGTAAGCGTTATGAATATTTTTGATGCCGCATTTGAACAAAGACAATTCCATATGCATCCATACCTTTCCCTGTCTTTCCGTGTGGACACAAGATCAGTCCCTGGCAATGCCCTTAAACAGCACTGCCTTGAGGCTGAACACAAGATAAAGATTATGGAGCGCCTTGACTATATACCAAAAGAAAGGCGCAAGGAATTAAAGGATTTCACATTGAATCAACTTATAAAAAGGGCAATCCCCCGTACAAACACCTATGATATGATCTGGAACGTCGAGACCTCCATGCTGATCTTCGGTTCAACCGCCAACAGGATATGCGATGAATTTACGGAATTGTTTTATAAGACATTTGATTTGAAATTATTCCCTGTCTTTCCCTACTCAATTGCCGCCATGAATCTAGAAAGAGAAGGCATTGATACAGGGGCGCTGGATTCGATTCGAACCTTTAATTTTACGGGGGATACAGATGGACGTCCTTGAAAAAATAGAAAAGACCGAGGCAATCGGAAAAGACTTCCTTATATGGTTATGGTTCAGGAGTGAAACCCGGAACGGCATTCTGGATATCGGGGATGATCTGCACGTGGATATACTGATTGACGGCAAGATGACCCTCGAAAACGATGAAACCCGGGATACAGTGACATATTCAGGTAATAATCCGCTTATGAAAGAGGCGCGTTTAGCCCTTCTGGAAAATAAAAAAATAACAAAGTCTGCAATCAAACTTATTATTAATGAGGATGATGAATACACCTTCAGGCTGGATTCCACCTGGATGAACTTCAGGTTGTTTAAGACCCCCAGGGTCATTCAGGATTTCAAGGATGATCCTGAAGGGCTTTTTTATGAAAAGGCAGGGCTCATTGAAAAGGCAATAACCATCATGGACTCCGTCTTCATGTATTTTATCAGACTCCGCATTTCCCCTGAATGGGAAAGGGATGAACTCCCGGCCCTAATCACTTGGATTAAAAGCGGAAAGAATATATAATCTCGACCATGTCCTATTGACATAGTTTTTAAAGTGCTCTAAATTGATAAGCCGATGAAAAAATTCTGTGAGGAAAGATATAGATGTCAACTCAAATCAACAAAGATGATTATGAACCGAAGATAGTCGCTTTTTTATGCAACTGGTGCAGTTATAAAGGGGCGGATCTGGCCGGCACATCCCGGCTGCAATACCCGACTAATGTTCGTACAATCAGGACCATGTGCTCCGGTGCTGTAGATCCCGTCTATATTATCAAGGCACTGCTTGACGGGGCTGACGGAGTCCTTGTGGCCGGTTGCGTCCTGGGAGACTGCCATTATCAATCCGGCAATTATAAGGCAAGGCGAAAAATGATCATATTGAAGGCCGAGCTTCACGCGCTGGGACTTGATGAAGACAGGGTCTGGCTCCGCTGGATAAGCGCAAGCGACGGTATTTTTTTCAAAGAGACTATAAAAGAAATGGTGGAAGCCCTTAAGGTTAAAGGTCCTACTCCCATGAAACAGCCATGGAATATGTGGAAGACCGTTAAGGGTGGATGGAAACCGAAAACAATAAACTCGCCACGTGGAGAATAAATATGAAAGTACACAGCATTCTTAAATCACAAGGGGATATCTTTGAGACTGCCAAGGCCTTCTTTGCAAGGCTATTTGAAGAAGGCATAATAGATTATCTTCTGGTCCCTCAAAGGATATCCAATGGAAGGACATTAACGCAGACACTTATAAAGGGAGTTGATAACCTGGAAGGCGTCAATCCCTTTTCACCTGTAATGGCAATCAACTCTGCCAAGCTTGTCGCACAGGTAGGCAGCGTCGAGAAGGATAAAAAGGTCGGCGTTGTCATCAGGCCATGCGAGATCAGGGCCTTGATTGAACTGGTAAAACTGGGCCAGGCAAAGCTCGACAACCTTGTAGTCATCGGCATAGACTGCGCAGGGACCTTTGAGATAGAGCAATGGGCAAAACTTGTGGAAGAGTCAGGGGATGCCATCGGCAAGGAGACAGAGATCCTTAAGGATATATATGCAGGCAAGACCGACTATCAGGATGAGGATGCGCCAATCAGGCTCCGTTCCTCATGCCAGATATGCGATAAGTTCACCCATGACAAGGCCGACATTACATTGAGCATACTCGGCATGGAAGATGACATACTTGTTACCCTTGAGCCTGAACTTGCGGATAAACTGGGTCTTGAGACAGAGGACGAGCCCTCATCCCACAAGGATGTCCTTGAAGATATGCAAAACTCACGCAACTATAAAAGAGAAAGCACATTAGACGAATTCAGGGACAAGATGCAGTCCATGAACGACATGGCCGATATCCTTTCCACATGTACAAGGTGTTATGCCTGCCAGACCGCATGCCCTATCTGTTATTGCCGCGTCTGCTTCTTCAGGACAGAGACCTTCAGTCCTGAATCGGATCGCCTGTTAAGGTGGGCCGATAAGGAAGGGGCATTGCGCATGCCGACAGAGATCCTCCTTTATCACCTTACCAGGCTTAACCACATTGCAGCCTCATGCATCGGCTGCGGCATGTGCGAGAGTTACTGCGCAAGGGGCATACCCCTTTCAACACTGTTCCAGGCCGTAGGCGACGAGGTGCAGAAGAAGCTCGAATACGTCCCGGGCAGGAGCATAGACGAAGAGTTGCCTGTCGCCACCTTCAAGAAAGAGGAGTAACGACATGACAGCAGTCAATCCATCCAAAGAATTTACGGATATGTTTCTGGAGGCCGGAGGAGAGACCCTTCAGTCATGCTATCAGTGCGCTACATGCACATCTGTCTGTCCGTGGAATCTTGTTAAGGAGTTTCTTGTCAGACAAACGATACATACCGCCCAGTTAGGGCTTCTTACGGAGCCGATTGAAGAGGCGAACTGGCTCTGCGCCACCTGCGGTGCATGCGTGGAGCGATGCCCCAGGGGAGTCAAGATTATTGATGTCTGGAGGTCCATACGACGCGTAGGGGTCCAGAATGAAATAATGCCAAAGGCCCTAAAGCCTGTCATGGCCTGCCTTGGATCACATGGCAATCCCTGGGGAGACACAAGAGAGAACAGGCTTGCATGGGCAAAGGGACTTGATCTCAAGCCCTTTGAAAAGGACATGGAGATCCTCTACTTCCCATGCTGCACCCCCATATATGACCAGAAGGCGCGAAGGATCGCCATTGCCGCTGTAAACATCCTGAAAAAGGCAGGTGTCAGTTTCGGTATACTTGGACCTGATGAGAGCTGCTGCGGCGAGAGCGTCCGCAAGCTGGGAAATGAAGACCTTTTCCAGGAACTGGCCAAATCAAACATAGAAAGTTTCAAGGGAAAGGGCGTCATAAAGATCGTCGTCTCGTCACCCCATTGTTTCCATACCTTTAAAAATGAATATAAGGAGCTGGGCGCTGATTTTGAGGTCCTGCACATAACCCAGTTTATCCTGCAATTGATCGAACAAGGGAAACTCAAACCTTCAAAGGCATATCCCAAAAAAGTCGCATACCATGATCCCTGTTACCTGGGCCGTCACAACAAAATTTATGATGAACCCAGAAAACTCCTGACAAGCATACCGGAACTTCAGCTGGTTGAGCTTGCCGATAACCGTGAAGACGCCATCTGCTGCGGCGGAGGCGGCGGAAGGATCTGGATGGAGACCAAAAAGGAAGAAAGGCTTTCCAATCTCAGGGTCGATCAGGCCCTGGAGGCAGAGGCTCAGGTCCTTGCCCTGAGCTGCCCCTACTGCATGCTCAATTTTGATGACAGCGTGCTCAACATGGGAAAGTCCGATCTTCTTGAGGTAAGGGATATTACTGAGATTCTCAATAGCGTTATATAGGTGAAATATCATGAATAAAGAAATACGCATAGGTGTCTATGTATGTCACTGCGGTTCCAATATCGCCAAGACGGTAAAGGTTAAAGAGGTAAGAGAATTCGCCTCCAGACTGCCCAATGTTGTTATTGCAAGGGATTATGTGTTTACCTGTTCCGATCCCGGCCAGGAGACTATCCGCCAGGATATCAGGGAACTGGGTTTAAACAGGATAGTAGTAGCCTCATGTTCTCCCCACATGCATGAAAAGACCTTCCGCAGGGTTGCGAAAGAGGCAGGGCTTAATCAGTTTCTCTATCAGCAGGCCAATATCAGGGAACATTGCAGCTGGGTGCATGAGGAAGGCGCGACCGAAAAGGCGAAAGAGATTGTTTCAGCCGCGGTCAACAGGGTCCAATACCATGTTCCCCTCTTTCCAAATGAGGTAGAGATCAATAAAAACACCCTGGTAGTGGGTGGCGGCATAGCAGGCATGCAGGCATCCCTTGATATTGCGGCAGGAGGTTATCAGGTCTATCTTGTGGAGAGGACGTCTTCCGTGGGTGGGCACGTAATCCAGCTCGACAAGACCTTCCCCTCCCTTGACTGTTCTGCATGCATGAACACGCCGAAGATGAGCGATTCAGGCTCCAATCCCAACATAAAACTCCTGAACTACAGTGAAGTGGAGGAACTATCCGGATATACAGGTAACTTTCAGGCAAAGATCAGACAAAAGTCAAAGTTTGTCGATCAGAACAAGTGTACAGGCTGCCGCATCTGCTTTGACACATGCCCTGTTGTAATGAAAAATGAATTCGACCTGGGGATGGTCGAGAGAAAGGCCGTTTATATCCCCTTCCCCCAGGCGGTCCCCAACAAGGCAGTCATCGACAAGCAGGAGGAGAGACCCTGCAAGGCATCATGCATGCAGACCTGTCCTATCAACATGAATGTCCCCGGATATTTAAAACTGATTTCGACCGGCAGGTTTAAGGATGCCTATAATCTTATCAGGCTTTCCAACCCACTACCCTCCACATGCGGCAGGGTCTGTTTCGCACCCTGCGAGGATCAGTGCGACAGGGGCAAGGTGGATAACCCCCTGGCGATCCGCGACCTTAAAAGGTTTGCCGATGACCAGTTTAATCTCTCGGACTTTATAGTCCCGGAGATAGAAAAGACCGGCAAAAAGGTAGCCGTCATAGGCTCAGGGCCTGCGGGTCTCTCCGCTGCCCATGACCTTGCCATGCTCGGTCACACTGTCACTGTATTTGAGGCCCTTCCCAGGGTCGGCGGCATGCTGGCGGTAGGCATACCTGAGTATCGCCTGCCGAAAAATGTCCTTAACCGCGATATTGATATTATTAAAAAGATAGGCGTTGAGATCAAGACCGGCGTCACCTTCGGAAAGGATGTAACCTTAAAGAGCCTCCAGGATGAAGGATATAATGCCTTCTTCTTTGCAACAGGGCTTCACAAGAGCAGAAGCCTTGGTGTAGAGGGCGAGGATACTCCGGGCGTGCTCAAAGGCGTTGACTTCCTCAGGGATGCGGCGCTGGGAAATCCTGTTTCTCTTGGTAAAAAAGTTGTAGTCGTCGGTGGTGGCAACGTTGCCATTGACGTGGTATTGACCGCGTTACGTCTAGGTGCACAGGACCTTTCCCTGGCATGCCTCGAGTCCTTCAATGAGATGCCGGCATCCAAGGATGAAGTCCATATGGCCATTGAAGAAGGGGTCAAGATCAACAATAGCCTTGGCCCTAACAAATTCCTGGTAAAGGGCGGCAAACTAGCGGGGATCGAATTTAAGAAGTGTACATCTGTCTTTAACGACAAGGGGCAGTTTGCTCCCACCTATGATGATAAGGAACTGACTGCCTTTGATGCCGATACGGTAATAGTTGCCATCGGCCAGGCCGCTGATACGGGATTTGCCAAGGACATGGGGCTAACAACCTTGAGAAACGGCGGCATACCGGTTTCCCCTGTCTCAGGCATGACCAACCTGGAAGGCGTATTTGCGGGCGGCGATGTGGTCACAGGACCCGGCAAGGCCATAGACGCCATTGCAATGGGTAAGAAGGCCGCTGTATATATCAACCGCTACCTGAGGGGCGAGTCCCTCGACTGGGCGCCTGAGGTAAAGGCAAAAGAGGAACTCACGGAAGAACAGGTAGCTGAACTTAAAAATAAATATCCTCACACAGACCGCGCAAAGATGCCTGAATTGGCCGTTGAAGAAAGGGTTAAAGGTTTTAAGGAAGTCGCCCTTGGCTATAGCGTTCCTGTTGCCCGGGCCGAGGCAGGACGTTGTCTTGCAGGACAGATAGAGGGTTGCATTGAATGCGGCGAGTGTTCCAGACGTTGCGGGGTCAATGCAGTTGACTATCGTATGCAGGATGAGGTCATTGAGGTGGATGTCGGAAATGTCATCGTGGCCACAGGTTATGACCCCTTTGACCCGACGCCCATGAAACAATATGGTTATGGGAAATATGAAAATGTAATGACGGCCCTGGAGTTCGAGCGTTTAAACAATGCCACAGGACCTACGGGCGGTCAGATAGTTATGAAGAACGGCAAGAAGCCTGAGAGCGTGGCCATAATCCACTGCGTGGGTTCTAGGGACAAGAACTACCATGAGTATTGTTCCAAGGTATGCTGTATGTTCGGTCTCAAATTTGCACATCTCATAAAAGACAAGACAGGCGCGGATGTCTATCAGTGTTACATTGATATGCGATGTGCCGGCGAGAGCTATGAGGAATTCTATGAGAGGGTTTGCACACAGGACGGGGTCAAGTTCATACGAGGCAAGGCTACAAAGGTAACGGACAAGGCCCTTGCCGATGAGGAACCGGGGAAACTCACCGTGGTCGTTGAAGACACACTTATCTCAAAGATGCTTAGGGTCCCTGTTGACATGGTCATCCTCTTAACCGCCCTTGAACCAAGGGCAGACTCGGACGATGTGGCCCGCATGTTCTCCTTAAGTAAACGTGCGGATGGTTTCTTAATGGAGAAACACATTAAACTGGATCCGGTCGCAACGATGACGGATGGCGTATTCCTGGCAGGATGCTGTTCGGGTCCGAGGGATATACCTGATACGGTATCAATGGCCAAGGCAGCGGCAGCTGAGGTATTAAGCCGTCTAGCCAAGGGCGTCGCAGAAATAGAACCGACAATCGCCATTGTTGATGAGGACGTATGTTCCGGCTGCGGGCTCTGCGTGAAGATATGCGCCTATGGCGCGCCTTCGGTTATCGAGCCGCAGCACAGATCAAATATCAATGAGGCCCTGTGCAAGGGCTGCGGCGCCTGCGCTGCAACATGTCCGTCAGGAGCAGTCAGCCACAAGCACTTCAACTTCAAGGAATTCCTGAGCGAGGTGGAGGCCCTTGCGGCTTAACCTTTCGCTCGATTGTTGATTAATACTAAAAGCCAACCCCAAAAAGGGTTGGCTTTTTTATTCCGATCTTCAAGAATATAGGGAGGCATATAACTCATATGGCCATATTACCCATAATCCGATGCATGCACCCCTTTAAAAATCTTCGGCCAAAAAAATCCCCTTGACATAAAAAAAGATGTGATTATTTTTTGACTAGAAAAGACAATTATCTTTTAACTAACCGTATTTGTTAGCTTAATTATACATTATTCTTTATATTTATTTTCACAATCATATTAAAAGGAGGTAACTATTATGATATTCAGAAGAGTCAGTAATTGGCCTGCCTTTTATTGGAGAACTCCTTTTGGAGATCTCGAAAGATTAAAGAGGCAGATGGATTTGATTAATGAAGGGTTGCTGGGAGGCACGTTGAGAGAGCCTTCTGCAGGCGTGTTTCCGTTGATGAACGTCACGGAAGACAAGGATAATTACTATGTCCGGGCAGAACTCCCGGGGATTAAGTCAGAGGAACTGGATATCTCGGTAACGGGCGACACCCTGTCCATCGCAGGTGAGAGAAAGATCTCCGAGGAAAAGGGTGATGTCAAATATCACAGGCGTGAAAGGGAGGCCGGAAAATTCAGCAGGATACTGAATCTGCCGTCCCAGATCAATACGGCAAAGGTTGATGCAAAATGCGCTGACGGACTGCTTTCCATTGTCATGCCCAAGGCGGAGACTGCCAAACAAAAACAGATTGTCGTCAAATCATCATAATAAAAGGGGGTGTTAATATGACTGAAACTGAAGGCAAAACATTGCAGACAAAAGAAAAGATGACCTTAGGCGCAGCCGCGGAACAGACAAAGCCAGGGATTGTCTTTACCCCGGCTGTAGATATATTCGAGACTGAAAAGGAATTGACTCTCCTCGCTGATATGCCGGGAGTGAAGTCGGATAACCTGACCATAGGTCTTAATAAGAATGTATTGACCATGACAGGAGAAGTGGAGGCCCCTGAAGACGAGAATGAGACTGACGTGATAAGGGAATATGAGACAGGCAAGTATTTCAGGGAATTCACACTCTCCAATGAAATAGATCAGACAAGGATTGATGCGGTTCTAAAGGACGGCGTGTTAAGGCTGACATTGCCCAAGGTCGAGGAGGTGACGCCAAGGAAGATTGCCGTAAAAACGGCATAAATGAACGTTGAACATTGAACGTCGAATTAAATTTTAAACTGATAATTTGCGTTAAAATATAAGGGTCTGGAGTTGAGAGGTTTTTCAATTCCAGGCCCTTCGTTTTTTAAAGTCCATCTTAGCCCATGCAAACATAATCAATGATCCTGAAATCAGTATATACCTCAAGATATTCAAATGCAGAGGATAGAGGTAATTTCAAAACTCAAAAAAGCATCAATTGTCATTTCGACCAAAGGGAGAAATCTTTTAATATCAATGCCTTTGAGATTCCTCACTTCGTTCGGAATGACAAGCGGAGGACTTTTGA
>Ga0153915_10002004_pt1 | contig 18724 bp, 13 predicted proteins | sample Opewatmetagenome_2_FD_107003 | JGI IMG/M metagenome (GOLD analysis project Ga0153915, IMG submission 107003) | Freshwater wetland microbial communities from Ohio, USA - Open water 3 Core 3 Depth 3 metaG | ecosystem: Environmental > Aquatic > Freshwater > Wetlands | place: USA: Ohio, Lake Erie...
AAGGATTGTACCTGCTGCCAGGCTGCCTCATCAGGCACTCCATCAAAACTGATAGACTCTGTTAATTTATTAACAATAAGGGGAGCCTGTGGAAATACTTCCTGTGTAATGTATAGGAATAATATCAGCAGGAATGTTCTGAGCATTATGAAGTGCTGGTTCCGGTTTCAAAATCAGAGCTCCCTGACTGCTTTCTGTTTCAACACCCTTTAAGGGGAAGTATTTCACCAACCCCTTACCATTCGCCCCCTTTGCGAATCTCTCAGTGACAAGTTCCGGCCACTTCAGTTCAAGTTCCTCGAGAGTTTTAAGAACGACTTCCGCAACAGAATATAGTTTCTGCCAGTTCTTGTCAGCCGGTACAATATGCCAGGGAATAATATTACAGACATTTATGATCTTCTCATAGACAGTCATATACTCATCAAATTGTGCACGTGTGTCCCAATCACCATCCTTATGCTTCCAGTGTTTTTCCTTTAATTCTATCCTTTCCATAAGCCTGGCTTTCTGCGCTTCCTTCGACACGTTCAGAAAGAATTTAAGAACCCTGGTATCATTTTGTTCGAGAAGTTTTTCAAAATCATTAATAAGCCCATACCGTTTTTCAACTACATCTTCAGGAATATATTTGCCTACTGTCGGAACAAGAATGTCTTCATAATGCGACCGGATGAAAATCTGCAGCTGGCCTTTACGGGGACAAACATGATGAACTCTCCAGAGGAAATCGTGAGCATATTCCTCTTCAGTCGGCTTTTTAAAACTGCATATGTTTATGCCCAGCGGATTGCAATATCGCAGGAAGCCTTTTGTCAAACCGTCTTTCCCGGAGGCATCGGTCCCCTGAAATATTACCAGCAGGCTGTATTTATTCTGGGCATACATTTTATTCTGAAGCCCGCCAATCCGCTGAAGTATCTTTTCTAATTTCTTTTCGGTCTTTGTCCTCTCCCACTCTTTATTGAATGTCGGATAATCAGATAATTTAATTTTCATTAATGCGAATTTAAGTTTCAGAAAAGATATTTCTTTAGCATGTCAATTCCTTTTTTAATCGCATCCCTTCCTGAAGATTCAATACCATACCAGCCCCTGTACCCCGAGTCTTTTGCCAGCCTGATCATTTTGGCTGTGAGTTCTTCACTTGGCTGGTTACGGTATGACATACCCCCCGCATAGGGAAGCATCTTGAGCAGATAGTTAATGTTGTCGAAGTTTTGAGAAGGCTGACGCCAGTCAGGATAACTGCCGAAGTAAAGATTGTTCACTTCATTAAAAAGCGACACCATCCAGTCGGCATCATCAGAAATCCCTCCATGATTTTCGATAAGTACGCTGATCTTTGCCGGCACAGCATATTCCATCATCATCTGATATGTCTCAGTGGCATATTTAAGTGCCTCATCCTTTGATACGCCTTTCGGCCCCCTGCAATTGGTACGTATTGCCTTACATCCCAGATATGCCGCAATATCTATCCATTTACGGTGATTTATTTCAAACTGGCGGCGTTCCTTTTTTGTGGGTGAACAGCCGTCACCCTCGTCATCAACCATAATAAGTACCATAGTGACCCCGTTATCGGCGGCATTCTTTTTCAGTCTCTGCAGGTAACTTTCTGTAGGGACTTCAAATAATGTATTGACAAATTCAATCCCGTTAAGGCCGAAATCCTTTCTGGCTATTACAGGAAAATCAACTGTCTTCCACTTACCTGAATTAACCTCATCCACGAGGGCCCATTGTGCAAGTGAAATATCATCTTTTATTGATCGGGGCGTCGGTTCCATAGCTGATGCCTTAATAAGGGATGGTGCAGCAATTCCTGCTGCACCAATTACCATTGATTTTTCGATAAAATTCCTGCGTGTTATATGCTTCATAAGATTACAGATTAATATTTTGAAATAGTTTATAATTCCCACCCCTGCCGGTATTCCCTGGTCAGGAATTTGTCTGCCTCCGGAGCATTGGTGATTTTCATGTTCACACTGTCATACTCAACTCTTTTTCGGGCGCGCAACGAGACTGCCCCAAGGAGAATTGTTTCGGTTACGGGGGCTGCATAAAGGAAACTGCCGGGTGATTGCGTCTTATTCTTGAAAGCGTTGATCCAGACGTTATTGCCATCTGTTTTTTGCCCGGCGGCTGCTGACTCTTTAGGCTGCTCAGTGCTGATCCCTGCCATTTTGCTTTCAGGTATCAGTCTGGGATTCTCGCCCCTGAAATCTGCCAGGATCTTACCCTTGTCACCGACGAACATCATACCTTCCCTGGTCAGTGATTTGCCGTCTGCGATAACTTCATCAGGGGTAAGAGGCTTCATTCCGCCGTCGTACCAGTACAGGTCAAATGGACCGAGAAACTGTGTGGCAGGAAACTGGAACCTTATCATACATGATAACGGAAATGCCACATCATTCACTACACCAACTGCAACATTATTTTTAAGTGTACAGGTAGTGGTTCCGTATGCATCTGCACTCCTTGCAGGTTTGTCAATCCCGAAATTAAGGAACAGAGGAAAAAGGCTGTAATGGCCCATATCTGCTATACTTCCTCCACCGAAATCGTACCAGCCGCGGAAAACAGCATGAGTATAAATTGGATGATAAGGTCGGCTGGGAACCGGACCAAGCCATAAATCCCAGTCAAAGCCATTCGGAACAGGAGGTGTATCCGTCGGATTCGATTGCCACTGCGGCCAAACCGGCCTGTTTGACCAGTTATGGATCTCCTTTAAGGTTCCTATCCGGCCTTCCTTGATCCATCTCTTTGCAACATCATAACCGGGTTTTATGCTCCATGCCAGAAGATGGGTTATGCATCCCGTCTTTTTTGCAGTATCATAAGTTACCCTGTATTCATGGATCCTGTTGGCAATCGGTTTATGGGTGACAACATGTTTCCCTTTCTTCATCGAAGCAACAGCTACTGTGGCATGAAGATGATCGGGAGTCATAATCTTTATAGCGTCGATATCCTTTTCCTTTTCAAGCAGTTCTCGGAAATCAGCATATGAAGTGCATCCTTTATACGTACCGGCATCTTTTGATTTGGCATAATATTTCTGAACGAATTCCTGCCCTATGTCTCTTCCCCCCGGTATGCCTGTAAGTTTCTCACCCCAGGAATTGTCTCCAAGAGCTCTTCTTATACCATCCCGGACATCGTTCTGTGACCAGTCCACATAATCTGTTGTGAATTTATTCGGATCACAGACAGAAACGATCTGCAGGGCAGGATTGGCTATTAGTGTTGCCATCTCCCTTAGCCCCTGTGTCCCGCACCCGATATACCCAAGTGTCAGCTTGTCATTTGGTGCAACGTAACCCGGTCCTCCAAGGACACTTCTCGGTACAACTGTTATAGCCAGCGATCCGGCCGCAGCTGATCCGAGAAATTGACGACGATTAATTTTTTTCGAATTTGCCATTTTCTTTGTATGGATTAAATGATTAAAAGATTTTTTGGTCTGTTGAGAAGCCAGTCTTTCAAAATTACAAAATTTAAAATGATATGATAGCTGTCTCCCGTAAAATGATATGACTAAAGTAAACAAAGATGCGTTTGTACCGGAATTATTATGAAAGCAATTTGTTAAGAAAGCAATAATGACCGGGTTGTTTCCGGATTAATGTTATGGTTGATAATTAGGGATAAATAATAATATGATTTCGGAAACGTATTATTAAAACTTCTAAATTTGGTAAATATCCGATTCTTTAAACTGTCCGATGGAAATTCTTTTTTATTTAATTCCTGCTGTATTAATCACTGCTGTAATTACCTGGTTGTTAACAAGATCAGTCTTGAAAGGCAATTATCAGGAAACTTTACTGGTCAAAGAATCAGAATTAAATGATCTTAAGACCAGGGCAGGTGTTCTTCAGGCTAATATTGAAGCCCAGAACAGAAGCCTGGATGAGGTGAGAAAGGTTATGCTTGACACTTTCAAATCTGCTGCATCCGATGCACTATTGCAGAATAATCAGCAGTTTATTAACCTGGCAAAACCACAGCTGGAGATCCAGGTAAAAGCCTCCCAGGATGTACTTGAACAAAGGAAAAGCGCGATTGAGGATATGCTGAAACCGGTAAAAGAGGCAATTGACAGTTATAAAAAAAGGATTGAAGAACTTGAAAAAGGATCAGAAAAGACCTTCGGACAGGTGACAGAAATGCTTACAAATCTTCAGAGAACTCATTCCACATTGCAAAAAGAGACCGGAGCCCTGGTTAACGCTCTCAGGAATCCCAGGGTGAGGGGAAGATGGGGTGAAATAGGACTCAGGCGACTCGTGGAATTCTCGGGGATGCTGCCTCATTGTGATTTTGTCGAGCAGGTTGTCAGGGAGGGAGAAGATTCTTCACTGAAACCGGATATGGTTATTAACCTGCCGGGGGAGAGTCATGTTGTGGTTGATTCCAAGCTCCCAATGGATGCATATCTTGATGCTCTGGAAACTGATGACGAAAATCACAGGAATAGCCTGCTGGTAAAACATTCTAAGGATCTGAGAGATCATATCAACAAGTTAAGTAAAAGGCAATACTGGTCACAGTTTCAGCCTGCTCCTGATTTTGTGATTCTATATATGGAGGTTGAATCAGCATTCAATGCTGCATTGATGACAGATAAAAACCTGCTGCAGGATGCCATGAACAATAAGATAATACTTGCCACACCAACAACCCTGATGGTTATATTGAAATCAGTGGCAATGTCGTGGCAACAACATAGTATCACTGAAAACGCTCACCTGATTATGGCTGCATCAACCGATTTCTACGAGAGGGTAGCTGTGTTTGCCGGTCACCTTGATAAGATGGGAGGAGGATTGCGTTCAGCATTAAAGAGTTTCAATGACGCAATAGGTTCATGGGAGAGCAGGATCCTTCCCGCAGGGAGGAGACTTGAACAGCTGAAAGCCACTGACAGTAAAAATTCTCTGCCTGATTTTGATATCATTGATAAACCCGTAAGAGAGATAAGGAAGCCTGAAGATTCAAAATGAATACTGTACGACCTCTGATATTGATCATTCTGTCAACACTTTTGATGTGTTGTTCAGGCGGTCAGAAAAAAGATAAAGGACCGCAGGGGGAGGTTATTCCGGTTAAGGACTCAAGTTACCTTTTTAACGGAACAGATCTTGATGGCTGGGAAATTACCAATTTCGGTCCGCAGGGACCGGTCTATGTCTCAGGTGGTGAAATAATACTTGGGGTAGGCGAGGGTTGTACAGGTATAACCTGGAAAAAGGAGTTCCCGTCTGTCAACTATAAAGTAACTCTTGAAGCCAAAAGGGTGACGGGAAATGACTTTTTTTGCGGAATGACCTTTCCTGCCGGTATAGATCCATGCTCCCTTATAGTGGGGGGCTGGGGTGGAACTGTTGTAGGCCTCAGCAGTATCAACGGCAGAGATGCTTCTGAGAACGAAACAACGACCTATATGGTTTTTGACAGGGATAAGTGGTACAGAATTTGCCTTATAGTAAAGAGCGACACTATCAGGGCACTTATTGATGATAAGGTGGTTGTCGATTTTGCAAGGGGAAATAAAATTTTATCGATCCGTCCTGAGGTTGAATTATCCAGACCATTTGGAATTGCATCATGGAATACAACTGCAGCATTGAAGAACATAAGAGTTGAAAGGATTGAAAAATAATCCAGGGTGAAATAATATGTGACAAACATTCAAAAATTAATATTATGAGAAGAGTTAAGTATTTATTATTGGTTGTTCTGACTATGGCTTCATGCAAAACCCAGGAACTTTGGCTGAGTGTAATTGAACCTGCCCCAGTAACGTTGTCCAGGGATATTAAGAAAGTCGGTATAATTAACAGGACAACCCCTTCAGAGGCGACCAAAGTGCTTGATGTCATAGACAAAACATTATCCCTTGAAGGCAAGGAACTCGATATTGAGGGTACAAAGGAATGTATCAAGGGAGTGACTGATGAACTGCTCAATAATTCAAGGTTCGATGAGGTAAGGTTTCTGAGCGACCTTGATTTCAGGACACCGAAACTGAATGTATTCCCCGTTCCCCTTTCATGGGAGATTGTCAGCAAGGTGTGTAAAGAGACAGGTACAGATGCTCTTTTCTCACTCGAAATGTATGATACCGATACCAGGCTCAGTTATTCTACAGGCGGCGGAGATAAAAAAGGTGCCGTCGGAGCTATACTCAGTGCTATGGGAACTCAGGCCAACATGGAGACAATTGTGAAAACAGGCTGGAGGATTTATGATCCTGCCGGTCAGATAATAGCTGATGAATTTATATTCCCTCAGTCAGTGGTCTTCACCGGAAGTGGACTCACACCAATGGTTGCAGCTGCAGCATTGATCGGCAGAAAAGAAGCTGTAATGGATGTAAGCAACAAGGCTGGTCATGGCTATGCACTCAGGTTGTTACCTTTTGAGTTGCGTGTTATGCGCGATTATTTTGTAAAAGGAACACAGAATTTTAAAATTGCAAAAAGAAAAGCACGTGTGGGTCAGTGGGATGAAGCAGGTGCATTATGGGAGCAGGAGACAAAAAATCCGGAGCGTAAAATCGCAGGACGCGCCTGTCACAATATGGGCATTATCAGTGAGATAAACGGCGACGTGGATGGCGCTCTGGCATGGGCACAAAAAGCTTACGTGGATTATAACATCAGAAAGTCACTTGAGTACACAAGGATACTTGAGAACCGGCTGATGAAAAGAGAAATCCTGGAAGAACAGCAGCAATGAGACCCGTTAAAAAAATGCTGCAAAGGCTGCCTTGAAAAGAAAATTGCGTAACTTCAGGTTGTTTTAATTGTACCCGGATCATATTAATAATACCCTAATTACCAGACTATGAAAAATGCTGTTATCCTATTGACATTTGTAACAATTACTTTATCAATCACTTCATGCAAAGTTGAAACGAAAGAAGCTCCTGCACCCAGGACTGATATTTCTGAATTCCTTGGACAATGGACCATTGATATCGGGGACGGAGGTGTCGGCTGGATAGAAGTCCGGCAGCAGGATAATTACCTTGACGGGGATATTCTCTGGGGTGGAGGCAGCGTTTTACCGGTTTCTTCCATGTTTCTCGCCAGAAACAATATCCTTGTCATCCAGCGGTCAAACGATGTTGTCAGGAAGAGAGATGAAAACAATAATCCTGTTAAAACCCAGGAGGTTACAGACTGGCTGGAGATCACAAAAAATGGTGAGAAAATTAACGGGATCCTGTTATCTCCCCGCCGTAACGGATTAAGTGTTGATTCAACAACTTTTACCGGGACAAAACTTCCGCCTGTACCACCCGCTCCCGACATGACAAAACTGAAATTCGGTGAACCAGTCAGCCTCTTCAACGGCAAAGACCTCACAGGGTGGAGGCTGATAAATGAGAAACAAACAAACGGTTTCAAGGTCGTTGATGGCGTGCTGGTCAATGATCCCGTTCAGACGGAAGGTGCTCCGCATATAAGCTACGGAAATCTCAGAACCGACAGGGAATTTGAAGATTTCAACCTGAAGCTTGAGGTAAATGTTCCCGCAGGAAGCAACAGCGGTGTTTATCTGCGGGGAATGTACGAAATCCAGGTAATGGACTCATATAAGAGGGAACTCGATTCGCATAATATGGGTGCTGTTTACAGCCGTATCAAACCTGTTGTTGCAGCTGAAAAACCGGCAGGGGAGTGGCAGACAATGGACATTACACTATGCGACAGGCATATTACGGTAATCCTTAATGGGACAAAAATAATTGATAATCAGCCTGTATATGGACCCACGGGCGGTGCAATAAAATCTGATGTTTTTGCCCCTGGTCCGATCTATCTTCAGGGAGATCACGGAAAAGTGTTATACCGGAATATTGTACTGACTCCGATCATCAAATAGGCTGCTGATCATCTGACAAGTTACAAAGTGTCCTGTCAAAGGAAAGCGGGATTGGAATTGAATCCGGCTTTTCCAACTAATTTCAGTTTAGAAACGTATTTACCTGATAGGAGGATTTACATTTAAGTAATAAGTATGTCTCTTTTTAAAAATATTTTCCTTTTCTTCCTTTTTCTTGAAATGAATTGTAACGGATTACAGTTATCCGGAAACTCACCGGCAAAAGGAATTCAGGACACTACACTTGAGAAACAGCTTATTTATAATGGGAAAATCTGGCGTAATCTGTACATAAGGGTGAAAGGTGAACCTTTCTTCCTTACAGGCGAATTTCTTAATGCAGATGTCATCTTTAACGGAAAACAATTCAGGGACCTCAGGATTAAGTTTGATATCTTCAATGATGAAGTCATACTTTTTGTGAATCCAACCATCATAATTATCCTGAATAAGGAAATGATAAATGAATTCAACTTCAGTTATGAGAACAGGTTATACCGTATTGTGAACATGGGCATCGACAGCACGAGAGTGTTGAATGGTTTTGTTAGTGTTCTTTATAATGGTGCAACTCCGCTGTTTGCGAAATATCTGAAAAAGATCGAATTGCAACCCTATGACAGACAGAATGACGTTTTTTATCAGCTGCATCGTATTTATATTAAAATTGACAGTGTAATAGTGCAGATCTCCGGTAAGAGGGAATTATTTAAAATCCTTCAGGACAGACAATCAGAAATAAGAGATTATGTCAGGGCGAACAGAGTGAAAATTACCAGGAAAGATCCTTATACTTTTATCCCTTTACTGCAGTTCTTTGACAGTAAAAACAGATAGCTTCACAAGGGCATGAAAAGAAAGATCCTTATAGTAACATTTTTATTCCTGATACTCCCGGTGGCATTATCTCAGAAAAAGTATCTAGTTGACTGGAACTACCAGGGACTGAGCTTTGGTGAATTTGTTACAAGAAGCGAATCACTTTATCCTGTCAGGTTCTTTTATAACGATGAATGGATCAAGGATCTTAACCTGAAGGCTTACGGGGCTAATCTGTATCTGACTGAAATCCTCGACTCTCTCTTCAGTGGAACATCTCTGTTTTACTATGTGGATGGTTCATATAACATTGTCATTACCAGGAACTTTGCTGTAAAGGTTACGGAAGTGGCAGGCAAGGAGAAAAAGAATTATATACCCGGTGATGACTACAAAGGAATTGAAGAGGAAATTGTCGCATCGGAAAATCTTGTTGCTGACATTGGGAATCCGGCTGACAGGAATAAATCAGGTAACGCGATCCTGTCTGGATACATTACCAACAAGGACACAAAGGAGTCGGTTGCCGGGGCAACAGTATTTATCCCGAAATTACTTATCGGTACAGTTTCCAATGAATATGGATTTTATACACTTAACGTTCCAAGAGGCAGTTATACCCTGAAGGTTTCATTTATAGGGATGAAGGAACAGACACTTGATATAAACCTCTATGGATCCGGCGAACTGCATATAGAAATGAAGAGTACTCTTATACCTCTTAAGGAAACTGTCGTGTCAGCTGATAAGAACGTAATTCTTCAGCGATTTGAGGTAGGAGTTGAGAAAATCAATATAGTTTCATTCCGTCTTCTTCCCACGTCACTGGGGGAATCTGACATAATTAAAAGCGTACTTTTGATTCCGGGGGTGCAATCGGTAGGTGAGGGTTCAGCCGGCTTCAATGTCAGGGGAGGAAGCGCGGACCAGAACCTTATTTTGCTTTATGGAGCGCCGGTATTTAACTCGTCACATTTCTTTGGCTTTTTCTCGGCAATCAATTCTGATATAATAAAGGATGTTACTCTTTACAAGGGTGGAATCCCAGGACGTTACGGCGGAAGAATATCATCGGTGCTTGATATTGTTCCCCGGGAGGGAAACAGGAAGGAATTTGCAGGAAACGCCGGAATAAGTCCTATCACAACTCACATTGTGGTTGAAGGACCTCTTAAGAAGGATACCTGTTACTACCTTATTGCAGGCAGGACAACATATTCAAACTGGATATTCGGACTTGTTGAAAATCCTGCACTGAGGAACAGCAGGGCATCTTTCTACGATATCAATGCAAGAGTGGCATATGATATAAATAAGAAAAACAAGATCGACCTTTCAGCCTATTTCAGTCATGACGGTTTCAGGTTCAATTCTGATACCGTGTATAAATATCATAATAATATAGTTGCCCTGAAGTGGCGGCATTTTTTCAGTACCCGTCTTTTCTCATCCCTGACTCTTAACAATAGTTACTACGACTATGATATTTCAAGTACCAGGGTTCCCCGGGAAGCATTCCTCCTGACACATAAGGTTAACAGTACAGGTCTGAAGGCAGATATCAACTGGTACCCCGGCAGCAGGAATGAGATAAATTTTGGAACAGACCTTACCAGGTATGATGTTCTGCCCGGCAGCTTTAAACCGGCAGGTGACTCCTCACTGGTCCAGCCGGATGTAATTGCCAGGCAGCGAGCCCTTGAATCAGCAATTTATCTGGAAGATAAATTTACAGTAACTGACCATATGTCAGTGAATGCAGGGATTAGATTGTCTTCATTCTTTGCTTTTGGTCCGCAGACATTCTATATCTATAACGATGCTTATCCAAGAAACATCTCCTCTGTCACTGATACTGTATATTTTGGCAGGTCAGAAAACTACAGGACCTATCTGGGACCCGAATTCAGGATCTCGGTAAACTACAGGTTGAATGATAACAGCGCCTTCAAGATTAATTATAACCGTACAAGACAATATCTTCACCTGCTTACGAATACCACTTCGATATCCCCAAGTGATACCTGGAAGCTGAGTGATTATTACCTGAGACCTCAGGTTGGCGACCAGTTTGCTGCCGGATATTACAGGATGCTAGGAAGAAAAAAGATAGAAGCGTCCGCAGAACTCTATTATAAGGAGATACAAAACATGGTCGATTTCAAGGGGGGCACCAACCTGATAATGAATAAAAACATCGAAAGAGATCTTATAAACGTGCAGGGAAAAGCCTATGGTATGGAATTCCTCCTCAAAAAACAGGATGGCCGCATAAGGTGGAGTATCGGTTACACATATTCAAGAATACTGATTAGGAGTACAAGCAGCAAAAGCGAGGAAAAAATAAATGCCGGGAAATGGTTCCCTGCAAATTTCGACAAACCTCACGATCTCATCATGACCTTTAATTACCTATATTCCCGCCGTTTCAGTCTCTCAGCAAATTACACCTTCAGCTCAGGACGACCGGTGACTTACCCGATAGCTTCATATAGAATCGGGAATATAGTACTTACATATTTCTCCGACAGGAATAAATACAGGATCCCTTACTATTCCCGTCTCGACCTGTCAATAAAGATTAGCGGTAACCTTAAATCCAAAAAGATAGCTCATCCAAACTGGATATTCTCTGTCTATAATGTGCTGGGGCGACAGAATGTATATTCAGTGTATTTTAAATATGATAAATATGAGGTGAAAGGATATATGCTGTCGGTCTTTGGCAGGCCGATCCCGTCTGTGACATTTAACTTTGATTTTTAAACGAAATGAGGTATAAGCTACTGTTGATATTGAATCTGATATTATTCCTCGTTCCGGGGTGTATAATTCAGTTTTTTCCTGATACCGAGGAAGAAAAGACATTGCTTGTAGTCGAAGGAATGATAACAGATCAGTACCAGACTTGCAGGATTAAAGTATCTTATTCAATCGCTATTGGCAAAATGCTCATCCCTAAACCGGTGAGAGGCTGTAAGGTCTCTATTACCGATGAGGACGGTACCGTATACAACCTGAAAGAACAATATGCTGGCGTCTATATAACCGATTCTACCATATTCCGGGGGCATGCAAACGGAACATACAAATTATTCATCCGGACAAACTCCAATACCTATGAAACTGACAACATTGAAATGAAATCGGTCCCTCCTATAGACTCACTTTATTATGAAAAGGTATTTATAGGACTGAATGAGTTTGGCTATCCGGAAGAAGGATGCCAGATATATCTCGACAGTTATGATCCGTTAAAGGAATGCCTGTACTACAGGTGGGATTATATGGAAACATGGGAGTTTCAGTTACCATACAATGTACCAAACAGAATATGCTGGAAATATAGAAGCTCTGATAAGATCTTCATCAGGAACACATCTGTTTATAACCAGGCCAGAATTACAAAATTTCCTGTTCAGTATATTTCAAATCTGTCCGACCGGCTAAAGGTCAAATACAGTATACTGGTAAACCAGTACTCCCTGAATGCGGAGGAATTCATTTTCTGGGAAAAAGTGAAGAATGTTTCTGAAAATGTCGGTGGGCTCTATGATGTTACACCAATGGCCATACCAAGTAATATTCGTTGCATAGAAGAACCTGATCAGCCTGTACTGGGTTATTTCAGTGTTTCATCGGTAGCCCGGAAAAGGATTTTCATTAAGGATACATTCCTGGGTTCTCCAAATTATTATTCAATATGTCCCGGTGATACTATTTATGGTAATGGTCCTATTCCGGGTCTTGGATTATATGTCTGGGTTATTGTTGACCATTCCATGGACAGTCCACCCTGGCGTGTGTTAACGGAATACCAGAATTGTGCAGATTGCACCCTTGATGGTACTAACCTGAAACCATCTTTCTGGGTCGATTAAAGAGCTTTGAAACTGCTGACTGATGCATAGATATTTTAAAGCGGCCTTCTTTTTGTGTGCAATGTTTATCACATTGACAAACACCAGAATTATAGCTCAGACTCCGGCAGATGAAAAGATTCTGGCAGCTCTTAAAAATTACTTCCTCAATGTTCCGTATGAGGAGTCATATGTTCAAACGGACAGGGAAGATTATATTGCAGGCGAGGATGTCTGGTTCAATGTATTTGTTTTCGACCGGGAAACCAGGAAAGCTTCACCAAGGAGCAGAATAGCTTATTTTGAGCTTATCAATCCTGAAAATTCGCCGGTTATACAGAAACGGCTCATAATTACCAGGGGATTTGGCCCCGGTAATGTACTCCTGCCCGATACACTCAGTTCCGGAACATATACACTCAGGATCTATACAAACTGGATGAAGAATTTTCTACCCGGTAACTGCTTTATGAAGAATATAAATATCTATAATCCGTTCCGGGATAAGTATTTTGCAAAAAAAATTATCTATGAAAAGAAACTCGGCAAAAACCTGAATATTGAGTTTTTCCCCGAAGGAGGCACTCTCCTGAACGGAGTGTCAGCCAAAGTCGGGGTAAGGGTGCTTGACAGGTATCAGCAGGGTGTCCCTTTTACCGGCATTGTATGCAATAATGAAGGTGACTCTCTTACATTCTTCAAAGCCAATGAATTTGGATTAGCATCATTTGAATTTACTCCGGAAAAAGGACAGCGTTATCTTGTACTCGCAGCAGATTCTCTGTATTATCTTCCGGACGCGTCGGATAAAGGTTTTTCCATTAAAGTTGATAATTCCGGGAAAGATCAGGTATCAATTGTAGTTTCTTCAGGTAAAAGTTATATATCGGACACTGACAAAACGTTTCTCCTGTTTATCCATACCAATAGTATTAAGGATTTTTCCGGAAACTTCAGAATAACCGGTGATGAAGTCAATATTGCAATTCCTAAAACCAGGCTCTCACCGGGTATAAATCATGTTACTATTTTCGGAAATGACGGTAAACCCGTATGTGAAAGGCTGATATATACCAGAAATAATAACCTTTACGATTCAGAGATAACCGGAAATGATAATTACCTGAGAAGGGAGAAGGTAACAATGGAATTGGATCTTGCAAAGGCCGGTATAAAATCCCTGGCTGATGCAAACCTCGGAGTTTCAGTAACCCCCGCCAATAATGGAGTTTATTCACCGGATATGGATGAGTACCTGTTATTCGGTACGGAGTTCAGTAATCTGCCCTGGGAAAAGAAGGATTATTCAGCGTCTTTATTGAATGATAATCTCATTGATTGTTTCCTGTTAACGGCGAAGAGCCGATGGTTATCATGGGATAAAATCCTCTCAGATAAAATACCTCCTTTTGAGTTTATGTTTGAAGAGGACGGACATCTCCTTTCGGGATTGCTGAAAAAAAGAAATTCAGCTGAGATCGAACCCGGGAGTTTGCTTTATCTTTCCATTCCTTCTAAAACGGCCACCTTCCAGTATGCCAGGGTAAACAACACGGGGCATTTCGAGTTTTTATTGCCTGCAGATTATTCCAGGAAAGATCTGATAGTTCAGCCTGCGGCACCTGATGAAAACATAACCATTCAGATCGAATCATCATTTTCAGGGAAACTCCCCGGATCAGTAAGCTACATAGATTCAGTCAGTAAAGATTTACCAAAGCTGGCATCAGATTTTGGCGCCAGTTACCAGATTGGAAAGATCTATGGAATAACACACCGGATTGAGGGCAGGGAAGCGGGAGGTCCAGTATCCGTTATTAGATTCTACGGGAAACCGGAGGAAGAGATTATCATGGACGATTATATCAGGCTGCCGGTAATGCAGGAAATATTTTTTGAGCTTGTACCCGGAGTAAGACTCAGATCAAGAAAATCAGGTTACGATATTCGGGTATTTAATCCTGTTGATAATCTGATATATGACCAGCCACCGCTGGTTATGATCGACGGAGTAATTATTAATGATCCTGAGGTTCTCGTAAATCTCGATCCCGAAATAATTGATAAAATTGACGCAATAAGGACTCTGTATCTGACCGGTGATTTGATACATTATGGAATTATAAATGTTATAACCAGGTCGGGGAATTTCAGAAATATTAATTTACCCGAATATGCAACCAGAATTTCCTACAAGGTTGCTGACCCTCTACCCGAATTTTATGCTCCTGAATATTCAGACCCTTCCCGGAAACAAAGCAGGATCCCTGATTTCAGGAATACTCTCTACTGGAACCCCTCCCTTAAACCTGATAAGGATGGCAAGGTCAGAATCGAATTCTGGACTTCCGATAATGTTGCTGAATATATTGTTAATATTCAGGGTATTACAGGTAATGGTGAATTGATCTCAGCAAAGAAACTGATAAAAGTACAGTAGAAGAAGGCCCCCTTTAAATTTAAAACCAATTTCTGATTAACAATTTATTTCTTACTTTTCCTTTCTAATTATATCGAAATGAAAAATAGAGACAAAACCACCCGTCGTGAATTTATAACAAAAACAGGACTTGCCACAGCAGGTGTGGCGCTGGGGGCTTCTTCTCTGAGCGCTTCAGCCTACAACCAGATCGCAGGAGCTAATGATAAAATTAACGTTGGTTTTATCGGCATTGGAAACAGAGGTTCTCAACTTCTGGACCTTTTTATGGATCACTCCGATGTACGCGTAGCCGCCTTCTGTGATATATACGAACCTTATTTGCTTCGGGACAGGAATCTCGTCGATCCCAGGTATATAAAAGCCCTGGGCGGACAGGTCCCCCGGATGGGGGAGACATTTCCCGAAAAGGTTGAACGTTATGCAGACTTCCGGAAATTACTCGATAACAAGAATATTGATGCGGTTGTCATAGCTACTCCCGATCACTGGCATGCCATTCAGATGATTGCAGCTGTGAAAGCGGGAAAAGATGTTTATGTTGAGAAACCTCTGACGATAACCCTGAAGGAAGGCAGGGCGATGGTTAATGCCCAGGCTGAGACAAAAAGAGTCGTTGCCGTTGGGTTAAACCGCAGAGGAGCACCTGTATACCAGAAACTTGCCAGAGAAATACCTTCCGGTAAAATTGGTAAGGTTTCAGTTGGATCTGCATTCAGGATAAATAATATGTACCCCGATGGCATCGGGAAGCTGAAGCCTGAAGATCCTCCAAAGAATTTCAACTGGGACATGTGGCTAGGACCCCGGGCGTACAGACCTTACCAGTTTAATATATGCCCTTACAATTTCCGCTGGTGGAGCGATTTTTCAACACAGATGGGTAACTGGGGCGTTCATTATATTGATGCGATACGCTGGCTGATGGGAGAGAAGGCACCTGTGGCAATAAATGCAACAGGCGGGAAATATGTACTGGATGATGACCGTACAATACCCGACACGATGCAGGTGATATTTGAGTTTGCCTCAGGAGCCATCTTAAACTTCTCAATATTCGAGGCAAGCAGCGGAGGCTTATTCCAGTACGGCGAAGTGGAGCTTCGCGGTACCCTTGGTACGGTTAACGCAGGAGAGAACGGCTACCGGCTCAGACCAACAAACAGCGGCCAGTTCCAGAATTTTAAAAACACTCTTCAGGCTGAGGAATACAATATCAAGGATACTCAGCTTCCAGATGGCAGCAGCGGTGACAGCACCGGTAATCTTGTGAGCAACTTCCTCACCTGCATCAGGTCGAGGCAGACCCCTTTATGCTCAATTGAGGACGGACACAGGTCGACAAGCTTCGCACATCTGGCAAACATTGCACTGGAAGTGAAGGAGCGATTACAGTGGGATCCGGAGAAGGAACGGTTTACCAACAGCGAAAAAGCCAATACACTGCTTCACTACGAATACCGCAAACCCTGGAAACTTTAAATTATTATCAATGAAACAAAATAGAAGAGAATTTATTACAACCATGGCTGCAGCCGGTGCAGCAATCCCTTTTTCTTCAGTCACCGGAAGGGGTTTTCAACAGCAGGCCTCAAAGACAAAGTTTCCTGTCAGGCTCTTTTCCAAACCTCTTGATTCTTATGATTTTGACTTTATGTGCGAATGCCTGGTGAAATCAGGTATCGGAGGATTCGATCTTACAGTTCGTCCGGGAGGAAAAGTTGAACCTTCCGAAGTTGAAACAAAGCTACCACAACTTGTCAGGAAAGCTGAAAAATATAATCTTGCCATCGATATGATGGTCTCCGGAATAGTAACAGCTTCTGATCCTCTGACTGAAAGAGTACTTAAAACTGCTTCATCAGTGGGTATCACACACTACAGGCTGGGATATCTTGAGTTCGATTTTAAGGCTGGTGTCTGGGAATCGCTGCAAAAGCATAAGGAAAGTCTTAAAGGAATAGTGGAACTTAACAAAAAATATAACATCCACGGGGACTACCAGAATCATGCAGGTACAAGAGTAGGCGGATCCGTTTGGGATCTGTATGAATTACTCCGTGAGCTGCCCCCGCAATTTGCCGGATGCCAGTATGATGTCAGGCATGCAATGGTTGAGGGTGCTAATTCATGGATTGTAGGTATGCGACTCATTGCACCCTATATAAAAACACTTGCCATAAAAGACTTTACCTGGAAGACGGAAAAGGGAAAACCGTCAGCAGTTACAGTACCAATGGGTGAGGGAATGGTTAACTGGGACCTTTTCTTCAGGACCGTGAAGGAACTCAATATATCCGGCCCTGTCACTCTTCATGTGGAATATCCCCTTTTTGAAAAAGAAGAGGAAAAATTACCGCTTGCACAACAGCAGGAAATTATTGTGAAAAAGTTAAAGAAAGATGTGGATTTCCTCAACGGATTTCTGCTCAAATACCAGCTCTCATAATATGACGCATACAAACCGGAGGACATTTATTAAAGGTGGTCTGTTGGCAGCAGGAGCCGCCTTTACGGCTTCTCCTATTGATTTCCTTGTATCAGGCTGTGCTGCCTTCTCACCAAAAAAGATCACATTGTCCGGGGTGAGCTCCAATTTTGAACGTGAGCCGCTGATCCGTCCATTCGGGTTCAAGGGAGGCTATATGACCGAGATTTGGCAGACAGCTTCGTTCCTGGAAAGCAGTTCGGGAGCACATTCAATCGGCCTTTGTTCCCAGAGCGTACTTTGGTCTGATGCAAAGGTGTTTGCATCACACTCCGAAAGCGGGGGAAATGCAATTATGTATGCAATGACTGAAAGAGCCCTGCAGATAATTAATGGTCAGAGCTTTACATCCCCTGTAGAACTTCTGGATGGCATTCTCGGGGAAGTATATGAATTTGGTCAGAAAATAACTTCAAATCCTCTTTTGCGCAAAACATTTGCCCTGAATGCCCTGGTAGGTGTCGATAATGCCGCATGGTTATTGTATGCAAAAGAAAACGGGATCAGGACATTTGATGAGATGATCCCCGGGGAATATAGAAAAGCAGTCTCGTTCCATCATGATAAAGCAGCCGCAATTCCATTGATGGCATATACAATTCCGGTTGAAGAGATCAGGGCAGCTACAGATGAGGGATATTTTTTTATGAAGATCAAGATTGGGCAACCGGGAACCCAGGAAGAGATGCTGGAAAAAGATAAAGCAAGGCTGACAGCTATCCACCAGGCTATTGGTGATGTAAGAACCTCATATACCAGCAACGGTAAACTTCCATACTATTTCGATGCGAACGGAAGGTATGAGAAAAAAGAGACTCTGATGAAGCTTCTTGACCATGCGCGGAACATCGGGGCTTATGACCAGATAGCAATCATTGAAGAACCTTTTGCAGAGGAACTGGAGGTTGATGTTAGTGATATTCCCATCCGGCTGGCATCGGATGAAAGTGCTCACACTGCGGAAGATGCTATCAGAAGGATACAGATGGGTTATGGGGCTATAGCACTCAAAGCTATCGCCAAAACGCTGAGTATGACAATGAAAATTGCCCTGGAAGCATCCAACAGGAATATACCTTGTTTCTGCGCGGACCTGACTGTGAATCCGGTTCTTGTGGAATGGAATAAAAATGTTGCGGCAAGACTCTCTTCATTTCCGGGAATAGGCAATCTGGGACTTATTGAAAGTAATGGCCACCAGAATTA
>Ga0153915_10002005_pt1 | contig 18720 bp, 19 predicted proteins | sample Opewatmetagenome_2_FD_107003 | JGI IMG/M metagenome (GOLD analysis project Ga0153915, IMG submission 107003) | Freshwater wetland microbial communities from Ohio, USA - Open water 3 Core 3 Depth 3 metaG | ecosystem: Environmental > Aquatic > Freshwater > Wetlands | place: USA: Ohio, Lake Erie...
ACCCCGCGAAGACGTTCACGCCCAGCTGCTCGGCTTGCCCACCCAGCCAGCGCACCATCTCGCAGAGTGAGGCCACGAAGAACCCGTGATTGCGCATGGTGGGCGGCGTGGGGAGCCGCACGCCGCCCTTCTCCCGCAGGAGATACACGGCCTCTCGCGCGACGGGGCCGCCGAAGGGGAAGTCGGCGTCCTTGAGCTGGGGGAAGAGTTCCCGGAAGGCGCATGGGTTGACCACCGCGCCGGAAAGGCAGTGATCGCCCAGCCGCTCGCCTTTCTCCAGGACGCCAATCTGCACCTCACCCAGACCGCCGCCCTGCTCGTTGTCCCGTTGGACCAGCTGGGCCAGGCGGATAGCCCCGCTCAAGCTCGCCGGGCCGCCGCCCACAAACAGGACATCCAGCCCGATGGCATCCGGGCCCGCCGGGCCCGGAACGATCAGCCCTTCACGCGGCAGCGGCGGCTGGTGCTCGGCGGGAACCAGCGGGCGTGGCATGCTATGCGGCGCCGCGGACCTTCTTGATTTCCTGGATGAGGCGGGGAAGGATCTCGAACAGGTCGCCCACCACCCCGTAGTCGGCGACTTTGAAAATGGGCGCGTCTTTGTCCTTATTGATCGCCACGATCACCTTGGCGGTACGCATGCCCGCCAGGTGCTGGATGGCGCCCGAGATGCCGATCGCGAAATAGAGGCCGGGGCTCACCGTCTTGCCGGTCTGGCCCACCTGCTCCGCGTGCGGCCGCCACCCGGCATCCACCACGGCGCGCGAGGCCCCGACCGCCGCGGTCCCCAGCGCCTGCGCCAGCTCTTCCACCAGCTTGAAGTTGCCGGGCTCTTTGAGGCCCCGCCCTCCGCTCACCACGATGGGCGCCTCCGCCACGTCCAGCTTGGCTTCCGCCGGGGCTTTGACCGCCGTGGTGCGGGCCACCGGGCCATCCTCCGCCATGGGCAACACGGCGTGCTGCAGGGTGGCGGTACGCGATTGCTCCACCGCCATGACGCTGTTGGGCCGCAGCGAGATGACGCAGCGGGGAGCGGTGATCTTCAGGCGATAGACCGCCTTTCCAGCATAGACCGGGCGCGTCACCACGATCCCGCCGTCCACCGTCACGCTGGTCACATCAGCCACGAGGGGGACGCCCAGGCGCGCCGCCAGGCGGGGGCCCAGGTCCTTCCCCATGGCGGTGGCCGCCAGCACGATGGCCGAATAGTCCTTGGCCTTGATCCGGTCCAGCACCGCGCGGGTGTAGAGATGCGGCTGGTACAGGGCGGCGTGATCGTCCCCGATCATCCACATCTCTTCGGCGCCGAACTTGGTGGCGGCCGTGACGTCCAGCGACACGGGTCCCAGCGCCAGGCCGTCCACCCCACATCCCAAGCCATCCGCCAGGCCCCGGGCCGCCGTCACCACTTCGTAGGAGACCTTCTTGAGCGCGCCGTCGCGCTGCTCCAGCACCGCCAAGACGGCGGCCACTACAGCACCTTCGCTTCGGTCCGGAGGGCCTGGATCAGGGCAGGCACCGCGTCGGGCCCCTCCCCCAGGATCCGCCCGGGCTTGCGCTCGGGAGGCAACGCCAGCTCCAGGGTCTCCACCTCTCCCTGCTCCAGGGTCACCGGCTTCACCTCCAGCGGCTTCTTCTTGGCGGCCATGATGCCTTTGAGCGCGGGATAGCGCGGCTGGTTCAGGCCCTTGTCGGCGGTGAGCACCGCGGGCAGCGGAAACTCCACGACTTCTACCCCGCCCTCGACCTCGCGCTCGGCTTTGCCTTTGCCGTTCGCCAGGTCCAGGTGGGACACCGCGCTCACGCAGGGCAGGCCCAGCAGCTCGGCCACCATGGTCCCGGTGGCATGGCTGTAGTCGTCAACCGCCAGCTTGCCGAAGAGAATGAGGTCGTAGCTTCCGCCCTTGAGCTCCGCCGCCAGGGCGCGCGCCAGCGGCAGCGGATCCGGCGAGCGCTGATCGGTCTTGAGCAGCACGCCCCGGTCGGCGCCCATGGCCAGCGCGGTGCGTATGGTCTCTTGAGAAGTGTCCGTCCCCAGGGCGACCACCACCACCTCGCCGGCGCCCGCGGCTTCCTTCCGGCGCAGGGCTTCTTCCACCGCGTATTCGTCGTAGGGGTTGAGGACGAACTTGACGCCGCTCTCGTCAATGGAGCGTCCGTCGGCGGCGATCTTGATGCGGGTCTCGGTGTCGGGTACGCGCTTGACGCAAACGGCGATCTTCACGGCGACTCCGGCGTGATTGTCCTGTGCGGCAGGCTGGCGCAAACTAGTCGGGTCGCCGGTCGCGCGGGAGACCCGCTTGACACGCTGTTCCGGATGGGTAAGTCCTCACCTCGGCGAGGCACCCATCCAGGGACCGTGGTGATCACAGGCCTGTTGCTGGCGGCAGCCGTGCTGCAAGCGGACTCGGCGCGTTCCACCCTCCGGGCGGTACGCGTCCCGGACGGGATCGTCAACGTGGACGGGCTCCTGACCGAGGAGGTCTGGAGGGACGCTCCCCTCGCCACGGGGTTCCGGCAGCGCGAACCGGATCAAGGCCGGGCCGCGACGGACGCCACCGAGGTCCGGGTGGCGTACGATGGCCACACCCTTTACATCGGGATCCTGGCCCGCGGCCCCGGGCCGGTAGCGCGCATCCTTCAGCGGGACCGGGTCCTGACAACCGATTTTCTGGGCCGGCCCCAGTTCGGTTCGGATGACGCCCTGGTGGTGCTGCTCGACACCTTCCACGACCATCGCAACGCCATCCTGTTCGCCACCAACTCCAACGGCGCCGAGTTCGACGCGTCGCTCACCGACGAGGGGCGCGAGTTCAACGTGGACTGGCGGGCCGTGTGGAGCATTCGGGTGGCGCGCCTCCCCGGCGACGGCTGGTCCGCCGAGTTCGCCATTCCGTTCCGCACCCTGCGCTATCCGGCCGGACCCGGGGAGCAAACCTGGGGATTCAACGTGGCCCGCATCACCCGGCGCAACAACGAAGAGACGCTGTGGACGGCGTGGTCGCGAGACAACGGCGGGATGCACCGCATCAGCCAGGCGGGACACCTGGTGGGGCTGGAGCGGCTGCCCCGCTCCGGCCTGGCGCTCGAGGCCAAGCCCTTCCTCCTGGGCAGCGTGGAGGAGAGCACCTCCGTGAACTCCCGGCTCAAGGCCGGCCTGGACCTCAAGTGGGAGGCACGCCCGGGACTCACTCTGGACGCGACCGCCAACACCGACTTCGCTCAAGTGGAGGCGGACTCGGAGCAGGTGAACCTGACCCGGTTCGACCTGTTCTTCCCCGAGAAGCGGGATTTTTTCCTGGAGAACGCGGGGATCTTCGAGTTCGGTACGCGCGCCCCCGGCGAGCCGCCTCCGTTCCTGCTGTTCTTTTCCCGGCGCATCGGCATCTCGGATTCGGGGGCCGTGCCGTTGATCGCCGGCGCCAGACTCACCGGCCGGGTGGGCGCGCAAACCCTGGGTCTCCTCGACGTGGTGACGGATTCGGTCATCGACCAGCAGCGCAGCAACTACGCGGTGGCCCGCATCAAGCGCGACGTGAGCACCAGCTCCTATCTGGGCGCCATGTGGACCGATGTGCGGCGGGCGGGAGGCTACTGGAACACCGCGGGCGGCGTGGACGGGTCGTGGTGGCCCACCTCGCTCCTGAACCTGCAGGGTTTCTATGTCCGGACCGCCACGGCCGGACCGGGAGGAGAAGGTGCCGCCTACCGGTTGGCCGCCGACTACCAGACCGACCGGTTCGGGGTGACGGCCTATACCCTGGGCGTGGCCCCCGAGGCGACCGCCGACCTGGGGTTTATCACCCGGGAGGACGCCCGGCGGTACGAGACCTTCGGCCGGGTGACGCCCCGGCCCCGGGTCCTCGGCATCCGCAAGGTGGACATGTTCTACGCCGTCAACCTGGTCACCCGCTGGGACGGCGGATTCCAGGAATGGGGCACCGGCCCGGGGTTCAGCTTCGAGTGGCAGTCGGGCGAAATGCTGAGCGTCTTCGCCCAGGCGGGGAATCTCCGCCTGGACTCGGCCTTCGACATGTCGGACAGCATCCCGGTTGACCCCGGGGACTACGACAACCGGATGGTGGGGTGGTTTGGGAACACGGCGCTCCAGCGGCCCCTGGCGCTGAGTTCCAGCGGATCCCTGCTCTATTCCTTCGGTGGCAGCGTGGCCAGCGTGCAGGCCGGCGTGGTGGCCACGCCCAATCCGCACCTCCGGCTCCAGCTGGGAGGGACCCGGAGCTGGATCAAGCTGCCCAACGGGGACCTGGTCGCCGACCTGGCCAGCGCCCGGGTGACGCTGGCGTTCTCCACCCGCGTGGCCCTGTACCTGCTGGCGCAATACAACAGCCTGGACCGGTCGCTGAACGCCAACCTGCGTTTCAACGTCATCCATCGGCCGGGCAGCGATTTCTACCTGGTGATCAACGAGCTGCGGGGCTCCGACACATCGGCGTGGGACTTCGACTCCCGCACCGCCATCGTCAAACTCACCTACCTGGCGCGCTTCTAGCCGCCATGACTACCGCAGATGGACGGGCTCCACCTCCTGGCCGAAGCGCCGCCCGAGCGCCCTCAGGTAAGCGTCCATGGTGGTGTGCGGGCCGAAAAAGGTGCGGGCCACGAAGCGCACCAGGGGGTTCGCCACCCATCCCTGCTCGGTGATCGTAACGCTGGTCTGGTGCTCGAGCGCCGCGACCGCATACGTCCAGGTGCCGCCGAACCCCGCGTCCTCGGGTGTCAGGACCTGCGTCACCAGCCGGGAGGGAGGCTGGTCCTCGATGATCTCCAGCGACATGGGGCCCATGGTGGACTCCTGCCGCCACCGTTCCCGCCCGCCCCCGTCCGCCAGGCGCACCATGCCGGTCACGTCTTTCCACCAGAACGGTTGACCGGCGAAATCCCGGACCACCCGCCAGACGGAATCCGGCGGTTGTCGCAGGGTGATGGTACTGGAGGCGACGTGGTCTCTGGGAAGGAGTACCCCGATGACGGTCGCCGCGACCACCAGGGCGATTATCCCGCCGACCACGAACAGGGTCCATCGGATCCACCGGTTCATCCCGCCTCCTGGGGCGAGTGGCTCCTCGCTAGCGGCTCACCAATCGGTACACGTTGCCGTTCGCCGAGAGAACGTACAGCTCGCCCGCCGCATCTTCGCCGAATGAGAGGACGTTCCCCAGGCTCAGGCCCCAGTCCCGCTGCTCCGTCACGCTCCCGTCATAGCGGAAGCTCTTGAGCCAGCCGCTGCAGTAGTCCGAGTAGAAGTATGTCCCTCTCAGCGTCGGGATGCTCTGACCGCGGTACACATACCCACCGGTGATGGAGCAGCCATCCGAGTGGCCGTAGACCAGCACCGGGAGGGTGAGCCCGGCCTGATTGCAGGATGACGTGCTATAGCACTCGTTGCCCTCCATGACATTCCACCCGAAATCGAGACCCCCGTCGGTGGCCGGCGCCACGTCTACTTCTTCCCACCGGTTCTGGCCCACGTCCGCGAGGTACAGTCGCTGGGCTTCCCGGTCGAAGGCGAAGCGCCAGGGGTTCCGGAGCCCGTAGGCCCAGATCTCGCCCCGGGCCCCGCTCACGCCCACGAAGGGGTTGTCGGGCGGAACCGCGTAGGGATCGCCGGCGTCCACGTCAATCCGCAACAGCTTGCCCAGCAAGGTGCTCCGGTTCTGGCCGTTGCCTTGCGGGTCCCCTCCGCTGCCGCCGTCGCCCAGGCCCACGTACAGCCTGCCGTCCGGACCGAATACCACCAGGCCGCCGTTGTGGTTGGCGTACGGTTGGTCCACGAACAGGATCAGCTTGGCCGAGCCCGGGTCCGCGACGTTGGGGTCCGGGCCCACCTGGTATCGCTCCACCCGGGTGTCGCCGGCGGTGTCGGTGTAATCCACGTAGAAGTAGCCGTTGGCGACGTAGTCTGGGTGGAACGCCACGCTCAGCAGGCCTTGCTCGCCGCCGTAGCTCACCCGGCTGGTGAGGTCGAGGAAGGGCGTGGGCTGCAACACCCCGCCCACGATCACCCGGATGCGGCCGGGTTGCTCCACCACGAACAGGCGCGGGTCGCCGGCCGGGGCGGTGAGGTAAAGCGGAGCCTGGAGCCCCCGGGCCACGACCTCGGTGTCCAGCTGCACCGCGGTGGTGTCCGGGGTGGCGGCGTCAGTGCAGCCGCTGACGCACAGCAACCACGCCAACCCCAGCGCTACCATCGGCAGGCGGACCATAGGTGGGGACTCCTACCCGCCGCCCGACCCGTGGGTCCAGGGTCAGCCACGCTCCCGCAGCCGCTTGAGCAGCTGGATCTGTCCCGCGTGGTAGAGATCGTGCATCGCGACCCCATGAATCGTCTCCGAGTGGGTCCACCGCCGCTTGCCCACCCGCCGGGGCAGGACGCTGGGCGGAAGCGCGGCCACCGCGCGGCGCAGCTTCCGGTGCTCCTCCTTGAGCAGGCGGAGATCGGCGCGCCAATGCCGTTCGTCCCTCTGAGACGGCAATGCGGGCCAATTGCTTCCCTGGCGCGGGAACTCGCCTTGCGCGCCGCCGGTCAGCCGCCGGCGCACGGCGTACTTCCAGTACGCGGTATGGAGCACGATCTCCCAGGCGTTGTGCCGGCCTTTGCCGGGCCGCCACGCCGCCTGCCTGGCGGTGAGCCCCCGAATCGCGCCGCCCAACGTGGGGCCATGCCAGGCGGCATGGTCGAATCCCTGATCCAGCAGTCGCAGCAACAGTTTCAGCTCGGTCATGGTCCCTTCTTTCGCCCCAGCTTCACCACGATCTCGAACTCTTCCGCGGTCACCGGTTGCACGCTGGGCCTTCGGCCCGGTTGCACCACCATCATCTGCTTGAGCCCCGGCGTGCCTTTGAGGGTCTCCAGCGAGACCACCCGGGCAAAGGCTTCGACGTAGCGCACGTCCACCGTGTACCAGTACGGTTTCTCCGGTTGGGCTCTGGGCTCGAAGTACTCGTGCCCCTTCTGGAACTGCACCGGATCCGGGTAGGCCTCCCTCGCAATCTCCACCACGCCCACCGCGCCGGACGGGTTGGCATTGGAGGCATAGAACAGGGCCAGGTCGCCGGTCTTCATCTGCTTCAGGAAATTCCGCGCCTGGAAGTTGCGCACGCCTTCCCAGGAGGTGGTCTTGTCCCGGGCGAGCCGGTCAATGGTGTACGCGTCCGGCTCGCACTTCATCAGCCAGTACTGCCGGGCCATCAACGACCCCCGTACGGCTCGGGTGGAACCGACTGCAGGTACAGCCAGAGGGCCGCGACCTCGTCGTCGGTCAGGTTACGCAGGGTGCGGTAGGGCATGAACGGGTTGAGGGTGCTCCCATCCGGGCGCTTGCCGTCGCGGATCGCCCGCGCGAAGTCGTCCTGGGTCCAGCGACCCACTCCCTCCCGGGTGAGGTTCGCCGCCGGAGGGGTGTTGGGCGGGCTTCCCGGAATGGGGCCGCCCGATAGCCCGGGCCCATGGCATTCCAGGCAGCCGCCGGTTCGGGCCAGGTAGGCGCCGTACTCTACGGTTGCGCCCTGGGGCGGAGCCGACCGGGGCGCCGTCGTGTCAATCAGCTCCGCCTGCAGCACCGGCAGCTTGCCGGTCGCCAACAGCAGGCGGCTGATGGGACCGAAGCTGGTTGCCTTCAGCGGCCGCGTCGCGGCTGCAACGCTCCGGACGTAGGCGATGACCGCCGCCAGATCCGCGTCCCTCAGGAAGTAGTAGACCGACGAGGGCATCACGACCAGGGATCGGCCGTCGGGCGCCACCCCGTAGCGGATGGCGCGGACGAAATCGAGATCGGTGAGCTGCGCGCCCACGCCGGCGGGCGTCAGGTTGGGCGCGCTGAGCACGGCGAACGGCTGCTGGTCAATCATGGTGGTGCCGGTCAGGTCCGGCCCGTGGCAGTCCTGGCAACCCAGCCGGGCGATGTGCTCGCCCCTGGCGAGGGCCGCCGAGTCGCGGGGAACGGCCACCGGCTGCACCTGCACCGCATAGCGCCGGTGCAACGTGATGCTGCTGACCAGGTACACCGCCGCAAGGGCCAGCACGACCAGCGCGACGATGGTGCCGGTGGCAACCCCGGCCCACTTCAGTACGCTCCTCATGACGGAACTCCGGAGGGGAGGCGGACGACACATTAGGTGGGCCCTGCCCATCACGCCAGCCCTGGCCGCGCGCGCCCGCCGCGTTAGGATTGCCGAGGGAATCAAGCGGGATTTGGCATGCGCGCGGTCGTCGTCACGGGGGCGTCCACCGGCATCGGACGGGAGTCGGCACGCCGGCTGGCCGGCAACGGGTTCAGGGTATTCGGCACGGTGCGCCGTGAGGAGGACGCCGCCGCGCTCCGGTCCGAGGGTGTGATTCCGGTCTTCATGGACGTGACCGACGGCGGCAGCATTTGCTCCGCGCGGGACGCGGTGCTGGCCGCCATGGGCGATGACCCGCTGGTGGGCCTGGTCAACAACGCCGGGGTGCCGGCGGCCGGCCCGCTGGAGTTCCTGCCGGTGGAGGACCTCCGCCAGGTGCTGGCGGTCAACGTCATCGGGGTGGTGGCGGTGACCCAGGCGTTCCTGCCGGCCCTGCGCCGCTCCGGCGGCCGCATCGTGAACATGAGCTCGGTGTCGGGCCGCATCGCCATGCCCTTCGCCGGCCCCTACGCCGCGTCCAAGTTCGCCCTGGAGGCGCTGAGCGACAGCCTGCGGCGGGAGCTGCTGGGTAGCGGAGTGGGCGTCATCCTGATCGAGCCCGGCTCCATTCGCACGCCCATCTGGGACAAGGTTTCGGCGCCCGGCAAGCTGGAGCGCTACGCCGCGACCCCCTACGCCCGGGCGTTGCCCCTGGTGCGCCAGCAGGCGCTGGCCGGCGTGGAGAAAGGACTGCCCGCCTCCGCCGTGGCCGAGGCGGTGTTGTACGCACTCACGGCGCGGCGGCCGCCGGTGCGTATCCCGGTGGTCAAGCGGAAGCTGCGGTTCAGGCTGATTCAGTTATTGCCGGATTGGGTGTTGGACTGGGCGGCGCAGCGGGTGTTGTGGCGGCGATGAGAGAGCAGTCAGCAATCAGCAGTCAGCCAGGACTGATTGCTGAGTGCCGAATGCTGACAGCTTATCGGAATGCGTCCAACCCCGTAATCGCCTGCCCCAGCACCAGGGTGTGAACGTCGTGGGTGCCTTCGTAGGTGTACACGCTCTCCAGATTCGCCAGGTGCCGCATCGCCTGGTATTCCGCCAAGATGCCGTTGGCGCCCAGCAACCGGCGCGCCTCCCGCGCCACATCGGTCGCCATGCTGACGTTGTTCCGCTTGGCCAGTGACACCTGCTCCGGAGTGGCGGCCCCCCGGTCCTTGAGCCGCCCCAGCTGGACGCACAGGAGCTGCGCCTTGGTGATCTCGGTGAGCATCTCGGCCAGACGGGCTTGCTGGATCTGGAACCCGCCGATGGGGCGATCGAACATCACCCGGGATTTGGCGTAGCTCACCGCCTCCTCGAAACAGGCCATGGCGGCGCCCACGGCACCCCACGAGATGCCGTAGCGCGCCTGGGTGAGGCACATGAGCGGGCTCTTGAGCCCGCCGGTCTGCGGCAGCAGCGCGTCCTTCCCCACCTTCACGTCCTGCAACACCAGCTCGCTGGTATCGCTGGCCCGCAGCGAGAGCTTCCCCTTCTGGTCCTTGGCGGAGAAGCCCTTGGCGTCGGTGGGCACGATGAAACCGCGGATGGACCTGGTGTCGTCCAGGGGGCCGGCCTTGGCCCAGATGATGGCCACCCTGGCGGTGGAGCCGTTGGTGATCCACATCTTGGCGCCGTTGAGCACCCAGCCGTCCGCGGTCTCCCGGGCCGTGGTGATCATGCCCCCCGGGTTGGAGCCGAAGTCCGGCTCGGTGAGCCCGAAGCATCCCACCAGCTCACCGCTCGCCAGTCGGGGAAGCCATTGCCTCTTTTGCTCCTCGCTGCCGAACGCGTAGATGGGATACATGACCAGGGCGCCCTGTACCGAGGCGAAGGAGCGCACCCCGGAATCCCCCCGCTCCAGCTCCTGCATGATGAGCCCATAGGCCACGTTGTTGAGTCCGGCGCAGCCGTATTGCTCCGGCAGGTTGGCCCCGAACAAACCCAGCTCGGCCATCTTGGGCACCAGGTGGAGCGGGAATTTCCCCTGGACGTAGTGATCCCCGATGATGGGGATGACCTCCTCGTCCACCCAGCGGCGGACGGTGTCGCGCACCGCCCGCTCGTCCTCGGAGAGGAGAGAATTGGTATCGTAGAAATCGGTGCCCTGAAACGCCATGTCGTCTCTGCCGTTGTGCCGTTCTGCCGTCACCCCGCCTTACCGCCGTCCCCGCTTACCGCCTTCCCGTCTTACCGCCCTTTCTCACGCATACCTCACCGCTCTCCTCCGCGAGAGCACGGTGCGCAACGCGCTGGGCTCGATGCCCACCTCGCGCGCCTTGCGCCGGAAGGCCGGGCCGTGGTCCACGGTGAGCCCCACGTCCGCCTGCCACAGGTGGACCAGCTCGTGCAGCAGGGTCTGCCGCACCTCGGACCACAGGTCGCGCTCCACGTGGCGTCGCGACATCGCGATCTCCACCGGCCGGCCGGTACGGTCCTCCAGCGTCAACTCGCCCAGCCGGGTCCGCATCCGCCGGGACAGCCTGATGGGGATGCTGGGCAGTCCGTCCTGGAAGTACTGGCGGTTCAGCTCCCCGCGCAGCAGATCCAGCCGCCGCAGCAGCTCCTCATCTTCGGGCCGGGGCCGCTCCCGCCCCGGGGCGGGCGGCGGCGCCGGGGCGTAGTCGTTCACCGGGAAGGCCAGCAGCTCCAGCTGGGCCCGGAGCCGCACCGCTCGCGGGGTACCAGGCGTCACAAAACGAATGATGGCCTGCAGCACGGTGTCGGGCGCGAAAAGGTAGCCGCGGTGCACCCGCAACACGCCGCGACGGTCAAGGCTCACCATCACGGTTCGGTTCTCGTGGGCCTCGACCGCGCGCACCCGGGTGAGCCCCAGCGCAGAGAACCGGCTCGCCAGAGCGGCGGCCTCAGGCCACATCCGCGGCAGCCTGGCTATGGCCCTGGTCCTGCGCTCGCTTGCGCGCCCGCGCGAAGGCGTGCGCATCGGAGCGACGGAACGCCCGGTGCTCCGCTTCCCACCGGTAAAACTCCACGTGCATCGCGTCCTCCTCGATGATCACGCGGTTGAACACCGCCGGCCGGTTGCCGCGCGAGCGGGTGGACAGAGTGCCCGCGCAGGAAACCACCACCCCGGGCGTCAGGCTGTCGACGCCCTCCTGGTGATCGTGCCCGCACAGCACCAGCTCCGCTCCGGATTCCACGATGCGCCGCTGCGCCCGGCGCCAGCGCGCGAGACCCATCCGGGCGGACAGATCCCCCCGCAGCACGTTGTGGTGCACCACCAGTACCCGCGCCTGCGCCGACGGGGCGGCATCGAACAACGCCTTCACCCGCCGCATCTCCCGCCGCGGCAGGTGGCCTTTGACCGCGATGTCCCGCAGCCTGGGCGTGAGCGAGCCCCAGGCCACGCCGTGGGCGGTGAGCGCGCCGGCGACGATGGCGTCGGGGAACACGGTGGTGGGCGCCAGCGCAGGGCCGAAGTAGGTCCGGTACTTGGTGTACTTGGCCGCGGAGCCGAAGGGAATGAACGGCCGCCACCACCATTGCACGTCGTGGTTGCCGGGCAGCACGTACACCGGCGCCGTGCGCTCCAGCTCCCGCACGAACCCGCGCGCCGCCTGGAATTCCCCGTGCCGCGCGCGTTGCGACAGGTCGCCCGAGATCACGATGACCCGCGGCTCCAGGTCCGGCACCAGCGCCTCGACCCCTTCGATCAGCGCCGGATCAGCCACCCCGCCAAAGTGCGGGTCCGATAAGTGCACGATGCTGAAACTCATCGCCCTGCATCCCCCTCCATCGCCCGGGGCGGACCGGGGTGAGGGGCATCGCCCTCCATCCCCCTCCATCGCCGCCCCATCACGGCAACAACTCTCTGGCGGCCCGCTGCACCACCTGCCGCACCAACACGTACCACACCGCCACGGCCAGCCCGCTCATCAGCCGGGCGCGCGGGTCGTCCGGCATGCGGGCCACCGCGTAGATCGCCAGGGCGAGGGTGGTGAGGCCCGCCGCCCAGGCCGCCAGCCGGGACGCCCGGCGCTCGATGCTGGCGCGGCAGGCCGGGCACAAGGTCCCGAACGGCAGCTCCACCGGCCGGTGGCAGCGCGGGCACTCATGCTCAACTAAGCCGCTGACTAACGGCGTCTGCGAAAGCCTGCGTCGAAGCATGGCCTCCCAAATCCCGGGTCCGGACCTTCCTCTCCCGCAGCGTCTCCTCCACCGCGCGCCGAACCCGCTTCGCCGCGGCCGGCTCCTTGAGATGCTCCAGCATCAGGCACGCGGCGAACATCAGGGCGGCGGGATTGGCAACGCTCAAGCCGGCGATGTCGGGCGCCGATCCGTGCACCGCCTCGAAGATGGCGGCCCGCTCACCCACGTTGGCTCCCGGCGCCAGCCCCAGGCCGCCCACCAGCCCGGCGATCTCGTCACTCAAGATGTCACCAAACATGTTGGTCGTCACGATCACGTCGAAGGGCGAGGGGTCCATCACCAGCTTCATGGCCGCCGCGTCGACGATGATCTCGTCCACCGCCACCCGGCCTTCGTACGCCCGAGACACCTCCCTGCCGACTTCCAGGAACAGCCCGCTCACCGCCTTGAGGATGTTGGCCTTGTGGCAGATGGTGACCTTGCGGCGGCCGTTGGCCAGCGCGTACTCGAAGGCGTAGCGGATCACCCGCTCGCAGCCCCGCCGGGTGACGATCGCCACGGATTCCGCTACGGCCTTGGGCTCGCCCGGGAGCGGGATGATGGTCTCGAAGCCGAAGTACAGCCCCTCGGTGTTCTCCCGCACCAGCACGATGTCCACGTTGTCGTAGCGGCTGCCCGGGAGGATGGACTTGGCCGGGCGCACGTTGGCGAAGAGATCGAATTCCTTCCGCAGCGCCACGTTGACCGACCGGAAGCCGGTGCCCACCGGCGTGGTGAGGGGTCCCTTGAGCGCCACCCCGGTGTGGCGGATGCTTTCGACCGTGGCATCCGGCAGCGGCGTCCCGGCCTCCTCCACCGCGGCCACGCCCGCCAGCTGCTCGTCCCACTCCATGCGGACGCCCGCGGCCTGCAGCACCGAGAGCGTGGCATCCATGATCTCCGGGCCGATCCCGTCGCCGCGAATCAGCGTCGCCCGGGCGCTCAGGGAAGCCACGGCGTCAGCGCCTTGAGGGCGCGCGTGAGCCCGGTCCAGGGGTCGCCCGCCACGGCGTTCGCCACCGTCCGCCACGCCACCGCCCCGGTGCGCACGTCCGCCAGCACCAGCGTCAGCTCCGCCCGCCCGCCGCTTCCGCCCGGCGCCGGCACGAACAGCAGGCTGGCCGGAACCAGGGCGTACCGCTCGCCGGCCACGGCCACCAGGTTCCGCATCTGGCTCCAGAGCGGATCGGGGAGCTGCTTGAGTCCGGGGCTCCGCAGCAAGGAGGTGGGCGTCTGGTCGGGACTGGTGGTGACCGGGGCGGTGCGGCGCGCCACCTGCCGCAGCGCGGGCGGCAGCACCCAGGTCACCTCGGGAGCGCGTCCGGTGAGCGTCTCCGCCAGCAGCGAGTCGGCATGGTCCAGCGCGCCGCGCCGGGGCGTCAGCACCGAGTCCCACCGCAGCCGCTCGTCCGCCGCCACCAGGGTGAGGGGATACACCACCACCTTCTGGCCGGCGAGCCCGGCGGTGGGAAGCGGCGCCGTGGGCGCCGGAGCAGGCGCAGCCTCCGGAGCGTGAGATCCGCCGCACGCCACCGTCCCCGCCAGCATCAGCGCGGGCGCCAGCCGGGCCAGAGGGGAAGCGAACGACAGGTTGGGGATCACCGCGGTCAATGCCACGGAGTAGAACCTAGGCGAGCGTCAGCCCTCCGTCTACCACAATCACCTGCCCCGTGATGTGGCGCGCCTCCTCCGAGCAGAGAAAGGTGACCACGTGGGCCACGTCCTCCGGCTCGGCCACGCGGCCCAGCAGCGACTCCTTCTCCGCCCGCTCCAGGATCTCGGGCGGGAGCTTGGCCAGCATCTCGGTCCGGATGAACCCGGGCGCCACCGCGTTGACGTTCACGTTGGCGGCGCCCAGGTCCACCGCCGCCGCGCGGGTGAGCCCCACCAGCGCCGCCTTGCTGGCCACGTAGTTGGTGATGCCGAAGCCGGGCGTGTAGGCCTGGTGCGAGGCGATGTTGACGATCTTGCCGTAGTGCTGCTTGCGCAGGGTGGGCGCACTGGCGCGAATGCAGTGAAACGCGCCGGTGACGTTGGTGTCCAGCACCTGGCGCCAGGCGTCCTCACTCATCCGCCACAGGGCTCCATCGTGGGCGATCCCGGCGTTGTTGACCAGGTAGTGCAGTCCGCCCAGCTCGCCCTTCACGGTCTCCACGAACTGGTTCACGGCGTCCGCGTCGCGCACGTCGCACACCCCGCAGTACACCTCCACCCCCAGGCCGCGCAGCGCGGTTTCGGTCAGCAGCGCCTGGGCCGCAATGTCCCGGTTGGCGAGCAGCACGTAGTTGAACGCCACGTTGACGCCGCGGCGGGCGAAGTCCAGCGCGATGGCCCGGCCCAATCCGGTGGCGCCGCCCGTGATCAGGGCGACGTTCCCCTTCATCTCGCGGGGCTCGACCCGCGCCGGTCTCTCCCGCGGTGCCACGGTCGCACCCGAGCGCCCGCGCTGCTCGCCGAACATCGGTGAATGGAAGGGAATGGGACGCCGCCCCCGTGAAGTGAGGCACCGAACGTACGTTCGAGGCCGCGCAGCGGCAACCCGGCGCGGGGCTCGGCGGCCCCGGGATCAGGGACCTCTCCGGGTCGGCCGAGGCCACGCCTTGCCCCCCACACGGCCAGGCTGCATTCTCTCACCCCATGCGCAAACCCCTCTCCCTCCTCCTCTGGGGTGCCATCTCTGCCACCGGAGCCGCGGGGTTCGCGGTCCTGGCCCTTCACCGGGGAGAAACCGTCAACGCGGCCTGGCTGGTCATCGCGGCGGTGTGCAGTTACGCCGTAGGCTACCGGTTCTACGCCCGCTTCATCGCCCGGCGCATCATGGAGCTGAACGACCGCCGGGCCACACCGGCCGAGCGGGTCAACAACAGCCGCGACTTCGTGCCCACCAACAAGTGGGTGCTGTACGGGCACCACTTCGCGGCCATCGCCGGCGCGGGGCCCCTGGTGGGCCCGGTGCTGGCGGCGCAGTTCGGCTACCTGCCCGGCACCCTGTGGCTCATCATCGGCGTGGTGCTGGGCGGCACGGTGCAGGATTTCGTCATCCTCTTCTGCTCCGTCCGCCGGAACGGGAAGTCGCTGGGCCAGATGGCCAAGGAGGAGGTCAACCGGGTCACCGGCATCGCGGCCATGATCGCGATCCTGATGATCATGATCATCCTGCTCGCGGTGCTGGCGCTGGTGGTGGTGCGGGCCCTGGCCGCGAGCCCCTGGGGAACGTTCACGCTGGCCTGCACCATTCCCATCGCGCTGCTCATGGGCTGGTGGATGCGCACCATCCGCCCCGGCAAGACGCTGGAGGCTACCCTGATCGGCGTGGGGCTCCTGATGCTCGCCCTGGTGGGCGGGCGGTGGGTGGCGCAGCACCCCACGCTGGGCGCGCTCTTCACGCTCAAGGACACCACGCTCTCCTACTGGCTCATCGCCTACGGCTTCCTGGCCTCGGTGCTGCCGGTGTGGCTGCTGCTGGCTCCGCGCGATTACCTGTCCACGTTCATGAAAGTGGGCACCGTGGTGGCGCTGGCCGCCGGTATTCTGATCGTGCTGCCGCCCATCCACATGCCCGCGGTCACCAAGTTCATTGACGGCACCGGTCCGGTCTTCGCCGGCAAGCTCTTCCCCTTCGCGTTCATCACCATCGCCTGCGGCGCCATCAGCGGGTTCCACGCCCTGATCGCCTCCGGGACCACACCCAAGATGGTGATGCAGGAGTCCCACCTGCCGATCATCGGCTACGGCGGGATGCTGATGGAGTCGTTCGTGGGCGTGATGGCGATGGTGGCGGCGACGGTGCTGGATCCCGGGATCTACTTCGCCATCAACGCGCCCGCCGGGCTGCTGGGCACCACGCTGGACCAGGCGGCGAAGACCATAGCGGGGTGGGGGTTCACGCTGACGCCGCAGCAGATGACCGATCTCACCAACGCGGTGGGCGAGGCCACGCTGCTCTCCCGCACCGGCGGGGCGCCGTCGCTGGCCGTGGGAATGGCGCACATTTTCGCCAACGTATCGTCCAGGATCGGCGGCCAGACCCTCACCGCCCTGTGGTACCACTTCGCCATCTTGTTCGAGGCGCTCTTCATCCTCACCACCATTGACGCCGGGACGCGAGTGGGCCGCTTCATGGCCCAGGAGCTGGGCGGGTACCTGTGGCCCCAGTTCGGCGAAGTGTCGTGGTACCCGGGGAACCTGCTGGCGAGCGCCCTGATCGCCGCGGGCTGGGGCTACTTCCTGGTCCAGGGCGTGCTGGACCCGCTGGGTGGGATCAACACCCTGTGGCCGCTCTTCGGCATCAGCAACCAGCTGCTGGCCGCGATCGCGCTCACGGTCGCCACCACGATCATCATCAAGATGAAGAAGGCCCGCTACGCGTGGGTCACGCTGGCCCCGCTGGCCTGGCTCGCCAGCGCCACCATTACGGCCGGCATTCAGAAGGTCTGGGCGGCCGATCCGCGGCTGGGATTCCTCTCGCACGCCCGCTCGCTGGCGGGCAGCACCAATCCCGCCACGGCGCGGCTCATCTTCAACGATTATCTGGACGCGGCGCTTTCGGTCTTGTTCATGGTGGTGGTGGTGCTGGTGATCCTTGCCGCGGCGCGGGAATGGTATCTGATCCTGGGGAAGAAGAAGGAGCCCGTGCTGCAGGAGACCCCGTTCGTGCCAAGCGCCTACGCGTCAGGAGACTGACGTTCGCCCCGTTCCCTCTCGCCCTTCGAGGTGGTCATGAGCAAGCGCAAGTCGTCGTTGTCACGCCGGGAATTCGTGGAGCTAGGATCGGTGGCCGCCGCGGCCGCCGCCCTGCCCGCCATCGGCCGGGGCCGGCCGGCAGAGCCGCTGGAGCTTCCACCGGAGCAACAGCGCTTCGCCCTCGCCGAGATGACCATCGCGCAGATGCAGGAGGGGATGCAGGGCGGGAAGCTCACCTCACGTGGGCTAACCCAGGCGTACCTGGGACGCATCGCCGCCCTGAACCAGACCGGCCCCACCCTGCGCGCCGTGCTGGAGACCAATCCCGACGCCCTTGGCCTGGCCGACCAGCTGGACCAGGAGCGGAAACAGGGGAAGGTGCGGGGGCCCCTGCACGGCATTCCGGTGATCGTGAAAGACAACATTGACACCCACGACAAGATGCAGACCTGCGCCGGGTCCCTGGCGCTGCTGGGCAACCTCGCGCTGCGGGACGCGGGGCTGGTGGAGCGCCTGCGCGCCGCGGGAGCGGTGATCCTGGCCAAGGCTAACCTCTCGGAGTGGGCCAACTACCGCTCCACGCGCTCTTCCTAGGGCTGGAGCGGCCGCGGCCGCCAGTGCAAGAACCCGTACGTGCTGGACCGCAATCCCAGTGGCTCCAGCTCGGGGTCGGCGGTGGCGGCCAGCTCCAACCTTTGCGCCGCCGCCGTGGGCACCGAGACCGACGGGTCGATCGTCAGCCCCTCCAACGCGTGCGGCATCGTGGGGCTCAAACCCACGGTGGGGCTGGTGAGCCGCGCGGGTGTGATCCCCATCGCGCACAGCCAGGACACCGCCGGGCCCATGTGCCGCACCGTGGCGGACGCCGCGGCCCTGCTGAGCGGGATGGCGGGCGTGGATCCGCGTGACGCAGCTACCGCGGCGGCTCAGGGACACATCGAGGCGGACTACACCAAGTTCCTGGACGCCAACGGGGTGAAGGGGATGAAGATCGGGGTGCAGAAACGGCAGGGAAACAACCCCGTGATTGACGCCCTGGTGGAGCAGGCCATCAAGACCCTGCGGGACCTGGGCGCCGAGGTGGTGGACCCCGCTCCCATCGAAACCATGGGCCAGCTGGGCACCGCGGAACGCGACGTGTTGAGCTACGAGTTCAAGACGGACCTCAACGCCTATCTCGCCACCATGCCGGAGACCGTCAAGAACCGGACACTGGCTGACTTGATCGCGTACAACGAGGCCAACAAAGACAAAGAGATGCCCTACTTTGGCCAGGAGATCTTCACCACCTCACAGGAGAAAGGGCCGCTCACCGACCAGGCCTATCTGGACGCCCGGGCCAAGTGCGTGGACCTGACTCGCGCCAAGGGCATTGACGCCACCATGGACAAGTTCCAGCTGGATGCCCTGATGGGCGCTTCCGGCGGTCCGGCGGGTTTGGTAGACCTGGTGACCCTGACCGGCGGCGGCGGCGGCGGCGGCAGCTCCCAGTTCCCGGCGGTCTCCGGGTATCCGCACATCACCGTGCCGGCGGGATTCTATATGGGCTTGCCGATGGGGATGTCGTTCTACGGTCGGGCGTGGAGCGAGCCCACGCTGATCAAAGTGGCGTACGCATTCGAGCAGGCAACCAAGGCGAGGAAGGCGCCGACCTTCATCCCGACGCTGGTCTTGAGCTGAGGCTTGCGAACGCCCGGTTCGTCGAGGCCCGGGCGGCGCTCTTTCCCC
>Ga0153915_10002006_pt1 | contig 18716 bp, 17 predicted proteins | sample Opewatmetagenome_2_FD_107003 | JGI IMG/M metagenome (GOLD analysis project Ga0153915, IMG submission 107003) | Freshwater wetland microbial communities from Ohio, USA - Open water 3 Core 3 Depth 3 metaG | ecosystem: Environmental > Aquatic > Freshwater > Wetlands | place: USA: Ohio, Lake Erie...
GACCCATTGGTACGGCCACGAGGGCGATATCCTGCGCTACGTTTTTTTCCACAGCCTTGCCCTCGCGGCGCTGGTGGGACTCCTGATCACGCTCCAGGCCTACGTCGCGCCCTTCACGCGGCTGGTCGTGCGCTAGGGACGCCCTTCGCGCGGCTTGGCCCACGCCGGGGTCCGACCACGCCGGGCGTCGTCTATGCGTTCCCGGCCAGGTCCCGGATCTTGTCCAGGTCGAGCTCGCCTTTTGCCCCCCACCCCCGCATACCCTCCGGGATGCTCGGCCGGAAATGCTCATAAAGCGAGAAAGCTCTGACCGCCAGCTCTTGGGGAGAGAAGGCGCGGGCCAGCTCTTCCATGGCTTGGCGAACGGTCTCCAAGGCCTCCCCGAACTTGCCGTCGAGGTATCTCTCAACGCCGGCGGCCTCGACCGGGCGGTCCCCGTCGACGGCCCTGACGCCGCGCCCGGTTTTTATCGCCGGGATGGGGCGGCCCAGCAGCTCGACCCAGAACTGCTCGCCCCGCCGGGCTTTTTGGGGCGGCCGGCCCTCCACCGTCTCTGCCGGCTTGTAGATCCCGAGACGACGCCCCTTGGACTGGGCGTTCAGGCAGGCCAGCGTCTTGCCCAGGGACAGGGCGGCTTCGCGGTCGTAACCCAGGCGCTCGGCGACGACGCTCGCCCACAGGGTCAGCACTGGGGCCCGGTTGACCTGCACGACATGCCGCGCCATCGCTTCCCTCGAGACAGCGGACAAGATAGGCCTCGGCCCGCAGGATGTCAAGCCGGGCCCGGCGCGGCCCTCATCTCCTCTTGAAATGCAAAGTATTGTATAATAAGCCAAAATCTAGCTTGGAGAGAGGCCCCGCGTGAGAACTGTGGACAGCCAAGCCGGCCTGACCGATTACCTAACCGCCCTGTGGACCAAGAAATGGCTCATGGCCGCCGTAACCCTCGGGCTCATGGCCGTCGTCGCCGTCATCAGCCTTCTGGTCCCGCCCGTTTGGCGCGCCGAAATGATCATTCAACCGGCCAGGTTTCTCGCCCAGAATCAGACCGGCCAGTACATCGACATCCTGATGTCCGACCCGCGGCAGATCGCCATGGCCATCAATCAACGGTCTTATGACGCGGCCATCGTCGCGGAATCGAAGATCAACATCCGCCAACTCCGGGCCCTCCGGGCCGAGACCTTGAGGGAAACGCGGCTCGTCAAGGTCAGCGCAGAGACCAAGGATCCCGAACAGGCCCTGCTCGTCCTGCGGACCCTCTTCACGGTGCTGAAGAACACCCTGGACAAAAAGATCACGATCGAGGTCAATACCATCGAGACCGATATCAAGAAGAACGAACTGCAGGCCGAACTGCTGGTCAAGGAAAACGCGATCCTGGACGATAAACTGAGAAGCCTCGGCCAGCGCGAACGGGAGATCCTGGCGGAAAAGAAAGCGGCCGGGGAGAGGATCGCCCGCCTCGAAAAGGACCAGAGTCAGGCCCTGCAGTCCGGGGGGAAGGAGGCGCTGGCCCAGCTCGTTTTCTCCAGCATCATCCAGCAGAGCTACCAGTATATCAACACTCTTGACGAACTGCTCCTCGACAAGAGATCGAAAGCCAATGATCTCATCCAGCGCCGGAGGGAAAACGAGCAGGCCAGCGAGGTCCTCAAGACGACAGTCCTCAGCCTGAGGGAGAAAAAGGGGAAATACGACTATACGGAGATGCTCAAGGAGCCGACCGTCTCCGGCTCTCCCATCTCGCCCAGAAAGACGATGAACGTCCTTCTGGCGGGGATCCTGGGCCTCCTCGTCTCCGGCTTGGCCGTTCTCATCGGGGAGAATCTCCGCCAAGCGAAAGCCGGCCGGCCATAGGCCGTGCCTGAGGATGATGGCCGACCTTGACCTCCTAAGCCGGGTCCTCTTGGGGCTCATCGCGGCGGCCGGACTGCTCCTTCTTGTGTTCCTCTCCTGGAAATTCCCCCGGCAGGTCTTCTGGGCCATCTTCCTCTTTCGCCCCCTGCTCGACATGTCCCGGCTCGTCCCGAACGATAACGTGCCTGTCCAGACGATCATCAACGGCGTCGGCGTCGGCGTCCCGGCGGTGCTCTTGGCGGTCCTCATCCTCCGCCGCCGGGCGTTCAGCAAGGACCTCTGGATCCCCTTGGCGTTCGGGATCGTCCTCCTGGTGAGCGCCCTCTTCCACGAGAAGGACCTCGAGACGGGGAGCATACTCGTCAGGATCCTCACGCCGGTCGTCTTTATCCTCTTCCCGTCGCTCGTCCTGACCTCCGAAAAGGACCTCCGGACGTTCCTGCGCGTCGTCGGCTGGTCGACGGTTTTCGTCCTCGTCGCCCTCTACCTCGACCGGGGCCGGACGAACGTCAATCCGCTCTACGGCTGGGTCCAGGACGCCATCCCCCTGCTCGGTGGCGGGACGCAGGACCGCCTGGCCGCGGTGTTCGGCGTCCCGACGATGACGGCCTACTGGGTTTTTCAGTTCTTTGCCGTGGCCTATTTTCTATTCGACACCGAACGGTCCGCCGCGCGCTTTCTGGCGCTGGGGCTCTGGATCGTCCTCCTCGTCCCCATCTATCTCGCTTTTTCCCGCGCGACCTGGATCGGCTGTTTGGTCATCCTCGTCGCCTACAATGTCCTCAAAGGCCGGCGGAAGATGACGACCCTTGTCCTCTCCCTCCTGGTCGTCGCGGCCCTCGTCGCGCTGCCGAACATTCTCTTCCGGATGCAAAATCCGACGACCGTCGGGTACCGGTTCGCCGTGTGGTCCGGCTACGTCAGGTCCCTCACGGCGCGCGGGGGGCTGGCCTGGCTTACGGGGATGGGATTCGCCAACCTGCCGGAAAAAAACATCTATACCGGGTATCTTTATTCTCCCGGCGCGACCGGGCAGGTCGAGAACAGTGTCGTTTATCTTCTCGCCGGAGCCGGCGTCGTGGCGGCGCTCCTGTTTATTTTACTGGCCTGGAACCTCATCCGCCGCGCCTGGTGGCTCAGGACAAAGGGAACGACCCGCTTCATCCGGGACTTTGGGGCCTGGAGTCTGGCCCTCCTCGCGGTCTGGCTGGTGATGGGCACGGTGGGCGATATGGTCACCTATGTCGTCATCAACTGGTATTGGTATGCTTTCTTCGGCTGCCTTCTGGCCCTGTGGAGACTCCAGCAGGACGCGGCCGCCGCGGGAGAAAGCCCCCCGCCCGCCCCGGGAGCTGCTTAAGATGAAGTTCCCCTGGCGGCGGCTGCTGACCTTCGGCAAGACGTTCCATCTGGGCGCGCTCCGGTCGCTGGGCCGGCCGGCCCGGTTCATCCAGCAGCTGCGCGACGTGAACACCGTCGATTTCTCCCACGCTCTCCCGCCCCTCCGGCCCCTGACGCTCTCGGATCTGCTGGGCGAGGACTTCCGCGCCCCGATCGACCTTCCCTTCGGCCGCGTGAAGGTGGGCTCCTGCCCGCTGGCCGACCTCGCCTGCCTGGCCGCCGTGGCCAAGAAGAAGGGCCCGAAACGCGTCTTCGAGATCGGGACGTTCGAAGGCCTGACGGCGGTCGTCTTCGCCCGGCATAGCGACCCGGCGGTCAGGATCTTTTCGCTGGACCTGCCGCCCGAGAAGGACGTGCCCCGGACCGAGCGGTCCTTCGCGGCCCAGTCGATCAAAGGACCCTATCGCTCCGGATACCTGATCGACGCCCTGGGCTGCGGCCCGCAGGTCGAGCGTCTCTACGGCGACTCGGCCCTCTTCGATTTCCGGCCTTACGAGAATTCGATCGACCTGTTCTTCATCGACGGGTCCCACGCGGCCGAGTACGTCGCCCGGGACACCCTGACCGCCTTCCGGGCCGTCACGCCCGACGGCTGGATCCTCTGGCATGATTGCTTCGTCCCCGACGTCTTCCGGATCCTCAAACGGGTGGCCCGGCATCATCCCGTGGAGCAGATCACGGGGACCACCCTGGCCCTGTCCCGGCAAAAGCCCGGGCCCTCTTTTCCTTTCGCCAAGCTGGAGTTCCGGATCCGTTGAGCCGAGAAATGCGCAACGCGCCACCGCCTCCCGGGAAGCCGCCGGGGGACCCGGACGAGAGCGCTCAGCCGGTCGATGAAACGCTCCACCTCCTCCTCGTCGGGGGGACCTGGAACACCATCTCGGTCGTCCTTAGCCGTTTCCTGCCGAATCTTCTCGTCGTCATCCTGGCCCTGTTCGTCGAGCCCGCGGAACTGGGCGTCTACTCTTACATCCTCGCCTCCTATACGGTTCTCTCTCTTTTCGCCGACCTGGGGATCGCCTTCTCGCTGCAGAAGTTCATCCAGGAGAACGTGGCCGAAACGCCCCGCATGGCCACGACGGCCCTCACCGTGCGGCTCCTTTCCTCCATGGCCCTCGGCGCCGCCTGCCTGGCCGCGGACCATTTCTGGGGGGCCCTGAAGGGCCAGGGGCTGTACATCGGCCTGCTCCTCGTGAGCTCGGCCTTCGGCACGACCGTTTACGTCCTCAACGCCCGGCTGAAATACAAGAAGGCCAGCCTTCTGACGATGGCCCGGACGGTCCTCTGGTTCGGGCTGGCGATCGTCCTCGTCTCGGCCGGATGGCACGTCACCGGGCCCGTCTGGTCCCTGGTTGCGGCCTTCGTTCTTATCGGCCTGCTGACCATTCTCCTGGAACGCCCGTTGTTCGCCCCGCGCCTCGACTGGTCGTTCGCCCGGCAGGCGGTCCTCTTCGGCGTGCCGATGACCGCCGCCTCGGGCTTCAGCGTCCTCGCCTCGCAGGCGGGGGTCCTAGGGATCGCCTATTTGCTGACGGAAAGCGAGGTCGGGATCTACAAATTGGCGACGATCTTGGGAACGATCCCCATGCTGCTCGGGGACGGCCTCGTCATCCCGCTGCTTCCCCTGGTGAAAAAGAAGATCGTCGAACGGTCCGCGGAAACGGCGGGTCTCATCCTCTGGCTGACCCGTTTCCTTGTCGCGGTGGGCCTCTTCGCGTTGGGCGCCGGCCTCGTCCTGGTCGGCCCGTTGGCCGGCCTGCTCTTTGGTGCCACATATATCGGCGCCGTTGCGCCAGCGAGAATCCTCCTGGGGGCGAGCGTCTTGGGGCTCCTGTTCACGGTGCTCCTGTCGGTCCTCTACATGAGCGATGACCTGAGGACGGCCGTCCGGACGACGGGCCTCGTCGCCGCGCTCAGCGTCGTGGGCAGCCTGGTCCTCATTCCCCTCTCCGGAGCCCGCGGCGCCGCCTGGTCCCTTGTCGCCGCCTTCGGAACCGGTCTGGTCCTCGTCGGGGTCCGGCTGCGCCGCCAGTTCGGGCTGGCGTTCGAAGGCCGGACATACGGACTTTTTGTTCTCGCGGCGGCGGAAATGGCCGTCCTCCTGGCGCTCGTCGTCCGCGCGGTGCCGGGCCGGCTGGCCGGCCTGCTCGGAGGGATCATCCTCGCTCCCTGCCTCTATGTCGCGGCTCTCATGCTTCAGGGGGGATTGACCAGGGCGGACATCTGGCGCTTCAGGCAGATCATCCGGACGCGATCGGCCTAGGACCGGCCATGGAGGAGTGGAGGGGACGATGAAGATCGGCGTCGAATTCCTGGCCGACCGCCTCGGGGAGAGCGGGACCGTCGGCTTCCACCGGAATTTCATCCGCTGGATGTCCCGCTATGCGGAAGAGGAAACCTATCACGTCTTCGTTTATGACCCGGAATACGAGGATTATAAACGATACGTCGACCGGGAACGGTCGGTCCAGTTGATCTCCCTCGGCGGAGGCCCGGCGTCCCTGCGCCAGAGGCTCTATGACCAGCACGTCCGCATCCCGGGCCGTTACCGGCGCCTCGGGATCGAGCGCGCGTTCGCCGACAACATCGTTCCCCTCTGGCGGTCCGGCGGTATCCGCTGGATCTTCCGCGTCCTCATGACCCAGCAGTTCCACAAGGAATTCGACCCCCACCCGGCGCGACGGGTCTACCGTTCCTTCACCACGCGGTTCGCGGTCAAACGGGCCTTCAAGATCCTGCCTAATTCCCGATTCACCCTGGAGGAGCTCCGCCGTTACTGCTCCCTGCGGGACCAGCGGGTCGCGGTCATCGGGGACGCCTTCGACCACGAGGTCTTCACCCCGCTCGACCCGTCGGGCGCCCGTTCGGCCCTGGAGAGGGAATTCGGCCTGAAGCACCCCTTCCTTCTTCAGGTGGCCAACTATCTCGACCACAAGAACCCGGTCGTCTCGCTGAAAACCCTGGCTGAGCTCCGCCGGGCCGGGTTGGACCTCGAGCTCGTCATCGCCGGCAGCGACCCGCAGGGGAACCGGGAGCGCTACCTCTCGATCGCCCAGGGGCTGGGGATTGGCGACCGGGTCCACCTCCTGCCCTTTCAGCTCCCTGAGAAGCTCCGCCTGTTCTACAACGCCGCGGCCTGCCTCCTCTACCCTTCGACCTGGGAAACGTTCGGCATCCCGCCGCTCGAGGCCATGGCCTGCGGGCTGCCGGTCGTCGCCTCGAACCGCTCGGCGGTGCCGGAGGTCGTCGGCGATGCGGCCCTGCAGGTCGACCCGAGCGATATCGCAGGCTATGCGGCCGCCGTGAAGAGCATCCTCCTCGACGCCGGCCTGAGGGAACGGCTGATCGCCGCGGGCTTCGCGCGGGCCGAGGAATTCCACTGGGACAGGGTCATTGCCAGGATGAGGGAGGAGATCCTGGCCTGAGATCGCCCGGCGGAAGCGGCGTCCCAGCGTCAGCCGCGAGCCGGCGTCACTTCACGGCTTCCAGATTCAGACTGATCTCCCAATCCCGGCCGTAAAGGTGCTTCCGCCGCCGGGACCAGTCCTCGAAATCATGGAACGACGCCGTCTCCGGGTCCCAACGTCTAACCTCCGCGAACCCGGCCCGGCGGAGGGCGGCCGTGAGATGCTCCTCGTCGAAAACGGAAAGGTGGACGTTTCCCGGATAATCCTGTCCGCCGAGGAGCAGGCTGGCGATGTCGGGGATGGCGTGTCGCTCCTCATAGATCTTGAGGATCGCCCGGAAATCCGGCACGGACAGCCGCAGGACGCCGCCCTTCTTGAGGCAGCCATAGAGCCCCTCGAGGGTCCTGGGGACCTCGAGATGGGAAACGTGCTCCAGCACGTGGCAGGCGTAGATGAGGTCCGCGTAGTCGCGGCCGAACACGCGCGGGCAGTTCTCGATCGACTCGACATGGTCGATATGCCAGCCGGGCCGGCTGTCCACATTGATATACCGTTTATCGTTGAAGACACCGCACCCGATATGGATCAGGACCCGGTCCGCGGAACGCGGGGCCCTTTTTCTCCAGCGTCTCAAGCGTCCTCCGAGCCGGAAAAGGAAAAAGCTGCGGACGATCTCGCCGGATTTCCTCCTGGCTCGGTTGAGGACGCTGGTGGATTTCATGGGGGACAGGCCCGGCGACGGGACGGGCCGCGGTCATTATAGGCGGGTCGCCTCGCGAATTCAATATTCCCGCCGCCCTCTCCTTGCCGGAAAACGCCCGGATAAGATATAATGAGCCGGTTTCGTATCGCGAAAAGAACAGGAGTCGAGGGGCCCGGGAAGAGCCTCAGCAAGGTCAACGGCATGATTTGGGTCGCTCCCCACGACCGGCATCTGGCCCAGCTCGCGGACGGCCTGACCGCCGCGGCGAGTTTTTTCGTGGCCTATTGGGCCTGGAACTCTTTCCGCCTCCTGACGGGAATCTCCAATCCTCTCGAGGTCTCCGGGGACCTCGTCTGGATCATCCTGGGCTTTGCCGTCCTGGAAATCTTCCTCCTGGCGAAGCTGGAGGCCTATTCGTACCGGCGCTTCACCTCGCTCGCGAAAGAGATCGGCCGGGTCGCCAAGACCGTCCTCGCCGCCGTAGCCCTTCTCCTGGCCTTCCTGTTCGTCGTGCGCTATGGTTATGTCCCGCGCACGTTCCTGCTCATTTTCGGCGGCGTCAATTTCCTCGCCCTCTCCCTGGAAAAGACGGCCTTCTTCTACGCCGTCAATAGCCTCCGCCGCCGCCGGAAGTCCAGGCAGAAGGTCCTCGTCGTCGGGACCGGGACCCGGGCCCAGAGGTTCATCGCCACGGTCGACGAACACCTCGGCTGGCAGCTGGAGATCATCGGCCTCCTGACCGGCGACCCGGCCAAGGCCGGAACGGAGGTCGCCGGCCGGCCCGTCCTCGGGCTGAACAGCGACATCGAACGGGTCCTCCACGAGCAGCCGGTCGACGAGGTCGTCATCTGCGTCTCGACGAAGCGGTTCGACGAGATCCGCGAGATCCTCGATGTCTGCGAGCGGGAAGGCGTGCAGGTCCGCCTGAACTCGGATTTCTTCGGCCGGCTGGCCAAGAAGGTCCGCGTGGACCACATCTATGGCCTGCCGATCATCAGCTTCCTGACGGCCCCGGGCGACGGCTGGGCGCTCGCCGTCAAGCGCCTCATGGACATCGTCATCTCGGCCTTCCTCCTGCTCGTCCTGTCGCCGCTGCTCCTCCTCATCGCCCTCCTGATCAAGGCGACCTCCAAGGGTCCGGTCCTCTATCAATGGAACGTTGTCGGCCTCAACAAAAAGCCCTTCCGGAGCTGGAAATTCCGGACCATGGTCCCGGGCGCGGACCGGCTGAAGGCTGCGCTCGAGGAGCAGAACATCATGACCGGCCCGGTCTTCAAGTTGGCCGAGGACCCGCGGGTGACGGGGATCGGGCGCGTCCTCCGCAAGTACAGCCTGGACGAGCTGCCGCAGCTGTGGAGCGTCCTGAAGGGGGACATGAGCCTGGTCGGGCCGCGGCCCGTTTTTCCCCACGAGCTCGACGCCTACGAAAGCTGGCATCGGCGCAAGCTGAGCATCAAGCCGGGCATCACCTGCCTCTGGCAGGTCAGCGGCCGGAACAGGGTCCGTGATTTCGACGATTGGGTGAGGCTCGATTTCGAGTACATCGACAACTGGTCCCTCGGGCTCGACGTCCGGATCCTCCTCCGGACCGTCGGGGCCGTTTTGAAGGGCGGCGGCCTATGACGAGGCGGGCTCCGGGGCGGCCGGCGGCCGGGCAGGGTGCGGCATGAAGACCGTCCTCATCACCGGTGTCGCGGGCTTCATCGGCAGCAACCTCGCGGCGCGCCTCCTCAGCGAGAACGAGACGCGGGCGGCGGACGAGCGCTACCAGGTCGTCGGGGTCGACAACCTGAGCTACGGGTTGCGGGAGAATATCCCGGCGGGCGTCCGGTTCCACGAGGTCGATATCCGCGCCAAGAGCCTGCCCGAGGTTTTCCAGGGCGTGGATGTCGTCTTCCATCTGGCGGCCAAGAACTGCATCGCGGACTGCCAGGCGGACCCCGTGGAGACCTCCGACATCAACGTGACGGGCACGGTCAACGTCCTCGAGGCGGCCCGCCGGGCCGGCGTCGGCAAGGTCGTGTACGCGGAATCCGCGGCCCTTTATGAGGGCAGCCGGGTTTTCCCCACCCCCGAAGCGGACGTCCATCCGGAGAGCTTCTATGCGACGAGCAAGTTCGCCGCGCGCCACTTCGCCGACGCCTACGCCCGGTTCGACGGCCTGGCCCTGACGGCCCTACGCTATTTTTGCGTCTACGGTCCGGCCCAGGACTACCGGCGGACGATCCCGCCCGTCATGAGCGCGTTCATCATCCGGCTGCTCCAGGGCCGGCCGCCCATCATCCACGGCACCGGCCGGAAGCGGCGGGATTTCGTCTTCGTGGACGACATCAACGACTTCCACCTGCGCTCGCTCGAGGATCCGCGGACGAACGGCCGGACGTTCAATCTCGGGAGCGGCGTGAGCACGTCGGTTCTCGAGGTCCTCGAGCTCGTTTCCGACCTCGTCGGGGTCCGGATTGACCCGGTCTTCCGGCCGGACCTGCCCGGGGAAGCGGAGACGACCTGCGCGGACATCCGGGCCGCCCGGGAGCTGGGCTGGGAGCCCCGGACGGACCTCCGGACGGGCCTCCGGAAGGCCATCGACTACATCCGCGGCGAATTCGCGGCCGGGCGGATCGCGACATGAAGGCCTTCCTCCTCGCGGCCGGCAAGGGAACGCGGCTCAAGCCGCTGACCGACACGATCCCGAAAGTCATGATCCCGGTCGCCGGACGGCCTATCTTGGAGCACCACGTCCGGCAACTTGCGGACGCGGGGATCCGGGAGATCTACGTCAACCTCCATCACCTGCCCCGGAAGATCAAGGCGTATTTCGGGGACGGCCGGAAATGGGGCGTGCGCATCACTTACTCCCACGAGCGCCGCATCCTGGGGACGGCCGGCGCCATCCGGAAGCTCGAGAAGAGCCTGAACAGCGAACCGTTCCTGGTCATCTACGGCGACAACTATCTGCGCGTCGATTATGCGGCGTTCGCCGCCTACGGCCGGCGCAAGGCGGGGGTCGGGACGATGGCCGTCTTCAAAAAGGACGACGTCCGGGGCAGCGGGATCGTCGAGATCGGGCCCGGGCAGCGGATCCTCCGCTTCGCGGAAAAGCCGCCGGCGGAGGACGTCTTCAGCCGCTGGGTCAACGCGGGCCTCTACTATTTCCGGCCCGAGATCTTCGCCTTCATCGGGTCCGAGTACGCCGATTTCGGGTTCGACGTCCTGCCGGCCGTTCTGCGGCGGGGAGGCCGCCTCTTCGCCTACAAGCTCGCCTCCGAAGTCTGGGCTATCGACAGCCCCGCGCTTCTGGACGGCGTGCGCAGCCAAGAAGGGAGGGTCCGATGATCATCACCCGGACGCCGTTCCGGTTCACCCTCGGCGGCGGAGGCACGGACCTGCCGTCCTACTATTCGAAGTACGGGGGCTTCGTCTTCGCCGCGGGCATCAACAAGTACATGTTCATCAGCGTCAACCGCCCGATCGTCGACAGCCTGGTCCGGGTCAAGTACACGAAGTCCGAGATCGTCCTCCACCGCGAGGAGCTGAAGCACGAGATCGCCAAGGAAGCCATGCGGATGATGGGCGTCGAGGATTCCCTGGAGATCGTTTCCATGGCCGATGTCCCGGCCGGGACGGGCCTCGGCTCCTCCAGCTGCTACGCGGTCGGCCTCCTCAACGCCCTCCACAGCCTGAAAAGGGAGTTTGTCCCCCTCGAGATCCTGGCCGAGCAGGCCTGCGAGCTCGAGATCCAGCGGCTGGGGAAGCCGATCGGCAAGCAGGACCAGTACATGGCCGCCTTCGGCGGGATCCGGGTCCTGGACATCAAGACGGACGGCACGGTCCAGGTCCGGACGGCCAAGGTCGATGAGGCGACCCTGGACGACCTCAACCGGAATCTCCTCATGTTCTACACCGGCACCTACCGCAGCGCGGACGTGATCCTGGCCGAGCAGAGCCAGGGGGCCCGGAACGGAAAGCCCCAGGTCCTCGACAGCCTGCACAAGATCAAGGAGATCGGCTACAAGGTCCTCGAGGCCGTCGAGACCGGCAACCTGACGGCGCTCGGATACTGCTTCGACGAGCACTGGGAATACAAGAAAAAGATCTCCCCGCAGATGACGAACCCCCTGTTCGACGAGATCTACGACATCGCCAAGGCCAACGGCGCCCTGGGCGGAAAGATCTCCGGCGCGGGCGGCGGCGGCTTCTTTCTCTTCTATGTCGAGGAGCACCAGGCCCGCTTCCGGGATGCGATGAAAAAACTGAACCTCCGGGAGATGAGATACCGCTTCGACCTCGAGGGGACAAAGGTCCTGGTCGACTTCATGGACGGGGTCAAATAGGCGATGGACGCGACGGTCGGGACGATCGGGCTCTGGCATCTCGGATGCGTCCTCTCCGCGGCCTGGTCCCGGCTGGGGCAGACCGTCATCGGCTTCGACCATGACCCGGCGCGGATCGAGGACCTGAAAAGGGGGACCCTCCCCCTCTACGAACCCGGCCTGTCCGAGGTCGTCCGGGAGGGGCTGCGGGCCGGGAAACTCGCCTTTTCCGCCGACGTGCGGGCCCTGGCCCCGTGCGATTTCATCTTCCTCGCCTACGACACGCCCGTCCGCGAGGACGACTCGAGCGACCCGGCCATCCTCGAACAGGCGGTCGAGGACGTCCGGCCGGTCATGAAGGACGGAGCCGTCCTCATCGTCAGCTCCCAATCGCCGATCGGCCTGTGCCGGGAGCTCCGGCGGCGTCTCCAGCGGGAGCGGCCGAGCCTCGAGCTCGCTTATTCCCCGGAGAACCTGCGGCTCGGCGACGCCCTGCGCTGCTATCTCGAGCCGGGACGGATCATCCTGGGCGCCGCCGACGACGGGGCGCGCGACAAATGCCGGAAGCTGTTCTCCCTGCTTCCGGCCGAGGTCCTGTCCATGAGCCTGGAGAGCGCCGAGATCGTCAAGCACGGGATCAATTCCTTCTTGGCGACGAGCATCGTGTTCGCCAACCAGCTGGCGGACATCTGCGAGGCGGCGGGCGGCCGTGTCGACGACGTCGTGGCCGGCTTGAAGTCGGACCCCCGCATCGGGCCGCGGGCCTATCTCGGGCCGGGGATCGGGTTCTCGGGCGGGACCCTCGGCCGGGACCTCAAGGTCCTCGACGAAAAGAACACCGCGGCGGGCGGCGCGGCCCGGCTCTTCGGCCTGGTCCACGCCCTGAACGCCGAGCGCAAGCAGGTCATCTTCCGGCGGATCGAACGGATCCTGGGCGGATGCGCGGGCCGGACGGTCGGGGTCCTCGGCGCGACCTACAAGCCGGGCACGAGCACCCTGCGGCGGAGCCTGCCCCTGGAGATCGTCGGCCTGCTCCTGGCGAAGAAGGCGGAAGTCCGGGTTTACGACCCCAAGGCCGATTACGCCGAGCTCGGCCCCCGGCCCGGTTTCCGGATCGCCGCGAGCCTCGCCGAAGCGGCGGCGGGCGCCGACCTCCTCGTCCTGATGACGGAATGGCCGGAGTTCAGGTCGGCGGACTGGAGGGCGGTCGCCGGGCTGATGCGACAGCGGGTCATTTTCGACGCTAAAAACTATCTGGACGAGGCTGCCCTGGTCCCGCTGGGCCTGGTCTATCATTCCGTCGGGAGGTAGGGAATGGGCCTTCTGGACTCGAGAGTCATCGTCACGACCGGCGGCAGCCTGGGAATCGGGGCCGAGGTCGCCAAGGCCTGTGCCGCGGAAGGCGCCACGGTCATCCTGGCCTCCCGGACGAAGGCCGCCCTGGAAAAGACGCTCCGGGAGCTCGGGCCGAGCGACCGGCAGCCCCACACGCTCTATCCCCTCGACGTCAGCCGGCCTGACGAGGTGCGTGACTTCGCCCACTGGCTGGAAGAAAAAATCGGCCGGATCCATGGACTCGTCAACTGCGCCGGCATCTACGGCCCGATCGGCAAAACCCCCCAGGTCAGCATGGAGAAGTTCGCCGAAGCGGTGGCCGTCAATTTCCTCGGGACGGTCTACACCTGCCAGGCGCTGCTGCCGCTCTTCCCGGCCGCGGCGCGGAAAAAGATCGTCAATTTCTCCGGCGGCGGCGCGGCGACCCCGTTCCCCTGCTACTCCGCCTACGCGACGAGCAAGATCGCGGTCGTCCGCTTCACCGAGAATCTCGCCCTCGAGCTGGCCGACGAGGCCGCGGACGTGAACTGCATCGCCCCCGGATTCGTCCTCACTCGGTTCCACGAGGAAACGCTGGCCGCCGGCCCGGAACGGGCCACGCCGGCCTTCTTCGAGGCGACGAAGAAGCAGATCGCCGGCGGAGGCGTGCCCGTCGAGAAGGCCGTCCGGCTGACGGTCTTCCTCCTCTCCTCGCTCTCCGACGGCATCACGGGCAAGTTCATCTCGGCCCCCTGGGACCCCTGGCCGGAGCAGGAATTCCAGGAGCGGCTGCGCCGCGACAAGGACTTCGCCACCCTCCGCCGCATCGACGACAAAACGTTCTTCAAGAAGGGATAAGCCCATGAGCCTCGGAGTGGCTATCGTCGGCGCCGGGCTGATCGGCCGCAAGCGCGCCGCCGCTCTCGAGGCCTGTCCCGATTGCCGGCTCGCCGTGACCGCGGATATCGACCCCGCGGCGGGCCGCGGGCTCGCGCGGGATTTCGGCGGGGGGGTCGAAACGGACTGGCGGAAGGCCGTGGGCCGCGCGGATGTCGACCTCGTCGTCGTCGCGACCCCCAACCATCTTCTGGCGCCGGTCAGCGTCGCCGCCCTGAAGAGCGGCAAGCATGTCCTGTGCGAGAAACCTCTCGGCCGCAATGTCCGGGAATCCGAGCGGATCGTCGCCGCGGCGCGGGCAGCCGGGCGGACGCTCAAGACGGGCTTCAACCACCGCCATCATCCGGCCCTCGGCCGGGCCAAGCAGGAAATCGAACGGGGGACGATCGGCCGCCTCCTCCATCTCCGCTGCCGGTACGGCCACGGCGGCCGGCCCGGCTACGACAAGGAGTGGCGCGCCGACCGGACCCGGAGCGGAGGCGGCGAGCTCCTCGACCAGGGCGTCCATGTCGTCGACCTCCTGCGCTGGCTGGCCGGGGACTTCGATGAGGTTTTCGGCCTCATCCGCACGGCGTACTGGAAGATGAAGGTCGAAGACAACGCCTTCGCCCTGTTCAAACGGAAGGACGGGCTGGCCGCTTTCTTCCACACGAGTTGGACGCAGTGGAAGAACCTCTTCTCCCTGGAGATCTTCGGCCGTGAGGGCTATCTCATCGTTCCGGGGCTGGGCGGGAGCTACGGGGAGGAACAGCTCATCATCGGCCGCAACGTCGGCCAGGGCCGGCCGCCCGACGAGGAGGTTATCGCCTATCCGGGGCCGGACATCTCCTGGCAAGAAGAGTGGCGCGAATTCCTGGCGGCCATCCGGGAGCGGAAGGAACCGTGCGGCTCGGGCCTGGACGGGCTGGCGGCCAACCGGATGATCGACGCCGTCTACCGTTCGGCCAAGGCCAACCGGCCGGTCAAGATCGAGGGCGGACGCCGCCCGTCCCGCGGCGGCGGACGCCGGAGGCGGCGGCCGGAATGACGAAGAAGCGCATCGGCATCCTGACCGGGGGCGGCGACGTCCCGCCGCTCAACGCCGTTCTCGCCGCCGCCCGGCGCGCGGCCGCGGCCGAAGGCGTGGCGCTCGTCGGGATTCTCAAGGGCTGGGCGGGCGCCCTGGAGGGGGATTTCGTCGACCTCTCCGCCGTCCCCATCGACCCCGCGATCGGGGGCACGATCATCAAGTCCTCGCGCCTCAATCTGGCGAAGATCGCCGACGGTCCGGCCCGCGTTCTGGAGAACTTGCGGACGAACGGGATCGGCGGTCTCATCGTCGTCGGCGGGGAGGATACGCTGTCCACGGCCTTCCTCTTCCCTTCCTTCCCTCGGGTCCTCATCGCCAAGACGATCGACAACGACGTCGGCCAATGGAAGCCGGCGGCGGGGGCGGCCGACGACGAGATCCTGAATCACTTTACCCTCGGTTTTCCGACAGCGGCCGAGAGGATCAGCGCGTTCGTCAGCCTGAAGGAAGGGCTGCGGACGACGGCCTATTCCCATGAACGGCTGATCATCATCGAGTCCATGGGCATGCACGCCGGATGGCTGGCTCTCGCCTCGGCCCTCGGCCACCCGGACCTCATCATCCTGCCCGAGTTCCCGCTGGACCCCGGGCCGTTCCTGGACCGGGTTCTCCGGACCTACGCCCGCCAAAAACACCTCCTCATCGTCGTCGCCGAGGGCGCCCGCTGGCGGGACGGCTCCCATCTCCACGCCGAACAGGACGACCGCGAGGGGTACGACCATCCCCGCTTCGGCGGCGCGGCCCGGGCTCTTGAGGAACGGCTGAAGAGAGACCTGGCCCGGCACCTGCCGACCAGAAACATCAACGCCGTCAATCCCTCCTATCTCTACCGCGCGGGGGGTCCGAATCCCTTGGACCGCCGGCTGGCGGAGGCGCTCGGGGAGCAGGCCGTCCGGCACCTGGCCGGCCGGAAGGCCGAGCCGGTTTTTCTCGCCGTCGAAAAAAGCCGCAGCGGATTCTCGGTCCGGGCCCACGCGCTCGCCGACTTCAGCGGGATCGGCGACCTGCACCGCCTCGTCGACACCCGCCTCTACGACCCGACGGAATACAGGGCCACGGAGAGGGCGCTCGCCTATCTCCGGACGATCGCCCGCGAGATTCCGTTTGACAACGCCTATGGAATTCGAAGATAAGAGGAAGCGTGAGGAGCATGGTGGTCCGGACCCGTCGGAAGCCGAGGAAGCCCGCGGCGAGACCCGCGGCCGATCACATCCGGGCGTATCTCCAGGACGCCCGCGCGATCATCGACCGGATCGACGCCCGCGAGGTCGAACGGCTCGTCTCGCTGCTCAGGGCCGTCAGGCGCCGGAAGGGCCGGCTGTTCCTTCTCGGCGTGGGAGGCGGGGCCGCCAACGCTTCGCATGCGGTCAATGACTTCCGCAAGATCTGCGGCTTCGAGGCCTACGCCCCGACGGACAACGTCGCCGAACTATCGGCCCGCGTCAACGACGACGGCTGGGACACGGTCTTCGCCCGCTGGCTCGAGCAGAGCCGCCTGGGTCCGCGGGACGCGGTCTTCATCTTTTCGGTCGGAGGAGGCTCCCGGGCCAGGAACATCAGCCCCAACCTCGTGCGCGCCATCGAGCTGGCCAAGGCCAGGAAGGCCAAGATCCTGGGGATCGTCGGCCGCGACGGCGGTGAGACGGCCCGCGCGGCGGACGCCTGCGTCCTCGTCCCCGTCGTCAACCCCGCGACCGTGACCGCCCATACAGAGGCCTTCCAGGCCGTCCTCTGGCATCTCCTCGTCAGCCATCCGGGCCTTCAGGCGGCCGCGATGAAGTGGGAGTCCGTGACCTAACAAGGAGGACCCATGGCCATCTTCTTGGACACCGGGAAAATCGCCGAGGTCGAAAAGGCCATGCGGATGGGGGTCATCCGCGGGGTCACGACCAATCCGACGATCCTCCTCAAGTGCGGCGTCACGGGCGGGAAGGCGATGATCAAGAAGACCTCCGTGGAGATCGCCCGGCTCATCCGGCCCTATCCCCTGTCGGTCGAGGTGACGACGAACGACCGGGCGGCCATGATCGCCCAGGCCCGGGAGTACGCGCAGTGGGCGGAGAACATCAACGTCAAGATCACCGTCCACGGCCCGCAGGGGGAGCTGGAGAATTTCGAGGTCGCCCACGAGCTCGAAACGAAGCACGATATCCGCGTCAACATGACGGCCATGATGAGCGCCCAGCAGTGCCTGCTCGGGGCCCTGGCGGGGGCCACGTATGTCTCGCTCTTCGGGGGCCGGGTCAACAACATGGGCTATAATTGCGTCGAAGAGATCATGAAGGCCCGCCGGGTTCTCGACGCCCAAGGGCTCAAGGCCAAGATCATCGTCGGGTCGACGCGGGAGATCCTCAACGTCATCGAGTGGCTGGGGGCCGGGGCGCACATCGTGACCGTCGTCCCGGAGTTCATCGCCGGCATGATCGTCCACCCGTACAGCAAGGAGACGGTCCAGATGTTCCTCGCCGATGCCCGCAAAGCCGAGGAGAGTCTCAAGACCTGAACCCTTCAGGGATCTTTTCTGACCGGGGGTCCTGATGAGGAAAGCGGCCGCCGCCGCCCGCGGACCCGTCCTGACGGGCGTGGCGCTGGCCCTCTTCGGGGGCTTTTATTATGTCTATGTCCCGCTCGTCCCGTCCTTTCAGCTCGTCCTCGTCCCCCTCCTCCTCTTCACGGCGGTCCTGACAGCCGTCCGGGTCGAGTGGGGCGCGCTGTGGTTCGTCTTCGCCTTTCCCCTCGTCAACGGGCTGCCCTATTTTTTCCGCATCTATGAGAACATCCCGCACGCCGCCCTGGCCCTCGTCTTGTTCCTGGCCTTTCTTCTGGGCTGGCTGGCCAGGGCCGCGTGGGCGGACGCGCGCCTGTCTTTCCCGGTCCCCTTGAGAAAGCCGCTGGCCGTGCTCGCGGGCGTGGTGCTGGTTTCCGGGCTCGTGACGGTTTGGCGCTACGCCAACTTCCCCCCTTTCCTGGCCGAGCGCGGCCATGAGCTCATCGTCAACGTCAACGGGGTCCGCGCGGGCGGCGCCGTCATGAGCGGCGTTTTCAACGCCCTGAACTACCTCTCGGGATTCCTGTTTTTTGGCATCCTGGGAAGCGTCATCAAGGCCCGGACCGAAGTCAAAAAATGGCTGACGGCTTTATCCCTTTCCCTCGGCCTCGCCCTGGTCTTTTCCCTGGCGCAGAAATTCATCTCGCCCGGCCTGGGCAACACGCCGGCCTGGGTCAAGCTCGGGCAGCTGAACGCGACCTTCAAGGACCCGAACGCGTTCGGGGCCGTATTATCGGCGGCGCTGCCCCTTTTCTTTGCCCTGGTGCTATCCGCCCGAAAGGGCCTGCGCCTCGTCGCGCTCGCCCTGATCGTGGGCACCCTGTACGTCTTCCCCGCGACCGGCTCGCGGAGCGGATTTCTCTCCATCTGCATCTCCGTGGGCGCGCTCTGCGTCTTGGTCCCGGGCGCTCGCCGGAAGGCGGGTCGAACGAACGTTCTGCGCTCTCTGGCGGTCCTGGCGGCCTATCTCGTCATCGTCGTTTCGCTCGCCGTTGTCCAGGGCGGCTCACGGCTCTCACAGAGGCTGGCCGGTGAGATCGAGACCGCCGCGGAGGGCAATTTCGCGAGCCGGCTCTTCACCGGGAAGCTGGACCTCTGGAAGGTCGCCGGACGGATGGTCGGGGACTATCCCGTGACCGGAGTAGGTTTGGGGGCCTATATCATCGAGCTCCCGAACTACCTCCAGGCCGCGGGAAAGTCCTCGGTC
>Ga0153915_10002007_pt1 | contig 18716 bp, 14 predicted proteins | sample Opewatmetagenome_2_FD_107003 | JGI IMG/M metagenome (GOLD analysis project Ga0153915, IMG submission 107003) | Freshwater wetland microbial communities from Ohio, USA - Open water 3 Core 3 Depth 3 metaG | ecosystem: Environmental > Aquatic > Freshwater > Wetlands | place: USA: Ohio, Lake Erie...
GACGATCGGTGCATTTCGAGCGTGTCGTGGAGGTCGATGCTCTGAAATACCGTACGGATCTCGTGAAAGCCATCCTGGCGCGGCTCCAGCACCGCCAAGGCCAGGTTGACCTTAGCGAAGGAGCGCACGAAAAGCGTGTCGGGCGATTCCTGCCTCATGTCGAAGAGGGGCTGAGTCACCTGCGGCTCCGCGGTGCGAGCTGACGAGTTTCACTGATGCACCGACATCGGCAGGGCATGGCGGGAGTAGTGTATTTTGCTGACATCTTCCAGCCTGTGCCCAGGAAGCCAGGCTAGCGGGACTTTTGCCTGCGCAGGAGATCCTGGACGTTCTCGAGTTTGTCGCGAACCTTGTCCACCTCTTCGCGCTCGGTACCGACTTCGACCGATGTGCTCCAGGAGTCCCGGGCTTTTTCGAGCTGACCCATCCTGTAATACAGGTCGCCCAGATGATCGTACATGACAGGATCGTTCTTCACGAGCTCGACCGCCTTGAGCAGGTACTTCTCGGCTTTCTCCAGGTCGTTCAGCTTGAAATAAGCCCAGCCGAGCGAATCCAGGTAGGCCCCGTTGCCCGGCTCGATCTCCAATGCCTGCTCCACGTACCGAACCGCTTCATCAAGACGCACGCCCCGGTCGGCCAGCATGTAGCCGACATAGTTCAGAACTGTCGCGTTCCTGGGATTCTCTTTGAGCAGTTCCTTGAAAATCGTTTCGGCACGATCGTAGTCCTTCTGGCGCTCGTAGACAGTAGCCAGCTGGAACTTCACCCTCTCGCTGTCGATCTTTCGCTCGGCGGCCCGGTGCAGGACCTTCTCAGCCTCGGCGTATTTCCTGGACTGAACATAGACCTGGCTGAGGTTGACGTACAGGTCGACGTTCGACGGATTGGCTTGGAGCGTTTTGGCCAGCAGATCGGCGCCCTCTCTGGTCTTTCCGGAATCCGCCAGCGCCCGCGCATAGACGAGCGCGATATTCACATCGTCCGGATCTTTCGCCAGCTGCTGTTTACCGAGGCTGAGAGCCTTGTCCAACTGCCGGTTCACCCGATAGGCGTTGATGAGCAGGAAGTACAATTTCGAGCTCGCGTCGGGAGCGCTCTTGATCATCTCCTCGTACAGCGCAATCGCCTTGTCGTTCTGACCGAGGTCCTGGTAGGCGGCTGCCAGGTGTTGCTCGAAAACCAGGCGGTTGGCCTTGTATTCTTCCGATCCCTCTCGCGCCTTGGTGACCATGTTTGAGAAGACCTTGGCCGCCTCGGCAGGGTTTCCGTTCTGCTCGTAAGCCACGCCGAGATAGTACTGCGCCTCGACCTGATCAGAATCGGCGGATAGCACCGACCGGAAGGTTTCGATGGACTGGGCATACTGCTTCTGACCTAGGTAGCTGCGGCCCAGGAGCACCTGTACATCTTTGTCCTCGGGCGTAGCCTTTGCCAGTGCCGCGAGCACCCGTTGGGCCTCTTCGTACTCGCCGGCTTCCACGAGCGTGGTGCCGAACTGTTTCTGGACAGCCGGGTTGTCGTTGCTGAGCTCGAGTATCTTCGCGTAAATCGGGATTGCCTCTTTGTGCCTGTTCTGCCTGGAGTACAGGTTCGCCAGCATCATCATGCTTTCCGTTGATTCCGGCCGGCTCTTGACCGCCTTCAGCAGGTACTCGATCGCCTTGTCAAAGTTGCCCGAACGCTCGTAATTCCGAGCGATTGCGACGTAACCTGCGTCGACGTTCGGCACCAGGGCCTGGAACTTTTCGAATGCCTGAATGCCCTTCTCGGTTTCCCCGAGTTCGAAGTAGGCGCCACCGAGCGCGTAGTACGCTCGCTCGTCGTCCGGCGCGTCCTCCCGCATCTGCTCGAGCTCCTGCACGGCTTTGGTGAGCGATTCCTTCCTTCCTGAGCGGTCGCGAGCCTGCGATCGGAGATAGAGGTTGGCAAGAACCCAGTGCGGTTCGGGGTTGCGGGGATCGATCCGGGCGGCTTCCTGCGCTTCGTCAACCGCCTCGCGAGACTTCCCCATCTGATCCAGCAGGGCTGCCATTTCGATGCGGACGGCGGCGCTGGCCTCGTTGAACTTCAGCGCGTTCTTCATCTCCGTGAGAGCACGGGCCAGGTCCCCTTTCTCTTCAAACCACTTCGAGAGTGCAAAGTAGTAATAACTCTTTGCGCGATCTTCCGGCACAGACGACGAAAGCTCCTTGTCCAAGTCGATCGATTTGGACGCCGGTGGTCTTTCCTGGCACGCAACGGAACGCGCCAAGCCGCTCAGAGTCCAAAGACAGAGCAGACAAAAATACCCGCCTACGCGGGAAGAATTCAGCCTCATAGCGTCAGATTTTCCCTGTGCTTAAACTGTTATTATTGCACAGCCTTTGTCGAATTGCCATGGCCCGCACTCGTTGCGTTACCGGCCCGGCTGTCCCCGGGACGCGCCTCTAGGCTCGGCCCGATATTTTTTCGCTCAAATCGTCATACTGCAGTTAGAGAGGTTGACACGGGCAGCTTCGTCATCGCTGCCACGAACTCACAATGCGGAGGTACTTATGAACTTGCGTAGAATGCGCCCGGCCTGGGCGATTTTGCTCTGCGTCGGGCTTGTCATCGCTCCAATCACAGTGCTCGCACAGAATGGCAGCACGCCTTCGGGCGAGAAAGTCAACCTGAATACGGCAACGCTCGAGCAGCTGCAGACGCTGCCCGGGGTAGGCCCCGCGATCGCAAAAAGCATCGTGGAATACCGCACCAAAGTCGGCAAATTCTCGAAAATCGAGGACATCCTGAATGTCAAGGGTATCGGGGAGAAGAAATTCCAGAGAATGAAGGATCGGCTGACCATCTGAAGGACGAAACCGCAGAGACGCAAAGACCGCAGAGGGCTTTGGAGCTGCCCCAGGCTTTGCGTCTCTGCGGTAAGTCCGGTCAAGCGAAAATGATATGCGGATGGATGCGCACCCAGTGGGCCGGCTGGGCCACTGGGGACGCGAAAGTGTGGAGGTGCCGCGCGATTGCGACCAGGTGCCCCTCCTCATCCAGGAGGCGGTATTCGTTGGACTCCGAAGCCCCGGTCAGGAGGTTCAGGTCCATCCCGTGGAGGAGTTTGGCCCTGTCACCGCCCGAGACTACGATTGAGGGGATCTCCCGCAGGAGATTCTCCATCGGAATGATGCGTTCTACATAGAACTCACGCGGATGAAATTCCTCGCCCTCCATCAGGGGGATTGCGCTTTCAATCGGGAACTCCCCGCTCCTGATGCGCCGCAGCTGGATCAGGTGAGCACCGGAGCCGACATCGCGCCCAAGATCGTGGGCCAAGCTGCGGGCGTAAGTACCGGCGGCGCAGGAAAGCTCGAACTCGACTTCGCAGCCGCGCACTTCGAGCAGGGTCAAAGAGCGAATCTGAACCTGCTTGGTCGCCGGCGCCATCTCGATTCCCTTGCGCGCGTACCGGTACATCGGCTGCCCGTGCACCTTCCGTGCCGAGTAGGGCGGGACGGTCTGCACGACGGTGCCCAGATACCTCTTGAAGACTTCCTCGAGCGCGTGCCGGTCAAGCTGGGGGCGCGTGTCTTCACTCAGCGGCTCGCCTTTGAGATCGAAAGTCGTAGTAGCGAAGCCAAACCGGATGACTCCACGGTAGTGCTTGTCTGACGCGAGAAAGTAGTTTGTCAGACGCGTGGCGCGCCCGATTGTCAGCGGCAATACGCCGGTCGCGAAGGGGTCCAGCGTCCCGGTGTGTCCAACCTTCTTGATGCGCGTTATTCTGCGCACCTTGGCCACTACATCGTGAGATGTCCAGTCAGCAGGCTTGTCTATAACCAGCACGCCATCCACTGCGATCACCCGATCCCGGAAGGGTCACTGTTCTTTGATCTCATCCAGCAGCCGGTCTATTCGCTCACCATATTCGAGCGAAGCGTCCGTGTGAAAAACCACCTCGGGCAGGAACTTCATTCGGATGCGCTGGCCGAGCTCGTGCCGGATCCAGCCGGCGGCGTGATTCAAGGCGAGGAGGGTTGTGGCCTTCTCCTGGTCGGCTCCCATGCACGAAACATAGACCCGTGCGTGCCGGAGGTCGGGGCTCAAATCGACCCCGGTGACCGTGACCATGCCGATCCTCCGGTCCTTCACGTTGCGGAAGAGCATCGTGCTGATTTCCTGGCGGATCTGCAGGGCCAGTCTCTGGGATCTTCGTGATGTGCGCATCGCGAGTCAGGGTTCGATGAAGGTCACCTGGCAGTCAACCAGGAGGTCCCCCAGGATGTCTTCGGCCTCGTGCACGAACTGCTGCGTGGCCCGCTCGAGGACTGCGTTGTCGGAGCCGACCGTAACCGCGGCCAGTTTCGCGCGCTGCCAGAGTTCCTGGTGGTCAACTTCGGCAACGGAAAAATTGGAGCGCGCCCGGAGGCGATCCTGCGCCTTGCGCAGAACCATCCGCTTCTCCTTCAGCGATTGGGAATAGGGGAGGTAAAGCTCCAGTGTGCAGTACACGATAGGCATAAGCCGACCGTCTCATTCCAACGACGTCGGGGCCGCAATCGGCACGGAATTCGAAGTCGTGATTAGCCGCCGGAACCTGGGATTGAGGTTAGCTCTCGGTCGGTACCGATACCGACCCCGAATCGGATCCCGACCCAGAAAGCTACAACGATGTGGGCTGAATCTTCTCGATCGTGTAAGCCTCGATGATGTCACCGACCTTTATGTCGGAGAAACCCTCAAAACCGATTCCGCACTCGAAGCCGGACTTGACCTCGCCAACGTCGTCCTTGAAGCGGCGCAGCGACGCAATCTTGCCCTCATGGACGACCACGTTGTCGCGCAGGAGGCGGACCTCGGCGTTTCGTTTTATCATCCCGTCGAGGACATGAGATCCCGCTACGAAGCCGAACTTCGGGACTCTGAAAGTGTCTCGAACTTCGGCGCGCCCGAGGTACTTCTCCTGCGTCTTGTACTCCAGCAATCCGATCATCGCGTTCTTGATGTCGTTCGCAACGTTATAGATCACCGTGTACAGGCGGATTTCCACGCCTTCGGCCTCGGCCAGCTCCTGGGCCTTGCGCTCCGGCCGCACGTTGAAGCCGATGATGATGGCGTTGGACGCGGAAGCGAGCAGCACGTCGGTTTCGGTGACGGCGCCGGCACCACTGTGCAGGATGCGCACTTTGACCTTTTCGGTGCTGAGCTTGTTCAGCACGTCGGCGAGAACCTCCACCGAACCCTGAACGTCGCACTTCAGGATGAGCGGCAGCTCCTTCACCCTTCCTTCCTTCATCTGCTGGTAGAGTGCTTGCAGCGAGACGCGCGCCGTTGTCTGCAGGGATTTCTCGCGCAGTTTGGTCTGGCGATATTCCGCAACCTGCCTGGCCTTGGACGCATCCTCGAACACCTGGAATGTGTCGCCGGCGTGCGGGAGGTCCTGTAAACCCTGGATCTCAACAGGCACTGAGGGCTCGGCAGCCTCGAGGTGGAGCCCGCGCGCGCCCACCAGCGCTCGAACGCGTCCGCTGACGGCACCCGCAACGAGGGCGTCACTCACCCTCAGCGTACCGCTCTGCACCAGCACGGTCGCGACACTCCCTCTTCCGCGGTCCAGCTTTGCCTCGAGCACCACGCCGCTGGCCAGCCGTCTCGGATTGGCTTTGAAATCCTTGAGGTCAGCCACGAGAAGGATCATCTCGAGCAGCAGATCGATATTGGTCTTCTGTTTCGCCGATACCGGCACCGTCACAATATCGCCGCCCCAGTCCTCCGCGAGCAGCCCCTGGTCGGCGAGGGACTGTTTCACCCGATCGATTTGTGAGCCGGGTTTGTCAATCTTGTTGATTGCGACCACGATCGGGACATTAGCAGCCCGCGCGTGGTGGATCGCTTCGATCGTCTGCGGCATGACGCCGTCGTCCGCAGCGACCACGAGCACCACGATGTCCGTGGCCTGGGCGCCGCGTGCGCGCATGAGTGTGAAGGCCTCATGGCCCGGCGTATCGAGAAATGTGATGGATCGCCCCTTTATTTCGACGCTATAGGCGCCGATGTGCTGGGTGATTCCGCCGGCTTCCTGCTCGGTGACGTTCGTCTCCCTGATCGCGTCTAGCAGCGATGTCTTGCCGTGGTCCACGTGCCCCATTACGGTCACTACCGGAGGACGGCTGACATAGTCTTCGGGCTTGTCCTGGACCTCCTGCCTCCGTTCAGCTTCCTCCTCGAAGGTGATGACCTCCGCCCTGTATCCGAACTCGGCGCAGATCTCCTTTGCAACATCAATATCGAGTGCCTGATTGACCGAGGCGACGATGCCTTTGGCGAGAAGCTTCCCGATGATGAACTTGGATTTGATGTCCATCTTCTCGGCGAGCTCTTTCAGGGTTACGCCCTCCGTGATCGAGATCGGCTTGAAATCCTCGGGGCTGATTGGCGGACGCGGGAGCTCGATGACCCTGGCGACTCTCTCCACAGGGGCTTCGGGCTTTCCGGGTTTTCTGCGCCTGATAACTCTGACGGGGCCCAAAGGTCTGGCCAGACCCGCCTTCTCCTCGCGCAGTCCCTTCAGGATCCGGTCGGTGACATCGGGTGTCACCACCTTCTCCGCGCCGGTTCGCAGGAGGATCTTGGTCCTGGCCTTCGGCACGACGATCTTCTTGGCAACGGTCCCGGGCTGAGGCGCGGCTTCGGGGGCCCGTACGGGCTCTAGCGGCACTTCCGGGGTGGCCGCAGCTTGTGCCGCCACGAGCGGTTCCCCTGCCGCCGCCTCGGCAACAGCTGCAGGAATGGCGGGGCCAAGGGCCGCCGGCCCGACCTCGACAGCAATCTCAGCCTCGGCGGCGACTTCAGGAATCACCTCCTCGGGCGGCACTTCCACGGAAGGTGGAACGGCGACCGTCGGACCGAACTCGACAAGCTCTGATGTCGCGCGGTCGAAGTGCTTGCGGCCTCTTCTGGGTGCGAGAGAAGGCTTGGGGAGCGCCTCCTCGACTTTCACGGGCTCGGGGGCTTTGGCCTTCGCGGGAGGTTTCTTGCCCTTCCTCGCGGCAGGCGCCGCTTTCGGAGGGGCTGCTTCCGCGACGGCGGCCTTCTTGGCAGTCTTCGCTGCCTTCTTCTCGAGTTTCTTGGCGGCTTCCTGCTCTTTCTTCTCCGCTTCGGCCAGCCTTGCTTGTTCCGCTTCCCGCTGGGATACGATCTTCTTGCGGATCGTTTCCGCAAAGCTCAGGTCGATGGTCGCCGAGGGCGAAAAGACATAGAGACCCAGGCGCTTCAGTTCACCCAGTACGACCTGGTTCTGAACCGAACACTCGGCAGCCAACTCCGCAACTGTGATTTTGTCCATCTGGACTGCGACCTCTTTGCCTCAAAGGCCAAACGCGAATCTTAGACCATACCTGCCGCCCTTTGCAACCGCGCCGGATCTCATCGCGGAGATCGCACGGGGGAAAGCTACTTGTCTTCAGGGGGCTCGGCAGGGGGCTCGGCGCCGCCTTCGGTCTCCACAGCCTGTTCCTTCTCGTTGACAGCCGGCACTGTCTCCGCCGGGGCCTGCTCCTCCGCAGGCGGCTGCGGCTGCTCGACAGCGGGCGCCTCGGCGTGAGGCGTCGTGGCCTGGATCGCCATCGGCAACTCGATTCCTTCCGGCACTTCGATCTCGACCTCCTCGAACAGATCCCGTGCAGCCTCCATGATCTTGGCGGCCGTCTTCTCGCCGATTCCCGGTATTTCCTGCAGCTTCTCGACACCGATCTCGAGAATACGTTCCACGTTCTCGATTCCGGCTTCGCGCATCTTCTCTACGAGTCTCTCGCTGATTCCTTCAAGCTCGGTCAACGGGGTCGAGGAAGAGGTGAGCGACTCCATCACGCTCAGCACTTCCATCTTCTTCTGCTCCTCGGACTTGACATCGATCTGCCAGCCGATCAGTTTCGACGCGAGGCGCACGTTTTGGCCTTTCTTACCGATCGCCAGCGACTGCTGTTTCTCCTCGACGATCACCTCCATCCGGCGTTCGGCGGCATCGAGGATGAGGACCTTGGAGATCTTGGCCGGGCTCAGGGCATTTGCCGCGAACTGCGCCGCGTCGTCGGACCACTGCACGATGTCGATCTTCTCGCCCCTCAGCTCGCGGATGATCGAATTGATGCGCGATCCCTTCATGCCAACGCAGGCGCCCACGGGATCCACGTCCCTGTCCAGCGAAGCCACTGCGATCTTGGCCCTGTCCCCGGGTTCGCGCACCGCGTTCTTGACCACGATCGTGCCGTCATAAATCTCGGGGATCTCGATTTCGAACAGGCGGACAATCATCTGCGGGTCGGTTCGCGAGAGGATCACCTGCGGCCCCTTGGCGATCGGCAGCACCTTGACGATGACCGTCCTGATTCGCTCGCCCTGCTTGTAGGCCTCGGCGCGCGATTGTTCCCGCAACGGAAGCATCGCTTCCGTCTTCCCGATGTCCACGATGATATCCGGGCCCTCGAAACGCTTCACGACGCCCGTGATCAGCTCGCCCACCTTCTGGGAATAGTCGTTGAAGATATTCTGCCGTTCTGCGTCACGGACCTTCTGCAGGATGACCTGCTTCGCCGTCTGCGCGGCAATCCGGCCGAGCACGTCGGTCGGCTTGGGTAGTTCGACGGTATCGTCGACACCCAAGCTGGGATCGATTTCCCTCGCCTCTTCCAGCGAGATCTCCAAGCCGGGATCCTCCACATTCTCCACAACGCGCTTTACCGCAAAAATCTCAAGCATGCCGGTTTCCTGGTCGAACCGCGCACTGATGTCCTCGTTGGTCCTGTAGAATTTCCGCGACGCAGCGACCATGGCGTCTTCCAGCGCCGTGATGATAATCTTCGGATCGATGTTTTTCTCTTTGCTGATCTGTTCGATAGTCTGAAGAATGATGTTGCTCATTACCGGAGACTCCCGTTCCTGGTGGCCTAAATCTCCACCACCAGATTGGCCCTCTCGATCTGCGACAGGGCCATCTCGACCTCCTGTCCTGGAGAGAGTTCGAGTCTGATGTTGCCGCCGGAGGCTCCGAGGATCTTGCCCCGGAAATTGCGCTGCCCCTGCAGAGGCTGACTCGTGCGCACCTTAGCCTGCTTGCCCGCAAATCGCCGAAAGTCGGCTTCCCGCACCAGCGCCCGATCAAGGCCGGGCGACGAAACTTCCAGCACGTAGCTGAAGGGGATGCAGTCTTCCACATCGAGGAGTACGGAGAAACGTTTGCTGAAGCGTTCACAATCGTCGACTGACACCCCTGTGGCCTGATCCAGGTAGACGCGGACGATCGAACGACCGCCGCCCTTGATCTCCACGAGCACGACTTCCATTCCCATGGAGGCTGCGAGCTGCTCCGCCAGAGCGGTGATGTTGCCGACCAGGGCTTCCCGCTCATTATGGATCATTCAGGACCCCCAAAAACAAAAGGTGGGCACTCCGCCCACCTTTTTTCAAAGCCAGGACACATCAAGTATATCCCAGTGCCGCGAGGATGGCAAAGAGCAAAACTGGCGGCTACTCTGCACTCTCCGTCATGCTACTTTTTGGGAGTGGCCGGCGCAGTTGTTGGCGGCGCCGCCGCCGGGGGCTCGACGAGGTCGGACTCACCCTTGCCCAGCTTCTCCATGCTTTCCTTGTCGGCGACCTTAACAGACGTCTCCCCCTTTACCTGGGCGTAGACGCCATCTTTTGTCTCCTTGCCGAACTCGCACTCAAGTTTGACCTGACCCTTCTGCCTGAGGACAACGCGGATGGCCGGCTTGTCCAGGCCGTAGGTCGCCGGAGCGGCGGGTGAATCAATGAACTCTTTTACCGGCTTCTCCAGAGCATCCAGGATGCCGTTCGCCGCATCCCATTTGGCCTTCTTCTTGCTGTCCCCAAGCACCCAGTCGCCTCCACCCTCCGACTTCGCAAGGTTGAAGGTTCCCTTGGCATTGGCCAGAGTCATGGAATCGATGTCCCAGCGCTGGAAGGAGGCCAGCGCTTTGTCGCGGAAATCAGCGGGCGCCTTGCGAACCTTATCCATGAACTCTTTGTCGACAAAGAACAGCTCAGGACGCGACTCATCCCGAGCGATGTAAATCTCAGAAGAGGCAACGTCCGCGGTCCCCTTTTTCTGGTCCGGCTTCTTAGACACCTTCTGCCCCTTCATGGCCAGCTTTGACTTCTCGAGCCCTATCGTGAGGTGCTTGATCGCCCTGTCCTTCCCGAACGTGAGCCTGACGTCGACGAGCGGTTTTTCGAATCCCAGACTGGTGTAATCATCGGGATTGCCGTCGAAGAACTCTTTGACGCGCGAGCTGGCGAGGGTGCTCAGTAGTCCGCTGACGGCTGCCGAATCAGCTGCCCAGTGCTGCTTGCCCTGCAACCACCACTTGTCGTTATCTTTGGTGAGCTGGACATTGCCCCTGTCGCTCTGCAGGTCGAGTGAATTGGTCTCATACTGCTCGAAATTCAGGACAGCGCGGTTGCGCAGGTCATCGAGCTTCTTGCGAAACGTCGACGCAGTGTAGCCGGCAACCAGCATGACATCGCTGCTGCCCGGGAGCCTGGCGTAAGCGGAGTTGCCCGTAGGGTTGTTTTCGCCGTAGCGGATCTCGTGTTCTTTGCCGTCCTTTGTCTTGATCCGAAGAGTCAACTGGGGCGGCTCGAGGCCGAATCTTGCGAGGTCCCTCGCGTTCGCCTCCAGCACGCTCTCGCGCGTGATCTCGGCGGCGGAGCTCGCGATCCGATTGAGCTCATCGCCGTCGGCATCGACGGCGCGGGGCGCGGTGATTTTCCACTCCTTGTCGCCCTTGCGGACAGCTGTGATGTGTTCTTGTGGTGTGATCAGGTCGATCTGCTGAATGGTGGCGCTATCAACCTTCCAGAGCCGATTGGTCTCCTGCTTCTTCTTCTCGCGCTCCTCCCCGCCCTTGATCTCGTAAAAATACACAAACGCGCCGAGGGCGGCACAAATGAGCAGGAGGACCAGGGTGCCTCGAAAACGCATCTTACCTCCTACGGCGGGTCCAGACGATGATGCCGGCGACCAGTACGATGCCCGGAATGAGAAAAACCGAAACGAGCCGCAGCATGCTCTGCTGGCTCTGCGTGAGAATGACTCTCCGGTCCTCCGGTGCCTTCGGCCGGATTGAGATCAGGTCCTCCTCCGCGCCGAGCCAGCTGGCCATGTTCAGAAAGAGGTTGCCGTTGCCCTGTGCGCCGAAGTAGGAGTTAACGGCAAAATCGGAGTCGCCCGCGATCACCAGCCGAGCCTTTACCGCCGGACCCTTGTCGGAAGCGGGTTTCACTTCCTTCGTAATGGCTACGGCCAACGTCAAGGGACCCTTGATGTCCTTCTTCTCATCAAACGTCGCTTCTCCGCTCTTGACGTCGGTCTCACCCCAACTGTTGGGATTGGTCTTGAAGAGCGGCTCCACGGTGACGCCGGTGATCGTCTCCTTGGAGGGCTCCACCGAACGGGCGAGCGGGAAGAAGGTCATCGACTTGAAGCGATCCGTGATCCGGTGGTTTTCGTACTGCAGGACCAGCGGGATGCTGGGCCCTGCTCCCATGAGCCGGCCGGCGCCGCTCACGTCGAGGACAATGTCGTTGTCGACCGTGACGCCCCAGCCCTTGGCGAAGCTCTCCAGACCGGGCGACGGTGAGGGGTCGACCATCAGCAGGAAACCTCCGCCGTTGTTCAGATAGTCGTTGACGAACTGCATCTCCTGAGGGAAAGGTTCGGTCGTCGGACCCGCCATTACAACCGCCGTGGCATCGGCAGGCACTTTGGCGTCACGAGCCAGGTTCAGCGTGTCCACTTGGAATCCTTCGTCCTCCAGCCCCTTCTTGGCGAGCGAGTAGCCGCCCCTTTCGCTATCGTTGATGTCCTTCTCGCCGTGCCCCGTGACGAAGTAGATCTTCTTGGCTCCGGAGCGCTGGATCTTAATGATGGCGTTGGTGAGATCCTCCTCCCGGACCTCCTCGGACCTCTTTTCGATCTTCTCGGTCCGTCCTCCGTATTGCAGGATGAGGGTGCCGAATTTCAGCGTGCTGCCCGTGAACGGATTCTGGAATGTCCCGTAGACCGTCACACCGTCCCGTTTCGCCACGTCGGGCTGTTTGTCGGGATCGATGAACTCGTACTTCAGCACCCGGTTGTGTGCGCGGTAGTTGACGAGCAGGTCTCTCAGGCGGGGGTAATCACCGCCTGGGAAATACGCCTTGATGTTCAGGTCCTTGTCCAGCTTGCCGAGCACCTGCAGCGTCTGGGACGCCAGCGTATAGGTGCCGGACGCCGTCAGGTCGAAGCGCTTCACGTGCCTCTTGCCGATGAAATTGAGGCCGGCGATCAGCGCGATCACCAGTAGCACGGAGACCACGTAGTTGGTCGCATACTTGGTGGATCTCTTCCCCAGCGATTCCATGATCTGCCGGTAGTTGGCCGCGGTTCCGACGACGAAGAAGAGCGCGCCGGCGATCGCGAGGCCCAGAGCCCACCTGTCCCAGACATCGGTGACTGAATAGTAGAGGGCCGCGCCGACAACGAGCAGCAGGCCGAGTGTGTCGAGCTTTTGCAGATACTTGTTCATCAGCTTTTCCACCGCATGGATTCAAGCGAGCGATAGGTCAAAAACAATCCCATCAGTGCAAAGGTCACGTAGTAGATGATGTGGCTCGTGTCGATGACGCCCTTGATGAAATCGTCCAGATGCCCGATCACCGAGAGGTAGTCGAGAACGTCCTTTGCGACGCCCGTCGCTCCGCTCGAGAACGACTCGATCAGCCACAGCACCAGGATGGTGCCAAAAGTGATGACCACCGACACGATCTGGTTCTCGGTGAGGGTGGAAATGAAGAGGCCCAGCGCCAGCAGCGCGCATCCATATAGGAAGAGACCAAAGTAGCCTCCAAGGATGGTCTTCCACTCGGGGTGTCCGAAGATGAAGAGCGACGAAAACGTGATCCCGCTCGCCAGGAACATCAGAACGAGAAACGTCAGGCTGGCGAGATACTTTCCCATCATGGCCTGGAAAATGCTGACCGGGCTCGTGAGCAGAAGCTCGATCGTGCCGCGCCTCTTTTCCTCCGCAAATAGCCCCATCGTGAGCATCGGTATCATGAAAAGTAGAACCACGCTCGTCGTCCCGAAGAAGCTGCGGCTGACGATGCCCGGCACGTCGACGGGCTGCGAACCGGGCCCGAACTGCGATTGCATCATCGTGGACTGAATTACCGCTGTCAGGATCGAATAGAAGAAGAATCCCGAGAGAAACAGGAAAACAGTCAGTACGACGTAGGCAATGGGCGACACGAAGTAGCTTTTCATTTCCCGTTGCCATATCGCCAGGGTATTTCTCATAACACGCCCTCAGAATGTTTGGGTGAGAATTGCGGCGAGGACCCGCTACTCTTTCGTGATCAGGTTGATGAACACATCCTCGAGACTGGCCGAGATTCCGCGCAATTCGAGCAGCCCCCAACCCTGGTTCACCACTGTCGCTGCCAGGATCCTGCGCAGGTCGGTGTTCAGCTTGCACTCCACAGTGAGCCTTGACGGAGAGCCGTTGCTCCCCTCGGGCGTCACGCTCATCACGCCGTCCACGGCGGACAGTTTCTCGCGCACCGCGTCGACCGGACCATCCACGAGCATTGCGATCCGCTCTGCACCCTTCTGCTGGTTTGCCAGGCCTTCAGGGGTGTCCATAGCCACGACCTTCCCGTTGTTTATGATCACGACCCGGTTGCAGGTCATGCTCACTTCGGGAAGGATGTGCGTGGAGAGAATGACCGTGTGATCGCCTGCAAGGTTCTTGATCAAGGAGCGGACTTCAAATATCTGCTTCGGATCCAGGCCGATCGTCGGCTCATCGAGAACCAGTACCTCCGGGTTGTTCAGCAACGCCTGGGCGACACCCACGCGTTGCTTGTAACCCTTGGAGAGCTTGCCAATGACGCGACCGCGCACGTCCCCGATGCTGGTCTTCTGCATGACGTCGTCTATGTGCGATTTCCGCTTGGAGGAAGGCGTCCCTTTGATTTTCGCCACAAAATCCAGGTAGGAGTAGACGGACATCTCGTGGTACAGAGGAGGGTTCTCGGGCAGATACCCGATACGCTTCCTGACTTCCAGGCTATCCTCAAAGACGTCATACCCGGCTACCCGGGCCGTCCCATCGGTCGCCGGCATGTAGCAGGTGAGGATGCGCATGGTGGTCGTCTTCCCGGCACCGTTGGGCCCCAGGAAGCCAAGGATCTCCCCTCTTTCCACCTTGAATGAGATATCGTCGACGGCCTTTCTTCCGTTGTACACCTTCGTGAGATGCTCTACTTCAATCACGCTGAAACCCTCCCAGGCTGAAAATCACGGAAGACAAAAACCAGAATTGTAGTGAATAGGCCGCTTCCAGTCAATGCGAGGAAATTCCTCGCAAGGCGTCGGCCAACTTCCCGCGGTCGCGGACTTCTTATGAGAGCGGGTTCGAGTCCATGTCCTGTTCGAGGTCCAAGTCGGAATCTTCGAAGGATTGGGGAGTAGGTTGACTCCCCTGGGGTGCAAAACCCTCAGGCGCCGACTAAAGTCCAGGCGCCGAATTCCGATATGCCGGTCTCACCCCTCTCTGTCGCGCGATAGCAAAGAATTTTTCCCCTTTGGCGGGAAGAATACCCGGTCGGGTTTCGTCTAATGTTTGATCGGGGTTGGGGGCTAGATCCAGAATTTCCCGGAACAGTCCTAAGCGTTTGTCGTAGAATATTTGGCATCATAAAAGACGGAAATTGGGTTAAGTTTTGAATCATCAATGGCTTAGACCCAGAATAAATTCCCGTTTCCGTTGAAACTATTTCTCGCCTCATAACATCAAATACATTGATGTGATTCGGGTAGGGGGTCGCAGGCAGATTGGAACCTTTTCTGCTTGCACACTGTTGCCAGGCAAGTACTTACGGCTTTTTGAGTAAAATCTGACTAGAAGGGTGGATCAAACCTGATGATGGAACTGGAACAGGAAGAGTTGTTCGAAGCAACCGACTCCTACGAAGCCGAAGAAGATCTGGGAACTGACTCGACGGAGCTCTCGCACCTCACACGAGCAAACTACGTCGACCGGGTACGTTTCGACCGTATCCCTGACGAGAGCCGACCGGTTGGACGGGATGAGGGCGCGTCCTCTGCGGATCCTCTCTATATTTACTACAGGAGCATGAGCAAGATCCCTCTGCTGACCCGCGAAGAGGAGGTTTACCTGGCCAAGAAGATCGAGGCGGCCAAAGTGAACACCCTGCGCCTGCTCTCGCTCACCGCGGTCAGCTCGCTGCGGGTGGCCGAGATGGCAGACGAACTGCAGCCGATGCCGGCCAATGGCAACGCCCCGACACAGCTGAGCTTCGAGGCGCGGCGCGATGACAGTGAGATTCCGCTCGAAGAGCGCAACCGGGTTCGCGAGCGGGCGATCCGTAAGCTCATGGGCCGCCTGCAGAAGCTCGAGTCGAAGTACGTCGGGCTCAAACAGAGCTACGACGCGGCACGCAACGGAAGCAAACCGAAACAGCTGGCCAGAATCAAGAGCTGCCGCGAGTCGATCTTTCAGACCCTGTCGCGCATTGATTTCTCCGAGGGACAGGTAAACGAGCTGATTGACTGCCTGGAACATGTGATGCGCGAATTCGAGACCGCCGACAGGGCCTCTGCGCGAGCAGAGGGGCGGCGCGATACCAAGGCTCTGCGCGCCGCGCGAGGGCGTCTGCGTCAGCTTGAAGCGACTTCCATGACCTGTCTGCCGGAGCTGCGTCAGATCGTTAAACTAATTTACGAGAACAAGGCGGAGATGGCCCGCGCGAAGGACGAGTTCATCAGAGCCAACTTGCGGCTGGTTCTGAGCATCGCCAAGAACTACTCTTACCCGGGCCTCGACCTTCTGGACCTGGTCCAGGAAGGCAACATCGGCCTCATGAAGGCGGTCGACAAGTTCAATTACAGATTGGGGCACAAGTTCTCCACCTACGCCACCTGGTGGATCCGTCAGAGCATTACCCGTGCCATCGCCGACCAGGGCAGGACCATCCGCGTCCCGGTGCACATGGTCGAGGCGATGAACCGCGTCATGAAGACCTCGAATGAACTGACTAAGAGGCTTGGACGCGAACCTTCGGTGCACGAACTGGCCAAGGAGCTGAAGACCCCGGTGGTAAAGATCACCCAGATCCTCAAGGCCGCGCAGGAGCCGATCTCGCTCGAAGCCAGCATCGCGGACAACAAGGACGCTGTCCTGAACAAGTTCATCGAGGACAAGAACGCCGTTTCACCGGACGAGGACGTTATCCGGCAGAACCTGCGTGATGCCGCTGACTCCGCGTTGCGCAGCCTCTCGCCCCGGGAGCAGGAGATCGTTCGCATGCGGTACGGTCTGAACGAGGCCGGGAAGGAGTACACCCTTCAGGAGGTCGGCGAAATGTTCCAGGTGACCCGGGAGCGCATCCGCCAGATAGAAGAGAAAGCGCTGCTGAAACTGCGCAGCCCATACCGCTCCAGCAAACTGAGAGAGTTCGCAGACCTGGTGAGCAAGAACTGATTGGGGAGAGCAACTGAAACGCAAAGAGCCCCCTTCGCAGGGGGCTCTTTTGTTTCTGTGGACAGGCAGCGGGCCTACTTCACGGCCTTCTTCAGTTCGCTGCCGGGCGTGAACTTCGGAACCTTGCGCGCGGCAATCTTGATGGTCGCGCCGGTCTGTGGATTGCGCCCCGTGCGGGCCTTGCGAGTCACTACCGTGAATGACCCGAAGCCAACGAGTGTGACTTTGTCCCGCTTCTTCAGGGTGGCTTTTACAGCATTCTCGTAAGCATCGAGGGCAGCTTCAGCCTGGACCTTCGTGATGCAAGCATCCTTGGCGATTTTTGCTACCAGATCTCCCTTGTTCAAAGTCCCCTCCTATCCTGGTTAGTTGATGAATCGTTGACCCGGCGGAAGAATTAGCATCAGGAAATTTTCGAGTCAAGCGAATTCCGCGCCTGGCGCGGGTTTCGGGACTCGCAAATTACAATTGTCCATAACCGGCCTTCAGTCGCGTGCCACGCCGCGGCCATTTCCGTCGATTGTCGGACTCCGACCAGAGACGTGGTTCGCGACACAGGTGCAACGCCAGGATTCTTCCCTTAGCGGCACGGAGTCTGCTATTGTCTCGCCTTCCGGACTCGAGAGTTTTCGCAAAAAGCCTTAAAATCAGGCTTGGAGATTTCTTCCGTGATGAGCACAACTGCCTCTGAAACTGAAGTTCGAGAGATCCTCGACGCTGAACACCACGACCCCTTCCATGTGCTCGGGGCCCATCCCGTCGCCGGACAGAATGGACCGGCTGTAGCGGTCAGGGCCTTTCTGCCGGAAGCTTCAACTGCGATGGTGCTCACCGACTTCGAGGAACCCAGGCCCATGAACCGCATCCACCCGGCAGGTTTCTTCGAAGCCGTGTTCGAGAACCGCGAGGAGGTTTTCCAGTACCGTCTTCAATTGACCAATGGGGAGGGCCATACCTGGACAATTGTCGACCCTTACTCCTTCTGGCCTGTGCTTACCGATTTCGACGTCCACTTGTTCGGCGAAGGAACGCATCTGAGGGCCTATGACAAACTCGGCGCGCATCTGACAAAGATCGGGGAAGTCCAGGGTGTGCTCTTCGCCGTCTGGGCACCCAATGCAGCAAGGGTCAGCGTCATCGGCGATTTCAACGGGTGGGATGGAAGAAGGCACCCGATGCGTTCGCGGCCTGTTTCCGGACTCTGGGAGCTCTTCATACCCGGACTCGGCGCGGACGAGAAGTACAAGTATGAGGTGCTCTCGCGCGGCAGCGGCGCCGTGACGCAGAAGGCGGATCCTTTCGCCTTCTACTCGGAACTCCGTCCCAGAACCGCGTCCGTCGTCTGCGACATAGATCACTATCACTGGGGCGACGCCGACTGGATCGCAGAACGGGAGACGCACAACGGTTTCGACAAACCCATCTCCATATATGAAGTCCACCTCGGCTCGTGGAGACGGCACCTCGATGATGACCACTCGTGGCTCAATTATCGAGAGCTGGCCGAGAGCCTGGTTGAATACGCGCGGGATATGGGATTCACCCACCTCGAACTGCTCCCGGTCAGCGAGCATCCGCTCGATGCTTCCTGGGGGTACCAGACGACAGGCTATTTCAGCGTAACCAGCCGTTTCGGAACTCCCGCGGATTTTCAGTTCTTTGTTGACTACTGCCATCAGAACGGAATCGGCGTGGTGCTGGATTGGGTTCCCGCGCATTTCCCGATGGACGACCACGGGTTGCGGTGCTTCGACGGAACCTGTCTCTATGAGCACGAGGACCCGCGGCTCGGCCAGCATCGGGACTGGGGCACCGCGATCTTCAATTTCGGCCGGACGGAGGTGCGCAACTTCCTGATCGCGAATGCGCTTTTCTGGTTCGACAAGTACCACATCGACGGACTTCGCGTCGACACCGTCGCTTCTATGCTTTATCTCGATTATTCCCGAAAGGAAGGCGAGTGGATCCCAAACCGCTACGGCGGGAGGGAAAACCTCGAAGCAATCGCTTTTCTCAAAGATCTCAACACACTCGTCCACGGCAGCCACCCTAATGTCCTGACCATCGCAGAGGAATCCACGGCGTGGCCGGGCGTCTCACACCCGGTCCACCTGGGCGGCCTCGGCTTTTCCTTGAAATGGAACATGGGCTGGATGCATGACACGCTGGCCTACTTCTCCA